>Ga0126342_10016482_pt1 | contig 12876 bp, 11 predicted proteins | sample Cyp1metagenome_FD_92528 | JGI IMG/M metagenome (GOLD analysis project Ga0126342, IMG submission 92528) | Coral microbial communities from Lord Howe Island, Old Settlement Bay, Australia - Cyphastrea 1 metagenome | ecosystem: Host-associated > Invertebrates > Cnidaria > Coral ... | reverse complement strand
TCCGCTACATGTTGCCGCGCTGCACAGATGTCTGGTAGTTTTGCTCCTTTGTATACATTGTCGAAGTGGTCCGCAGTGCTGGGAGGTCGACACATGGGTGTGTTCGGAGGTCATGAAGGGGTGGGGGGGGGGGGCGGGGGGCATGTTAAAATTCCTTGTGTATCCTTGTGCTGCTTCCTGCTCTGAAAGAAAAGAAATGAATCCAAAATCCGCACGAAACGCGAATTTTGCCAAATTCTCTTGCCGAATTTGGAACAATTCGACTTGCAGAAATGTCTGTTTCGCTCTGGCGAAAATGAGTTTTTTTAGAAAAACGTTGTTTTTACGAGCACGGTTCCCGGTCCGCCGGGATGCATATGCATATGTCATATGCATATGCATATGTATATGTATATGTATATTTGAGGGTGTCTGAAAATGTGTGATACAGTATCCATAAAATGGGTAGTTGAATAGGAAAAAAGGATGATGCACCATTGGAATTGGGGGTGGCAGCCTATTTTCAGACACACCCATATCTTGAAGATATTGAAGGCCATGGTCTCTGGAGGAATCCGATCTTATGGATGCGCTGCCAGACGGTCAAAGCCGAAAAGATGAAGAGCCAGGGCCTCAGCGGCCTCAGAAAAACGCAAAACCCTATAGGTCTCTTGGTGGAACAGAGCTGGAAGACTGCGCCAACCATTTGGGGTTTTCTTAAAAATGGGGGGGTCCCCAAAATCCATTGTTTCAATACTAACATGGTCTAATTGTGTCTAATGACTTGGATGATTTGGAACATTTTTGGACACTTCCATGTGTGAACAGGACACAGAACATTATGCTGGTCTCCCTGGGATGCTTCTGTGGACCGTGCTCCAGCTGCAGTGAGTCGTCCGGCAACTCGAGTCACAATCCCTTCCCCAAATGATAAACGCCCAGAAGCCATGGTTTGGTAGGGTATTTACACATTTTTGGGACCAGAAGCCATGGGCGGTGTGAAAAATATTAGGGGGGATGGGATTTTATCCCACCAATGATGTTTGAACCTTGGAACATCTTGGAACATCTTGGAACATCTTGGAACCAAGGAAGCTGTCGTTCAAAAATATTGGCAGAGGGGCTGCGACCTTGCCATTTGACTGGATGCGGACGCGACACGAGGCCCGAAAATGAGGATCCAGCGATCCCACCCAAATGGATAGAAATGGCAAACCTCGAGAAGCAATGATCAACAGGAGTAAATGCAGTAAATGGGTTGTCGTTCATCAATGTTCATCATCAATTCTGGGGTTTGTCACAGGATCATTTGCATGTTGGCTCCAGGGTTTGGTGCACTTTCTGCGGGACAAGTGGGACGAGAGTAGTAATTTCAACGGTCGCTTGGACGTAGCCAGTCTGTTGTGATTTTATCACATTTGGCAGCTATCAATTTTGGAGGGTTGCTGAGTTCACTCAATTTTCTTCACATTGATCTTGGCCGGTAGTACCGGTGTGGTAAAGTCAGCATGTTCAGCGGCAAAGTCTGTGCTGATTTCACGCCTTGACGAGCGAGGCTTCTTTGAGTTTACTTCCAAGAAGGCTCAGCATGTGCTGATTTTGCTTCGGCATCAGATTGTTTGCAGCGACCTAAAACTGCTTGCAGGTGGTGCCTGGATGCCAGATGACGACGCAACCATGATGCACAGTAGAAACATGCGGAAAGTCACCATCCGATCCATATGTGCAGGGTGTGCAGGGTTGGAGATGGAAGTGGAAGACAGAGATTTCGAATTGCATTATGAAGCTCTTGGGACGGTATGAGAAGATTCCATGCTCGGTTTCGTGACCACTCCTCAGGTATCGGAGTTACTACCACTCCTTTTGGCATGATGATCCTACTGACCCAGGGATGCATGAGAGATACAAGCGACGTTGGGCGCTTATCATTATCGGTGCAAGTCGACATTCGTGATGGTCTAGCCTCCGCTGCGTTTCGGATGTTTTTCAGCCATCGGCTTCTGAGGCATCGAGCGTTTCAATGAGATCAATGCCAACAGCACACCAGTGCTTTTTGTGAGAACAATACCAACAACCCAGGAGCTGGCGAGGGTTCCTGAGCTCCTCGGCTCAAGCGTTCGCTTTTTGCAGCGCCTTCGGTCATCTTTCGGTCGGGGTTTGGCGCTTTCGTCGTTGCACCGAGGTTGATGGATTTGCTGATAGCGCGGCATGGGCAGTGACCAGCCTGAGCCGACCATGACTAAGCCAAGAAGATCCAAGAAGTGCATCGCATTCATATAACATATATATATATATATATGTATATATACATAATATAATCATATATATATATATATATTATCTTTGCAATGATTTCCATAGAGCCAGTGATGACTCGCTGATTGGTCTTAGGCAGTCGTTTCTTCTGCTGATCATAGACTTCCAGAAGACAGCGCAAGGGGCTGCTGTAGTGGAAGGCTCCTTTCGAAGTTTGATCTCCAACCCTCCTGTCATCAAACATGGCTAGTTGTGAAATCCCCTATATTACAGGCCTTATGGACATTAAAATGGGACATTCATCACTATACATGGTATAAATGGTGGATTTCATAGCTAGCCATTTTTGATGACCGAAGGGCTGTCCATCTTGTAGGCATGGACAACATCATGGTGCACTTCCTCTCCGGAAGCAAGCACGTGAACCAGGACGAAGTTGACGAAGTTTGAATCTCTCAAAGTACTTGGATGATTTGGATAGACTATGATAAGCTCATGATAAGCTCATGATAATCTATGATAAACTATGATAAACTATCATCATCTACAATGACATATGATCAAGTATGATAAACTATGCAAAAACATGATTGACCGTTCGAATATCTCCCGTGATTGTGTTGCTGCAGGAAGGGCTACCTGCTCCGCCGTATGGTGATGCAGTGTTTCTCAGCTGACATTCGCTGTGTAGCAGTTGGAACCAGATCATTTCACTTCCAATGCCCCGGCTGGTTGATGATTAGTTCGGGGGGTATACTACCCAATATATGGGGGATTACCGCAACCATAATCCATTGCTGGAATCCCGATAAACCAACCAGTATCATGGAATGATATTTTGGGTTTTGTGCAAATTCACCCTGTGGAGAGAAAGTGTTTTAGAAAATCTCAGTCTTTGCTGAGGAATTTGGCCTTGGATTGGATCGTGGGCCGATCAGTTTCAGTGATGCAGTTTGATAATTGGGATCTGACCTCAGCGGGATGGCTGAGTGATCCCATTCCCCGATATGTCAATACCCCCATCTATAATATAAAAGGGTTCCTAAAATGAACAAATCCCATGCCATACACAATCAGGATTTCTAAGGGGTATTGGAGATAGGGGAAAGGGATTACTCTGCATTGCTTGACAAGAACCCTGGTGCATGCACAGAGACTCGAAATCTGTGGTTGTTGTGCGAGGAAGCGATAATTAAGTGCGCCGATTACACCGTGGCTTGACAGAACTTCACATTTGGGCTGGTGAAGCTGTCAAGGGGTTGGAAGGGTTGGAGTTGTGTGCCTTACATTTATCCATCTTGGAGCATCGTTGTAGCCACCAACACGAGGGACCAGCAGATGCCAGGTATTCCAGGTTCCAGGCGCCTGCCTCTGAGGAGTGGGGATTGAACGGCCTCGGTGGATTGTATGCCTTCGAGCTAGGCATGGAGCCTCCACAAGAAGAGATTCCAGAGTGTCTTGACTCTATTGGTACTGAGGTTATTTGAGGAACATATATTTATACCATCCAATATGATCAATATGAAGGTTTCCACCATTTCTCCCTTAGATATAAATGCTGCGATCTTGGCTTCAAAAATGCCATGATTGTCACTTGGAAAGGATCCTCAATAGCTGGTATCAGGATCAGTATAGCCTGTATAGCCAGTATTTTCACGGAAAGATGTCCCTTAGCTGACCACAAAAAGGGTACCTCGATCCTGCTTCTCGTCCACTTCGGCTGATCGTTCAGGAACTCGCTGCTACCATTCCCGAATCCGTTGCCCCGGCTTGCTGCGGTGCCGGTCAAGAAGTTGGAGCGGGACTATCTGCTGAAGGCCCTCGAAAGATCCCTTTTTCAACAGCTCTAAACACCTTGAAACATTTGGGAGGAATTCCTAAGCATCCCTTTATATATGGGTTTGTCACCAAAAATGAGCATAAATGAAGGATCCCCCAAGAATGGCCATATTTCAACCATGTTTCCATAGGGGTTTATCCACAGGGCCATTGGTGGATTCACTGGGTTCCCAAGGCACCACGGCCTGAACAGCGGCCACAGTTGCGACAGCTTCAAGTGGTGCCTTTGGGCTTTGGTGGTTTGGTCAAGGCCATGGGACGGGGGCTGGTTGGAATCTATGGCATGGTACCGCTGGTATTTTGCGGTGTACTTCACAGACCGACAGGATCCAACAGGGCCTGACTTGGAAGTAGATAGTCGTAGTGGGCAGATTCTGGCTCGGAGATCACTGAAGGCATTCAAGACATGGACGTATCAAGGAAGATCTGGGACCTTTAGTGTTTCACATGTACACAAAATGGGGTTCCCAGGCCACGGTGATTGCCATGGGAATTCCGAGTCCTGCCTTGCCGTTCGATTGGATTCAGAAACTTGGCTGGCGCTGGGGATGTCAAATCGAAATCCCATGATATTCCCATGTTTTCTATTGACTTGTCATCACTTTACCATGCTTTACCTATTCAAATGGTCTGTTTGGATTTGGGGTATCCCTAATTTCGAGACAAAGCCATGAAACGAGCTGGAGTCATTAAAAGAGCTGGGCACCAGCTTGGACGTCCTATTGCAACGATTCCTGGAAATTGGGACAATATGTGGGATAAGATACCTTGACTGACACACCCGACCCTTGAAAGTGGAAGATGTTGCAACGAGAGATGTTTTTATGTAAGTGTTTCAGCTTGACGGGTTCTCAATAACCTGGATTTATTGGGCTTGTGGGTAAGTTTGTGAGGTGGAAGGAGCACAGTAGTAGGTTGAGAAGCTCAACATTCCCGGGCATGTCTCTGTCTCGCAGTCTTGAAGATGTCCAAGCTTGTCCGGAAGCATCCCTCCTTCCGGAAGGGGCTGCCGATCTCTGCTCTTTTTGAAGAGAAATCCTATTCCTTGGAAGAGGTGACTATGGGCCACAAATGCTCAACCCCAACTCGAACGGATGGTTTAATGCAGACAGTGGCCAGTTTATTTATATATTATTTACTTTCGGAGCTGGCAAAAATGGATGGTAATATAGTTATAATTATAATACGTTAATTACTACTAAATTGTACTAATTTCTCACTTTGGTGAAAACGATCACCAGTATCACCCCGCAAGGAATGAATTGTTTATACCAAACAACGGCCAAGTGAACATTTTATGAACCCCCCCAAATTGGATGGTTTTAAACTATATCCCCTGACCAGGTGAAGCAGACATTGGCACCTCGCTTGCCGCGGCTTCGCCAGGCACCGATCGTGGTGACCGGAGCCTTGAAGGATTTGTCGGAAGCGCAACGGCCGGAGCTGGTCCGACAGATCCTTCAAGTTGCCAGGCGATGAGGTCAAAGGCAAAATCCTTATTTATTTTGGATTTTTGATGATTTTTTGTTCGAAAAAAATGGTGTTGTGAGGGAAAAGAAGGGAACATTATCTTTTAACCAGAGGATTCAGTTTGCGGTACGGCATTTTTTGAAAAAGCATAAACCTTGGTGAACCGCAAGATTTGGCAGGTAAGTATGGATGTTCACCCCCAAAGGTAAAAAATATTAGAGTTTTTAAGGATTTGATCCCCACCTGGGTTTGCTGAGAAACTCCACAAAACATGCTATTCGATGGGGACGATCATACCGATTCGTTGAAATCCCGCATACTAAAGGAACCTATTGGGACCGTTCTTGTATTTGGCCCCCTCAAGCCCCAAGCCAAGGTTATGAGACAGGAAGACGTGGAAGTAAATCTCCAGCAGTGCAATATGTGTATCACTGCCTTTGGTCGGATGACACGATGGCAAGATGCTGTAGACGTCTTCTCCACGATGTCTGAAATGAGGGTTCTGCCCGATGTGATCAGCTACAATGCGACCATACATGCATTGAAAGCATCCTGGCAAAAGGCCTTGGATCTCTTCGCCGAAATGCCACGAACGGCGCATGTGGTCCCCAACGCGGTCACTTACAACACGACCATGTCGGCATGTGCCGCCAGCGGGCAGTGGGAGATGGCCTTAGCCTTCCTGAATGAAATGCCCAAGGTGAAAGCGTGCCCTAGTGCCTTCAGCTTTTGCACTGTCCCCTGGATTTGCTCCCCTCATTTGTTCTTTCCGGACTTAGCATTATAAGGTTATATAAGGTTATGTAAGGTTATATAAGGTTATACATAATGCACCTTTTCAAGGGCTATTTTGAAGCATTTTTGTTCAGGCTCCCGGATCGATCCTTCCAAGGTCCTCAGTGCCTGTGAGAAGGGCAGTCAATGGGAGCAGGCCTTGAACTTGTTCACTGAGATCTTTCAGCAGACGCTGGCATCGGATGCTGTAGCCTATAACGCTACAATCAGCGCATGCGAGAAGGGGGAGCAATGGGAGATATCTCTTGAGATCATGAAGCAAATGCGGTCTGCCATGGCTCGACCTGATGTGTTCACTTATTCTGCCGCAATCAGTTCCTGTGGCCGGGGACAACAGTGGCAATTGGCCTTGAGACTTTTTGAGAGAATGCCAACGGAAAGCATTGCAAGAAATACACACAGCTACTCTTCCGCCATCACCGCCTGTGTGAGAGGAGAGCAGTGGCGCTTTGGATTGCATCTCTTTCAGTTGCTGCAAGAGACACAGTTGAAGTCTGAAATTATTAGCTTCAGTGCAGCAATCACCTGTTGCGAGAAAGGTGCGAAATGGGAAAATGCCGTGCAGCTCCTGGAAGTCATGCACCGAGCAAAGGTCCGTCGAAATGTGATTGCGTACTCTGCAGCGATCTCTGCATGCGAAGAGCTGGGGAAATGGGAAGCAGCGTCCCAGTTGTTCTCAAACATGCAGACTTTGAAGATTGAAATCAATGAAATTGCATACTCTTCCTACATCAGTGCATGTGAGAAGGGGATGCAATGGCAAAGGGCACTTCATTTGTTTGCGGATGTGTGCCATATAACATCTCCAAGCAGCAACACTTACAACGCCACAATCAGTGCTTGTGAGAAGGGAAACGCATGGCAACATGCTATACATCTTTTCTCTTTGATGCCTGTGCGTTCTGTTGCACAGACAGTGGTCAGCTATAACGCCACCATCACTGCCCTGGAAAGGGGAAGTCGAAGGGGTCACGCCCTGCAACTTCTGAAGTTGATGGAAAGGAAGCAGCTCTCCCCTAGCAGTATTAGCTTTGATGCAGCTATGAATTCCTGCGCCCATGGTCGCCAATGGCAAATGGCACTCAGCCTATTTGCTGAATTGGAAAGGGCCCAACTTGATGCCAATCTCAGTTCCTACAATGCCCTGTTAAATGCTTCAGCGGAAGATATCAAAGGAGATCGAATTTTCCAAGAAGCCTTGGAGAACAACATCTTTCGGAAGGCCAAGCTGACCGAACAGGTTGGAACCTTGAACCTTCACGATTTGTCACAGGGGGCAGCAGAAGTTGCCACTCGCTGGTGGCTGGCCACCAATGTTCCAGGTTTGCTGGAAAAGGGCCACAGCAAATTCACCATCATCACAGGATGGGGCAGAACTCGGTCACAATGGCAGCAGCACGGCATGGCCATCCAGGAGGCAGTGGTGCGGATGTTGAAAACACATGGGATCTCTGCGCGAGTGAATCCCAAGAACCCAGGTCGTTTGGAATTGACTCTGCAGCAAGCGGATTTGGGCCGTCTCTCAGGACTCTATTCAGCCTCGACCTGTCCTGCTGTGAATCCGGGTGAAAAGTGCGCAACTGTTTTGTGTTGGGGTTAGGAGCAGCAACAGCTTGGGAGTGGTCCATAAGCTGACCAGTGGGCATGCAGATCAATTCTTGAAGGGAGTCCCTTGTAGTCCTTGCTGCACAGCTTTGGGCCAACTGACACAGAGTATCACAGAGTACACTTTGAGATAAGACATTTGTCCATATTTGTCCATCATTCCCTCCTCTCCAGCCACACTGAGATCGCTCAGGATCAGTGATGCTGGACTTCTGCACTTTTTGCGGAAGGGCTTCGAGGCAAGCAGATGCTACCAGCTTTCACCAGCACAAATAAATCGCCAGTAGCTTCGATTTGTATGCGGTATGCGTCGATGAGAACATGGAGCGGCTATATATATATAATATATATATATATATAATTATAGTTATAATTATATATATATATATTCTACGTAATATGGAATATTCTGTCATGATATGCGAAGGATTTGCAATCCATAACGTGAGGAATGATCCAATCCATAACTATTTTCACAATCCCATTCCCTCATTCCCTACATTCCGCACCAGCCAGTGAAGCTGTTATGTTAAGTCCTGTTTAGATTTGCTAACATCATCCAGAAGCTGTTGGGTGGTATATGATTAATAATTACCATTTAATACACAAAAAGTCCAACATTAAGTGATCTACGATGAATACATATTCATAACATCACCATTTACAAACCAAAATCCAACACTAAGAATCAATCATTCATCAAATAAACATGGTATAGTAATCACCAATAATCACCATTAAACATGTTTATTGATATACCATTGATATACCAATAATCACCAATAATAATCACCAATAATCACCATAAAAATGTTGATGAATGGTTGATCACCATTAAACAACACGAAGAATCAACCATTCATCAACATTTTTCGGCGGCGATCGGTCGAGGCACCGATTCGCGATGGTCTCGGGGCTGGTGGTCAGAGGCCCTCTGAGAAGCGAGGCTTCTTCGACTATGCCACCAGGAGCGGCTGCGGAGCGGCTGGTGAACCAATGGAATGGTGATGATGGAGTGAGTATTCTAAGTTCATTGTGAGTATTTTTGATGATATTTAATTACTGTTATGTATATATATATATATATATTAATTGATGAGTATTTAAGAGTATTTGATCATGTTTGACTATTCCATGCTATCTGATAGTTATCTTGAGGTGACAGTGACTGTTTGTGTTTTAACATCCCCAATTTGCGGGTCAATGACCCATTGAAGCAAGTAATTCATTCCATATGCTGACACACCTCTGCAAGCCAAACTGGTCACAATGCATATCAATGCATACATGCCAAGCAACACTGCATATGGTTTCTTCTTTTAAATTGTTGTTTTAAAGGACCAATTTACAGGACCCCCTCTATAGTTTACTGGGAAAATCCATGGGTTTGCCCACTTTCCCTTCCGCATTTTTCCCACTTTTTACATCATCCAAAAGGGCATGGCTCAGCTCGGCCAGGAGAAAGGTTGGTGAGTCCAATCTCATGATGTGTCGCTCGCATTTGCATAGCTTTTGGCATGACGATCCTGCCGATCCCGAGGCCGGTCGGGGCCAAAGGGGGATGGATTTCACTGGGTTTCACCGTAAAAACAAAGGGATTTAACCAGCAAGATTTTAGCTCTAACCAGCAAGAAAAGTGGGATTCAAGTTTTTTTTTTGACGCATCAAGCATGCAATATAAACGGCTGAATGATGCATGACACGGATTTGGGGTATGGGTCAAGATCTGGACCCCAAAGTGGAAGGGAGCACCACAAAAAATGATCAAACTTGTGCGTCCATTGGTACCCTAAGTTTGATCCGATGCAGGACGAAGAACTTATTGTTCTTCTCCATGCTTTACTCAGCATTGGTTATCCGCAGCCAGGAATAGTTATCATGATTGTATATTTTTGATAATGCATCGTTTTTACATATTTTATGGCCACAAATTGTGGGTACTGTACCCTCTGGTCCGGCAATCAAACAAAGCAATGGAAAATCACCCAATGTAGTTCCATGATTTTCGCACGAACAAGCCTCCATTTTTTCGAATTTCCCCGCCAGCCATGTTTAGATTCCCCCATTTTTTGGTCAAGACCATACTAGTAGGGCAAACTTATCAACATCCCTCTATTTTTCATATTATCACTTATGACTTTTACTATTGTTCATGTTAAATTATTGATATTGATTATTATATAATATATATTACTATAGTCCCTATGATAATTCTGATGACTATAGTAATAGGGACTATTATCATAGGGAATATAGTAATTGGGATTGATTATTATATATTACTATAGTCACCTATTTTCATCATCCAATCCCAATCTCGCCAGGTGCGCAAAGGCTACGAGAAGCGCTTTGAGAACTTCGAGACGATGGCCAAGACGGGTGACACCCTGCTTTTCGTGCGGGTGGTGGCCACAGCTTCCGAGCTTGGACGGGCCTACGAGCTGACGCAGGTGGCATGGAAAAGGTTGATTTAATCAGATTTAACTGGATTGAATGGGATTTAATGGGATTTCATTGGATATGATATGGAATATGAATGGGATTTAAGTGGGCTTCATGGGATTTGATGGGATATAATATGGAATAGCAATGGAATATTGGTTTATATCCTGGTTGATTGGTTATGAGAAGCAATTGTATTACTTGCTCGAACGGGGATTATTATGACCCATAGTGGGGAAACCTATCAACAAACTAGTATAATGAGATGGGATCGGGGTATTTTTCATGGCTATCATGGCTCAAATGGAGGATAAACGGGGATGTAATGGGGATATATTGGGTATGCAATGGGATATATATATATATAGCCAGCACTATATTGTTTTGAGAACATGCCCAAAGAAAAAGTTGGATTTCATGGGCACCTATGAAGATGAAAGCAACCATGAGTGGGAATTTCAGATCTGGTGTTTATGGGATACACAATCAACAGATATCTGGGCGTGTCTGGAAATTGGTGATACATTAAGCTGTTTAATGGCCATGGATAGATGGGGATATGATCCACAACTGACAAATGGGGGGATGTAAGGTTGACCACCACTGACAAAAACGACAGCAGCACTGATTTAACCAGCAGCACTTGCATCCAGCAGAATTTTTACATGTTGATCAATGGGGCACCCGCCATTTGTGGATGATATTTGCACTTTTCCATGGTAAACATCCCCATTTTACAGTAGTTCATTCGCCAATGTGTCGAACAAAGTGAAGGATGCCCTGTTGCAGCTCAGGGCTGAGGCAAAAGGAAACACTATTTTTCAATATGCTTCATGGACATTTTGGGCCTACTGTAGTCCCATTTTGAGACAGGTCCATATGTGACACATGACATATGATGGCTTAGTACCTTCAACGCCTATGCAACCATATAGGCAAATACGAACAGTGATATCAATCAACAATAGCCTTGTCTCACAGCTTGGGATACCACAATCTATGGCCATTCAGAATGTGAACATGATGATAAAGCACTGGATTTTTGGGTTTAAAATAATTGGTGGATGGGGCCAATACCTGAGCCATATGCCAACACAACAATAACTAGCTTTCCCAAACTTTGCAGACTTGTAAATTTTTGTCACACAGAATTGCTTGCTTTACAAGAAACGCCTCTATTTGTTGGTAAAGAAGCACGATTTCCAGTAGATTTTTCCCAAACAACATCATTTTGTCAGACAGTGACTGTTGCTGTGCAGGCGTTGTCGAAGAAGTTCGGGCCACAAGCTGCCCTTTTGCCACTTGACCTTGGTCAATTTTGGTTTCCAACCATGGCTTTCCCTGTTCTATGGCCATGGCCATGAATGTTGATGACATTTTTGTTGTCCACTTTCCAAATCTTTAGAATGTAGATCCAGTGTGGTCACTTGGTTCACTTGAGACCTGGGCTTTTCGAAGCTGATTTTCCCCTTAAAGAAACGCCCATTGGATGGCGAATCTCGCCATGTTTGATGACCCTTGGCGAAGCCGCGCCTGCCAGGTTGATCTGCGACTTCCAGGTCAAGGTAGGACCGTTGATGGTGGATACCTTCGACGACCTCATGGTCTATTTCCTGGAGGCTGAACTAATTTTTCTTGCTGCTGAAATAGTGATGGATGAATTCGTGATTTGTAGAACATCTTGATGATCTCGAATTTGTAAATCATACACATATTGGACAGATTATCACATACGTTCAAAATAGGCAAAGTATACAGATTAAAATTACATTATACATATTAGAATGTATTGATGTGTAGAGATTTTGCTGTGGTACTAATGACCGTCAGGCTGATGCTCAGAAATCTGCAGCTCCCTACAAGAAGCCGATCCTCACAGCATTGGAATGGCTTTCGGGCAAGGAACTGAAGAACCTTGGTGAATTTTGCAACCAAACATGGAGATATTTGCCACCAAAAATGGGAGGGATAAAGGTTACAGAGCCCTTGGATATACTATGATCTATAGTGATATCTATCTATCTATCTATCTAGCTAGCTAGCTATCTATCTATCTATCTATCTATATATATATATATGAGCGAACACGTGTTTCTTGTCCCCCCAATATGGGGCATTTATCCCATTTTTGATCATTTTTGTGGCTGAGAAAACAAATTTCAAATGGTCAACATGAAGTTGCAAACAATTTTTTAACTATGGATATCTTGGGCAAGTAGATCTTGGATCACAGAAGGATGAACATTTTTTTTCACCCAGTCGGGGCTAAGGATGGACATCGTTCCGGACTTCAAGGTGGAGGGTTTTCCTTGCTGTACATAACAAAAAGTGCTGACACAAAAAGGCCGAAGCGAACCACCAATTGTCATGTATACCTTCTACCTCCGAAGCCTTAGAATTTCCAGGATGTCGAAAAAATCCAAACTTTCGAGAGCAAAACCAGGTTTTGCCCTGTTCTGTTCGAGCATGTGTTTTGTTTTCCTTCGGCCT
>Ga0126342_10016481_pt1 | contig 12876 bp, 9 predicted proteins | sample Cyp1metagenome_FD_92528 | JGI IMG/M metagenome (GOLD analysis project Ga0126342, IMG submission 92528) | Coral microbial communities from Lord Howe Island, Old Settlement Bay, Australia - Cyphastrea 1 metagenome | ecosystem: Host-associated > Invertebrates > Cnidaria > Coral ... | reverse complement strand
TATATATATATTATATGATATAAACATAAACTATAATTCTCCCTAACATGATTCCTGAGCTTATCATGGTTTACCACATCCATCTGAAAAAATCCGAGATTCTCCTGGGATCTGGGCTGCTTGGCATCTGTGGCGCCTCGGGGCGTGGCTTCACCGGCGCCGGTGCCGGCGCAGCGAAGCGCGTCGTGTGGCGCGGTCCCCGCGCTGGCGTCGGTAACGGAAGCCTCGGTGCCACGAAGGCGCCTAGGGCGCCCAGGGCCAGGAAGGCCAGCAACGGGGCGCGGCGCGGCATGGGAGATATGGATGACATGACCCAAAATCAGCAAAAATCCGAAAATCTCTGGAGTTTACTGAGTTTTGGGTTGATTTTTGATGTTGGCAAATGTTGCGATGGATAATTTTTGGGCTGCAAACATGGTGGTTTTGTAGCGAGAGTGCTGGCTGGAAAGGTTTATGCTGGTGGTTGGCATCTAAACGCGCCGTGGAATGTGGAACCCTCCAAAACTCGCTTGCGCCGGAGCTAAAAGGGCTTCGGGAGCAATGGGACCTCAGATTCCAAATAAACCCAGGAAATCCTATATTATATCATTGAAATTATGCAGCTTTGTGATGGAAAAGTTGTTCAAAAGGTACACGTGCATCCTTCCTCAATGGTGCCATCAATCCAAATAACGTTGCAAACCGGTAAACCCAATAAATTCTAATAATACCCAAGCAAAAACCATCCCCAAAATCAGGTAATCAATATAAACCATGTCCAAATGGGAGGTTTATGGTATTGGGTTGCCCACCATCGCATTGCCAGCCGCTGCCACCGCCTCACGTCGAGAGGTCTCAACTCATTCGCCTCATATGATGGCCGACAACTGGGCCATGCTATGATGTCAAGTAGGGACATATTCTCCTATTAAAGATGTTCATAGTTGATTTACCTATTAAGATACTTATTGCCAGCTACAAGTAACTAACCTTCTCAATAACTATCTTCAGGTCATCATTGATAGCTTATTGAAAATAGCACCTTTAGAATTGATTTACCGGTCAAGATGATGATTTTCCATAGTTCCAATGATCCCACCAGGAGTCCTGGGACGAGGACAACATTACAATTTTCTTCTTCGCTGGGTTCAAAGTGACAATCATGGCTGTTGAGAGCTGTGGAAAAAGCAGATTGAAAAATGAATAAAGGCAATGTGGAGGGCCAATGAACAAACAAAGCAAGCCCCAAGAAATCCAGGAAGCTGGAAGCAGTGTTTCTTTTTTTTTGAAATGCCATCCAATGATGCAATGCTGTGTGAATCCACTATGAGCCGAAAATGGACGTATGAAAAACCTAGGAACAATTATGAACAAGTACATAAACCCAGTATTAGTATGTATTAGTGCCTTTTGTGGGATTTCAGGATATCCATGGATATCCCATGATCATCCATGATCCATTCGGATTACTGGAGGACTTGGGATGGTTTGAGCACCAAAATGCCAAGCATCTGGAGTCTCTGCCGGGTTGGGAAGCCCACCCCGGGTTTGGAGCTGCAAAAAAGGCTGCCGTGATTAGATGAACGAAAGCGTGCACACCGACCTGGTTTGGCTTTCTAGAACAAATGCAAGGTGCATTGGGGCTCATGACTTGGCAAAAACAAACACTCATTGAAATCCCGAGATATCACCAGCGAATGGTGATACTGGTATCTAGCTTGGTGGTGAAAGCCGCTGTCACAACTCAGCCCCAAAAAAATAATGGAGGGATTTTTTAATGTTTAAACCATGTTTTTGTTAACCTGAATTTTGTTTACCATGTGCTTTTTTTGATAGTGGTTTGCTGAACATGTTCCCATCATCCAAGCCCATGGGCCACACATTTCCAACCTGCAAGCTGCCACCAGCCCGAGCTCGCTAACCAACGTCCTCCCCCAGAGCATTCAGCAAATGTCTCACCGGATTGGCTGAGATGGGTGAGGAGCAACCGGACAATAGGCCTGGGATGAAGGAATTCCATGTGGGAGAATGGTGGCAGCCTGATGGTGGCAAGGCCCTAGGCGAAGCTTAGATACCAAACATCTCCAAACAATGTTATATACAATATAATATATATATAATTTATAATATGTATATGATATAATAATATATACGGTATATATATATAAGACATATATTACATCATAAACATGAATTAACCCGAAAAGCCAGAAAGCTCAGGCCACCGGACTGGGACCGCTGTCAAACTCATAGCCCTGGCGTTTGAACCTGGACGAAAATGATGGAAATCGATGGAAATCGGGGATGGTCAAAGATGGTCAAATTGGTGAAGTGGCTTTTAGGTGAATTTGAGATACCCTCTGGTAATTTAACATAGCTATGGAAAATCACCATCTATAGTAGGTAAATCACCTATAAATGGGCCATTTTCAATAGCTATGTTAGATTACCAGAGGGTAATTTGAGCAGTGATTGTTGGCAATAACAGGTGGTTTTTGACGCTGTTCGAAATGATGGGCGCATTGATTTAAGCGTCATCTTCTCTGGCGTGCGAGGCGGTGCCAGTAACATGTGATCCATGGGAGAGTCTTTTCTGGGAGGTGCTGAGTTGCCCTGCGAATGCGCAACCTCAGCACAATTTTTGATACATTTTGGATCCTCCATGTGATGGAACATATGGAAACTGAATCATTGGATCATCCTTTCATTCAACATCAATGATACAACCCATGCAGGAACCCACAAGGGGATAGGCACCTGAGCCTCAGGATTTCGATGATCCCACGGAATGTCCTACCAGCCCGGATTTTTTGAAACGTGGCGACAATCCAGCATTTTATACGTTGATTTTCCCATGAAACATCGGGGATTTCCCAGGCACGTTGGACTACCGGAGGGTAACCAAGGGTAACCCAGCTTGCCGGAGGCACCAGCAATCGTGGAATGGTTAGTAAGCCTGGCTCAAAAAAAACAAACAAACGAGTCCCCAGACATTAGAAAACAGTCACCTTACTATTCGAAGTCTATCAGTTACCTCTATTGTTTTGGGATGTTCTGGTTCCATCTCGGCATCTTTGGGGTTCGACCCCAATACTTGATCGATAACGTTGCCAGTTCCGAATCATGTTGCCAGTTGTCAATTCATCCATGTTTTTCCTGCACGGTGAATCTTAGATCCTGCCGGATGGGCATCCCAACTCCACCGGGCTGGCTGTGGGATTCGCAGACCAGCACCTCCCGGCCGCTTCGGGCCTGGCAACTGGGTGGATATCTCATGATTTCATGATATTTCAATATGATCAATGTGATCAATATATATGTATATATGTATATACATGATCAATATGATCATCAGAATCATCACCGACAATCAGTGACATTTTTGGAGGATCCATCTTAGATATTTGAACGTCTTGAAGGTCTGCTGGGAAACGTCATGAATATTGAATATTCATAGATATTTGAATCTGAAGGATCCGAAAGGAGCACAATAGCCCCCAATCAAAAGACCAGTATGAAAGCCAAGAATATTGACACTGAGTAGATGAATAGTAAGCCATAGTAAGCCCTTCATTTGGGTCTGTCACCTTCATGACCCATATCCCATGATGTAAACCATTGGGTGGTTCATGGCATCCATGGTGGTCCCCCAATGACTTGAGAAGTCACCATAGCTCGATGATTTTCCAGTGCTTAACTGCCCACCCCCCAAAAAATAGCAGCATTCTTATTGGTGAGTTGTCACCATTTAGATGTGGAAAACCCACCATTCATAGATTATTCATAGATCATTTTCAATCATTTTCCCAATGGGAAACCTGCCATAGGTGTTCCACATCCACGCGACTTCTGCCGGAGGCTGCTGGGGCATCCACCAGCAGGCCAGCGGCTGCAAGGCCGCCGAAGCCGGAGCCTGGCGGCCCTGGGGATGTCTGAAACGATGGAGGACAGTACAACCAATCGTTTTGGGGCTATAGCAACCCCCCCAAAATAGAACAGGCAAGATGTTGAAAACTATCACTTGTATACTTTGTCAATTTGGGGGACTTTAGGCTTCTATCTTTTTGGGGTAGCCCCAAATGCCATGGATGGGGCCCACTGGGGGGATTCTGGGGTCACCACTTTGGTGAGCCGGTTCTGAGCCATTCTATCTTGTCATATATCTTTATTATTCTTTATTTAATTCCTGTAATTTAACTTAACATGAACCCCAAATGCGGATGAACATGGGGCTTGGAACATGTTTTTCCGTGATTTTCCCTTTTTTTTGAATATTGCCACTTTGGTGGTTGCATGTTCACTAGGGGTCTGCTAACTTTCAGCATCCAACCAGCAAAATTTGGCGCCTATGACCACCACGTCCACTTCTTCTCTGCCATTGGCATCTTTGGCCCGGGCAGCGAAGACCTTCCGCCGGAACCTGCCCCAAGCCATTGGAAAAATGCCGGTTTTTGTTGGGGTGTTCGGCCGTCGGAATCCCCAAAGATTGTAGAGAAAAACGGTTCTGAAATGTTGTGAAAAGATTTTTGGACGACATCCACATGAACAAAGGCATATATACCCTCTGGTAATTTAACATAGCGATTGAAAATGGCCATTTATAGTGGATTTTCCAATTAAAAATGGTGATTTTCAATAGCTATGTTAAATTACCAGAGGGTACATATACAAGGGATAAGTTCTGAGTCTGATCCCGTGCATCTGAAATCCAAATGAACTATAGTTCAAAGGCTCATGAGGGGATATGAGGGGTAAGGATTTGGGAAAGATTCTGGCCCAACAAACATCCGGCAGCCCATGGCAGTTCGCACGTGTTTGAACCCCTGACTTCTGAAATAGCGGGGTTGCACATGGCTATTCGCAGGCGACTTGCCTGCACAAAAGGCCCTGTGCTGCGCGAATCTAGATGCAGAAACTTAGCTTTCCTCATCTCTCCTCGACTGCAATTGAATTAAACATGGTGAGTCTTATCATATCGATGAATAATTCAGCGGACATAACTTAAAACTTCTTTGAATGTGAGCCAGCTTCTGTCTGCCTTCAAAAAGCTGTGGCACTTTTTTGTCAGCGATTGATGTCCACTGCCCCTGCGGCCCTGCGGCATCCAAAAGACTCAAGAATTTAATGAACTAAATTAACAAATAGCTTCCAGCAGCCGTGGAGTAGGATGGATTGAACAGTCTAATTAACAAATTGCCACACATCCATCATTTCCATCTGAAAAAAAAACGCTGCAGAGGGCAGAAATTTCAACCACTTCACTTGGCAAGTTCCTTCAGCTCACTGGGAATCGGGCAAGGCTTGAACTTCCTCAGCACGTCGCTCAAGGCGTCAAGGTTTACCATGTTCACTGAGTATCTATTGCTACTGTATAGCTAAGTCATCACATGGCAGTGTGTCAAAACCTTGTACCCCAGGTGAACATCAAAATAGCTGGTAAATGGAGGTTCATCCCACTAAAAATGGTATTAATAATGGGGTAAATGTATGTAAATGTGTTCCTTCCACCAATTGGGATCATCAACTCCAGCATCTTAGTTCGGAACGTGTGCTTTTTTCACGTTTATGGTTCAGATGGTTTCACAATGTTTCAATGATCCCCTATAGATCATAGCTAAAATGATATGTTGACAGCATTTTTCCATAGTTTTCCGTGGTTTTTTCCATAGTTGTTCCATACTTTTCTGCTTTCCATAGGTTTTCCCATGGGTTTTTCAGTTGAGATCCCCATGGGTTTTTTCCCAAGGCGCTCGTCCTTTCCGAAGGTGTACTTGCAGGCCGCCTTACCAGCCACGCGGCCGAAGACCACGCAGTCCAGCAGAGAGTTGCCGCCCAGACCTGGGAAAAACTGGTCGTTTCGGTGGCTGGAAAATCTCTTTGGCCCGTGCCATTGAGGTTTATACATTGGGGAAAATCATGGAACTAAATGAATCTAAATGAAGGTTTCTCCGTTGATCCTGTTTTTTTTTCATGGGTTTTGTCTTTCGATGGCCACCAAATGGCCAATATATGCCAATATAATGTTATAAAATTGGTGAAATATTATGTATTATGTATTCCATATTTCCTGATCATGTCGAATTGTTACTATAATTTCCTGGGAAACCTAGTAGTCATGCGAAGTCATGACCCTCTGAAACTATCTGGCAGGAAAACATTGCTGCAAGGAAGCTGCCCAGCCAAAAGCAGCAGTGAGATGGAGTGAGAATGGGCAGGCCACCGTATGAAATGAACAGGCCTCTGGATTTGTTGCACCATGAACATCCATTAACCGCATTCACAACGTGTATCTGTGTATCTCAACATGTTCTTTTACCGAACATAGGTGATCAACATCTTGAACCCTTAACCTGCCACGTTTCAGATGTGGTTTTTTTTACCCTTTGGTTATTTAACAGTTTGCCATGGTATAGATGGCCCATAGAAATAGATGGTTTTCCCATAAAAAATAGTGATTTTCCATGGCGAACTGTTAAATAACTGGATTTTTTTCGTGGCAAATAGCTGCCAGATCCAGCCAGAGGCACGATTGTTTCCGTGGATGCCACCTCCAAGGTGCTTGGATCAAACTTGGACCAAAGCCCTTGAGATCGTTACCCGGCCTGGTAAACATACAAAAAGCTATTGAACATGGCCATAGAAATCGTGAGTTTTCCCATGAAAAAATGGTGGGTCTTTCCAGTTCGCTATGTTAAATTACCAGAGGGTAGATCATGTTAGATCTACTAAGAGGTTCCCCACAACCATCAACTGTCTCATATTGTCTCATCATTCTCCAAAGTCATGGACCATCCCAGCCCTATCCGCCCATGTTGGTTTGCCCAAAAAAGGGGTACCCGAACGCAATGGCTTATCATCATGTTCTCCGTAAAAATAAAAACAACGAACTGGGCACGCCACGTCGCCACGCACCATTTCTGATGAAGAAACACTAAAAAAGAAACTACTGAAAATCCTTAGGGCCTCAGGATTATTTCAGTAGTTTTTTTTTCCTTCGACAATGGCTGGTTAGTGCTGGTTAGCGCCGGTTTCTCAGCATCGCGAAATCTGATCGTCCCGCAAGGTGCTGGGCCTGCAGCTTCCCCGGCCACGTAGAGGCCAGGGATGACCTTGCCTGACTTGTCGATGCATTCCGCATCCTCGGTTGAAGGAAAGACCACCGGGGTGCGACGCAACGCAATGCCCCCTTTACCCGAACACCTGAGACATCCTCAAACAACAAGATACAACAAGGGCTTGATTTACCTCCCAATAGAAAAGATTAGACAGCAGCAATGCGAGAGACTGCGAAAAAAGTGTCAGTCCCCCACACAGTGGCCTGCTTGGCCTGCTTACAACTGTAATGCGACGCAAGGATCCACGGTGCATTCCAAACCGCCCATGCAGTAGTGGATCACTGGGGTAATGATGGCCTTAGACAGGGCCCCTCGAAGATTACCAAAGGGATGGTGGCCTTGAGGCGCCACAGAGCCCCTTAGATGAAGAGAAAGCTTCGTCGCAAAAGGCTCGGGAAGTTCATCGTATTGTTCCAAGGTAATGAATAAAACAGGTGTGGTGTTTTTCTAATATTACACCGTGGAGATATATTTTTTCAATATTACACCATGATATGAAAATATGCATTAGCATTGTGATATTATAATACAATATGGACATATGGAACTGTTCCCTTTAGGTATCACGATGATATTCTGGTTCGTGCCTTCAAAACACCACAAGACTTTGCCCAGTGACAACATAGAATGGCTCTGTGGCAACCTTCGAGCCATCCTCAGGCCATGGGCCATCCCAAGGTCTGCCGGGGCTTCCAAGGGTTTACCGCTGGAAATTGACAGCAGAACACATCGACAAAATATGAAAAACGCGGATGATGTTTGAATCCCCCTTTGAGTTGAATCAAACCTCTCAACTCCCAGATTCTGACCTAAACCTTCACTTAAATAATTTAAATAGTACACCTCCTGTTGTTGGAATCGCAAAATTATGTCAGAATATGTCAGATATGTTTGATGTGTCAAGGATCGATGATGTTGTGGAAGAACTTCTTTCCGCTGCCAGTCTTTCCACTGGGTTCATCCCAGGTCTTTCCCGATGGATAGGCAGGGAAGGGGCCACCTGAAAGCTGACGATGGGGATAGGCCCAGATAGGCCAGGGATGATGGCGATGTGTTAGAATTACCCTATGGTTATTTAACATAGCCATGGAAAATGGCCCATTTATAGATGGTTTACCTATTAAAAATGGTGATTTTCCATGGCTATGTTAAATAACCAGAGGGTATTGCTATTTGTAGCATGTCATTTCACAAGACTATCCAACAGATTAGAAAAAGGCACATCATCCAGGCACATGGCTACACTTCCCAAATCTGAAACCATCTTGAAATCAACCAACTTATTGGGTATGGTTCCCCCATTCCTTCCCACCTCTCTTGCCCCAAACAAGTTCATATCCGGCATTGCTCAAATCCCAAAATCCGCCGTTTTGATGGTCAAATCACCAGCATTTTACATTGAATGCCATGATCATCCATGATCCACTTCAGCTTTGGCCTCCATTATTGGCTGGTCAAATTCCAAAGTTTCATGGTTGCATGATCTTAAGTCATATGTTGTTCTTTGATCCCATGATCCTGTTCAATCGTATTCAACGGTTTAATCCCCGACTAATGACTAAATGATCTGAGCTGCAGTGTGTTGCACAAAGATATTGATTGATTAAATCCTCATACTACACCCCCATCTTTCGGACAACAAAACCACATCATCCCTGGGCCTTTCACTAAAACCACTCTTAATTCTATAATATGTCATTGATATTCCATCATTATCCCATTACACTGCCATCTTTGTTGTAAAACTCTATGGAACATCCCATCTTTCATTGGTAAATCATCAAACTAAATGGGCCATCTATACCATTGCAAAACGTTCGGTTATTGCACGGCATCCTCATGTTTATCAATATTATCCCATCATAATCACTATCCATGAATATCCTATCATTAGTCCATGATGATCCCATCAATATCATATCATTATCCCATCATAATTAGTAATTATCCTCTTCTTACCCCGTTCATTCTCCCAGTATATAGCCATTGTATACCAAGTCTACAGCAAAGAAAAACAAACATAGCAATTGTCCCCAAATAGAAAACATGAAGTGTGGCCATTTAAGAAAACCACCATATAGTCATTATTGAAAATATACCTTAGCCATTAAATAACCATTACATATACTGTAAGATATATATACATAATACATATATATATAGCCATCATGAACACACACGCACACCCGTTGTGCCTTCGGGATCCTTCTCCTGCTTCTTGGCCGCCTCGAAGTGTTTCTGATGCGCATCGACCAAGGTCTGCAGCGGGACGCCCATGTCCTTGGCTAAGTCTTCGCCCGAAGGGTAGAACTTCATCACGCCGCGGCCCGTGTAGTGCTTGGCCTAAAGGAGGGCTCGTTGGAGGGACCTGGGATGACCTGGGGAGCTTAAGTGGTTACCCATGAGGGACATCATGGATGTCCCATATATATATATACAGGTATAAAACTAATGAAGAATCTTCCAGCTAAAAATGTCTAGTCTACTAAAGGAATCCCAATGGCATGCGCACGCAAAAACATCATTCTTACGATGGCATGTTCCCTGCAAAACTGTTGCTGCCCAGTGGCATGCCAGATGATCTCATCCGCAGCAGCGCGGTTGAGGCACAAGCGGAAAGGTGGCTTATTTTTCCACATTTCCTGAGTAAAAAGCTGATAGATAACACGCACGAAGCAAGAAATGTGGGGATGTGAGCAAACACATTAACGTGTGCGCTTAAGCCAAATCTGATTAAAAGTGCTAGTTAAAGGATGTTAAAGGAAACCAAGCTGGGGCGTTCATCAGCCTGAATTTGAAATTCCCCTGCTTCATTTAAACAATTCCTTACTCCGAGTGATCCACGTCCTGACAAATTATTCTGACATAGTTTCTGACATATCATCTGGAAGCACATACGGGACACACATATTCTGACATTCTTTCTCGCATATATTCCTGACATTCTACTTTATCTGGCATTTTTCAAGCATTCTATCTGGCATCCTTTCTGGCATATTCTGACTCTATCCGAAAAAATCGGACATTCTTTCTGGAATGTGATCGGGACCGTGTATGCCCAAACTGATCTGGAGCTCACCACGGGGTTCGGGCTGCGCGTGCCCAGGCTGAGCCGTCAATCTGTGTGTCATTCTATCATATCTGGCATCTTCTCTGGCATCTATTCTGCCTGTCTATCTGACATTCTATCTGGCATCTATTCTGACATTATTTCTCGCGTTCTATCTGGCCTATATTCAACATTCTGTCTGGATTTTTTTCTGGCAGGTAAGGATTCTGACATTCTTTCTGGCATGTGTTCGGGCCCGTGTGTGCCTACCCCGATCTGGAGCTCGAGCTTGCCATGTCTCGGGTCTTTGGGCATGTGGCCAGACTGACGTGAAGCTCGCCATGAACTTCTGGAGCGAGATTATTCCACTTGAGCTGGCACTTGCTGTGAGGTCCGGGCCCGTTAATGCCCACAGCGCCGACGAGCTGGCAAAGGAGGAAGAAGAAGAAGAAGGAGGAATAAGGAGGAAGGAGGAGTCGCACCTTTTGTAAAATCTAGAGGCCCCTGACCCACCAAAATTTGGACTTGCCAACAAACATTGGATTCAAGGAAGAATTTGGGATGAACATGTAATTACATCACCCTCCCTAACTACTTTATGCCTCTCCCCTCTCCTAATACATTTATGAAAATATATCCAACCTAAGGTAGACAGCGTCTATGAATTTTGAAGGTTTAAATGTATCCAACCTAGGGGGACAGTGTCCTGAAAATTAAAGCCAAAATGTAAAACATATAGGGGAGACCATGTCAGAAGGACAACACAATGTCCTCATCTTGCTGTCATGCAGGAACGATGTTCCTGGTATTTTTTTGAAATGTATTCGAGTGATGGAATTTGCGATATATCAACTATAGTTACATTTTGATGGGTAGTAAGGCAGGTTTTCTGGCCCCGAAGGGGTTCCCATAGGCACTATTTTGCATCAGTTTTCATATCAAAATTCAATTGAACTTAATGAGGCTTGCTTCTGTCACGTAGCTCGCAGTGACTTCTGCACAATTTCGATCATCTTTCATTTTCAAAACTTTGAAAATTAATTGAATGTGTATCAGTTTGTTGCTGTAAATTCTTTCAACATCAAAACTGAATGGACATAAATCTGAATGATTCTTTTCTCATGCAGCTCGCAAAGACTTCTGTGCGGTTTGATTACCAAAACTTTTGAAATCAATTGAATGTGTATCTTGCTGTTTTTGAATTTCTGAACATCAAAATTGAATGAAAAAATCATTGTTGGTTCTGCGATGGTACCGCCACGGTTTCTGTGCAGTATCATTCATCTTTCGTGCCCAGAATTTCTAAAACCAATTGAATGCTTATCAGTTTGTTGTTTTTGTTTCTTTTACATCAAAATTGAATGGAAAATGAAAACTCTAGGATGTTTTTTGTCATGGAACCGTTTTTTTCTGACAGCTTCAATCTTTTTAGTGTCAGTTCTATTTCATGTTCGAAACTTTCAAAGTCAATTGATAAATATATATATATACAAATATGGTTGGTGGCAGTGGCTCGTGGCTGTGGCTAGTGGCTAGTTTTCTGTTCTAGACGAATAGTCTTAATGTTGCATGCTGATTAGTGTGAGGATCCACTATTGTGTCAAGTTTTCCTAAGTAATTCTGGCCCTTTGGAATTGATTGGGGGCGCCACTATTGTGTAAAGTTTGTTTGGAGTTTTTTTCATGTTTTTTATTTTTAGTTTTTTTTTAATTATGTTTTCAGTTCTTTTTCATGAGACGTATTGATCCTAAATAATATGTTTGTTGTGGGGATCCACTATTGTGTCCAGCTGTTGTCTGAAGAAACAAGTTTTTAAGGTTAATTATGATCCATCAGTAATAATTAATTAATTGACTACATAGGATGCCTCATTAAAACCCAATTAAAACACAGCACTCAAACAATTTTGTCAAGGGGGTAGTTCATGAGCAACCCTGATCCTCAATAGTATGTTTGGTTTGGGGTTCCACTATTGTGTCCAGCTGCTGTCTGAAGAAACATGTTTTAAGGTTAATTATGACCCATCAGCAATTATTCATTATATAGGATGCCTTATTAAAACCCAATAAAAAAAGCAGCATTCAAACAATTTTTCAAGGCAGTAGTCCATGAGCAACCCTGATCCTCAATGGTATGTTTGTTTTGGGGGGCCCACTATTGTGTCCAGCTGTTGTCTGGGGTGAAAATGTTCAAAATAATTCTCTCCTTTCCTTTTCCTTTTCTTTGCTAATACTTTTCTTTTTTTACTTTCTTAGCTCCATTCTTCTTGGAATAAAAATCAAAAGGTTTTTCCAAAGGGTGAACTTCAGCCAACCAAGGGATTTCTGTGGGATTTCCATGAGATTTCGATTGGAGTCCTATGGGATTTCTATGGAATTTCCATGATGTTTCTATGATATTTCTGGAGGATTTCTATGGGGTTTCTGAAGGGATGCTATGGGAATTCTATGGTATTCTTATGGGATTTCCCTTGGATTCCTATGGGATTTCTATGGTATTTCTATGATGTTTCTATGATATTTCTGCGGGGCTTCTATTGGATTCCTGTGGGATTTCCAAGGTATTTCCATGATGTTTTTATGATATTTCTATGGGATTACTATGGGATGTCTGAGGGAATTCTATGGGATTCTTATGGGATTTCTTTGTGGTTCCTATGCTATTCCATGTTATTTCTATGATCTTTCTATGGGATTTCTGTGGGATTCCTATGGGATTTCCATGATATTTCTA
>Ga0126342_10016480_pt1 | contig 12876 bp, 16 predicted proteins | sample Cyp1metagenome_FD_92528 | JGI IMG/M metagenome (GOLD analysis project Ga0126342, IMG submission 92528) | Coral microbial communities from Lord Howe Island, Old Settlement Bay, Australia - Cyphastrea 1 metagenome | ecosystem: Host-associated > Invertebrates > Cnidaria > Coral ... | reverse complement strand
TTTATATTGATTTTTATTGATTTATATTGATTTATATTGATTTATATTGATTTATATTGATTTATATTGATTTATATTGATTTATATTGATTTTTATTGATTTATATTGATTTATATTGATTTATATTGATTTTTATTGATTTATATTGATTTATATTGATTTATATTGATTTATATTGATTTTTATTGATTTATATTGATTTATATTGATTTATATTGATTTATATTGATTTATATTTCTGATTATATAAATCAGGGATGATCACTATATTGTCAGTTATAACACGTTTTCTCCAGTGAACAGCCTATGAATTTACAAATCCATTTTGGTGATATTCCCCATAAGATTCCATTACGGCCTTGTTATGGGGAATTCTCATGAATTCTTCATAATTCCATATTTCCAATAAAATCAGTTTGTTATATTCCATAACAATCCATAACATGGCATGGTTGCAACTATATCTTCTCATGAAATCTCTTCCATAATTTAGGGGTGCTAGAACCCATTGAAAAAAATGTGGTTTTGTGCCGCGCCCAGTTTGAATTTGGTATATAACCATCATTTGCTATACTTATAAGTAGTATATTTATATACATATAATATATATATATATATATAATATATATAAGCAGAAAAACCGTAGATATCTAGATCTATTAGTCACAAAGCAGTTGCTCATAAAACAGCTGTACATCCCATGAAATCCCAGTGGCCGAGGCTGACCTGGCAAAGGACGGGGACAGGTTTTGCCACGCCGCAGTGCTCATGTTGTTGCAGGCGCCCTTTCTGCCGAAGAGATCTTGTTATCATTATAAGTATATCGCAATTATCTATATATATATATCCCCAATTATGAAGTACTATAAGTTGTGTTTGAAGCCCTCCAAACTAGTTCGATATATCTACTAGAAATAATCTAGCTATAAAGCGACTTAGCTAAGTAGGTAGCAGCTGGTTTCAACACGGGATCGTTCAAACATGGGCAGGAAAGTTGGAGGAACAAGTATGAGCGATTCATGTGATAAATCCAATGACAAGGCAGAATAGGTGTTAATTGTCGATTTGATTGTCGAGTCTCCAGGGGTCCCTATGGGATTCTCATGGGACCTTCAAGATTTCAAAAGGTCCTCTTCAGAAACCGCTACTAAGCCACCCTATGATTGTGGTCATAGTTTTGCACCGTTGCAACAACTTGCGCTTGGTCTTGATTGAGGTTTGGTAACTGCCGTAAGACAGCATGTCTTCGTAGGAACAATGAGCGGGATCACCCCGTGATTCTGCTGTTTGCTGTTTGCAGAGTTTCAGGAATTGACATCAATCGCCGCTCACTTATGATGTTTCCGAAGGAATACCAATAAGCCATAATAAGCCCCGAGACCATTGGGGGTCTCGTTATTTGCTTTACCAATTGTCCTCCAATAATTAGTTCCGGGACTTCCCAGTGCCCCAGTTTCATGAGAGATGTTTTTACCATGATGGAAACATGATTCCTTATCCACTAATCATCATTCATAATTATTAAATGAACATTAGTAATGAAATGATGATTAGTGGTTAATAACCATTATTCATTAACCACTAAATAATGATTAATGAGAATTATTCACCACTAATCATGGTATTCAAAATGATTTCATCGTAATTCATGATGACAATTATGACAATTATTAACCACTATAATCATCATCCAAAAAACCATCGTTAACCATCATTCACCGTCATTCACCATCATCAACCATTATTAATCATGAACCATTATCCTAACCATCCTGATTTGGACGATCATCATTTATGCGACTCACCTCATCAACCGCACGTCCGAAGGCCACGTTAAATGATCCCTCGATTTCCGGTGCTAAGGGCTATATCTATATCCAGGGACCAGCATTTGATGTTTATGTTTGGGGGTGTATACTTAACTTACGTATGTTAATAAGCGGTTTATACTGGTAATAGAACTCCCAATACATCCCATGATCATCACATGGTGTCAAAGATTAGCCATGAAATGTTTTTTTTGCCCACATGTTTGTTGATCAAAATCATACTCCCATCATTCTTGAATAATCCCATTCAAAACCGATTGAAATAGCCAAAACCCAGTAAAACCAGATTTGTTTCGATATGTTTCGATCAAATCGCAAGTTTTCGCTAGTGAAAACCTGTTAAAACGATGGTAGTTCCCAGTAAAATCACGAGTTTTGCTTGTTCAAACATGTCCTCATTTTTCGGGCCCCGGAACTTCGGCGGCTGTACCAGGCCGCCGCCCAGCTCGACCGCAACGGTCCTCTGGCGCTGCTGAAACGGCTGCCAGATGGGGAGGAAGTGGCCGCACCTCGGCTGACGGATACCCATAGGATCCATGGTGCTGCTATTTGTTTGGTGTGCCAGCCGGATCCCATCAATGTCAGCCCCAGTCATGTTAGCATTTTTCTACCAGCACCAGCCGGATCCGTCATGGGTATGGTTAGTACTGTAAGGGGGGGATCATTGCCAAGATAGCCAAAAATGTTTCAGGTTAGTGAATCATGATAATTTACCCAGGTTGTGGTTATTATATGGTTATTTTATGGTTATTATATGGTTATTGTATGGTCAATATCTGTTAATATTGGGTGGTAATGGGTTTCCATAGTCATGGGGGTACCCCAATACTTGGATGGTTTATTTCATGGAAAACCTCTGAACATGAATGATTTGGGATGATTTAGGGGTACACCGACACCCATTTCAGGAAACCTCCAAAATGAAAAAAAAAAAACATATAATCAACCATCAAAAAATCGTTTTTTTCATCAACGAATGATATGGGATGGTATGGGATGATATGGGTCTGTCTGAAAATAGGGTATCCCCCACATGGCGATTTCGAACGGGTACATGATGATTAACCAGTGGGTTTAGGGGTACATTGCTCAGACAACGCCAAATCCAGTCGAAATGAGGCTTCATTTGATTGTCCATGAACAAATTATATAAATGATGTCTATAATTTATAATTGTGTTGAAATGGCAGACAAATCGTGATAATTTGATGGAGCCTGTTTGAGGTTTCATGAACAAATGGGAAACATCATGGGAACACCTATGAAACCATCAATATCATCAGTATATGACGGGGATATCATGGTTGGATCATCCCAGCATAAGTGGCCGTGGTCTTCATAAGCCTGGGGTTATCCCATCCATTGCGCAAGGATGATCTAACCGAAGTAGATAAATTATGATAAATTAAGGCGTGTTTACCAAGCATACTCCGAAAAAACACTGGTGACATGAACTACTTGAAGTTTTTTGGCATGTGGTGATATGAACTATTTGAAATTAACTTATTTTGGCCTTGTGATACATTGTCCACAAAGGGGTTGGGGAACCCAAGAAAACGCAATTTGAGTGCGGAGAATGACCAGAGTTGCTCCCACCTCTTGTAGGCAAATGATTGACAGATATTGAATGATATTGACTGTTTTTGAAATTGGTCATTTTATCTCTATTCTTTGCCAATTTCCCCTCCAAATGTATCTGGTGATAATAACCAGCAACATGATAATTAACTACAAGCATAAACTTTCGCACCGATGTGAAACAAATAGTGTCATTTATAAATATATCTGTGAAAACTACTTGGGGGTGCATATGTTTTTGTTTTAAATGGGACTTGCTGGGATTCAAGAACAAAACATGGGACAACCATGGGATAATCCGACCCTGGAACTGCACCCCCACTGGGGAAACGGACGTATATATTTGTTTGGTTCAACCGTCCAGAAATTGGGATTTTTGAATTTTCACAAACATATCCCATGACGGATCCATGGTGCTGCTATATATGATGTGCCATGGATCCCATCAATGTCAGCCCCAGTCATGTTAGCATTTTTCTACCAGCACCTGCCGGATCCGTCATGGGTATGGAACCAATCTACCAGATTCGACACTTGTTTGGCCTGCACGGGCGGAGCACCATATGTTTGAATTCCCATGGAATAACTAGGGTTCTATGGCCCTTTCATTTCATTACCAGCACAAAGCCAATACCCTCTGGTAAACTAACATAGCTAGGGAAAATCACCATCTTCAAGTTCGGTAAATCAACGAACTAAATGGGCCATGTTCCAGTTCGCAAGCTGTAACAAATTACAAGAGGGTATGTTGTTAAAGTACCAAATCATCCATTGTAATAGGATTTTCCACTATAAACCATACCCTCTGGTAATTTAACATAACTATAGAACATCACTATTTTTAATGGGTAAATCAACTATAAATGGTCATTTTCCATAGCAAACTGTTAGTTTACCAGATGGTACATTTGGGGGTACCCCCATGACTATGGAAAGCCCCATTTTTGGAGGTGTCCTAAGTCATGTGGCTTTCTTTCCACATCACCCAGGCTATGCCAGAGATGAAGCGCCTTGACGTTGATGTTGATGTTGGGGGCCACCTGGGGATGATATTCTGCAGAAAAATCTAGTTGTAAATCTGTAAAGCTAATCACGTTAATGTGAAACTGGATGAAGTTGCAGAACAAAAAAAGTTTGTTGTAAAATCTGTAGAATGACGCCCACATGTTTGTGATTGATGTTGCCCCATCAACTAGTTTGATATATACAAGTATGTATCTACAATAGAACTTATTTTGTGGAGTTATGTTTACCAACTTAGCTAACAAACTGGGGCACCACCTTGTCGTTCCCCAAAACTGGGACTTGATATGGGAGCTTTTGCTGTTATGAACACGGAACATGTTTGCCGTCCGAAGTCATGGAATTCTCCACATGACTGCGCGTCTCAGTACCAAAATGTGTCAATTTGTATCGATAGTTTGAGGTTCAGGGTATACTATGATCACAGGTTTAGCGTTTCCCTAGTCCCATGACATCCCGCACATGCTGGGTTCGGTGGATGATATTACTAGACTAGTAAGAAACACATCCTCACACGAAACATGTTCTCTGTGTTTCATTGTAATTTCATGGCTGGAGTCAAATAATAAATGTATATAAATGTGTGTATCATCGTTCTATATTGGGGTTTGAAGTAACACATGGCATGCCCAAAACATACAGTTCGTTCCCGTTGCGTCCAGGTTTGTCACTGCAGTGAATCGATCCGGATGATATCACATGTCATTCAACCAAGCATCATTTGGGATCATTTGGGATAATTTGGGTATGTATGTGTTATAATTTCAAAGCCCAAATAAAAGTAGATCCTAGGTTTTTATTTTAATGCCAGCAATCCTCTTTTTGGGCTGCCCAATTGTGAGATAATAATATCAATAAAGATTGTAGGTACCCAGAAGATCCCAGAAGCATGAACAATGTTCCCCCTACACCCTCTGGCAATCAAACATGGCAGTCAAAAAATCCAGTATTTGTAGATGTTTTTCATTGTTTTTCAGTTTTTCCATTCAACCCTCCACGTATATAGTGCGGGGATTTCCCAGCTAGCCACGTTGACAGCGCATGGAAAAATCCCATGGCTGAGCTCAGGAAATTGCTGAATTTGATGGACTCAAGCAGGTGGGTGCTTTGAAGAATCCAAGGATTCTAAGGGCAAATGGGGGCCCCATTACCCCATTTGGATTAATTGTTATTTTCTCCAAATCTGGCATGATGGGTATTGACCCATCCTGGGATTTTTATCGCTGATTCATCACCATAAACCATATCATGTGGTCCTTTTTGGATTATTTCATGGAAAATACACGGAAACAATGGATAACTGATGTGGGGTGTACCCCCATGACTTTGGAAAGCCCCAAATGTTTGCACAAAAAACACTGGGTAAAGGATAATTTGTTCAATTTGTCCAATCCTAGTTGGAATGACGATCCCAACTGACGATGTTTTTTTCCCTTTTGCGGGGGCGAAAAGCACCAGATAGCCACCAATGGTGCATTTGATAACCAAGAAAAAAGTGGGACTAATCTTCAGAGTGGCTAGTAACCAACAAGAATCAGCAAACATGGGGTTTGGGCCCATACTTGGGATCTTCCACAATAGGGGATCCCAATTGATCATCCAAATTCTTGGTCGGTTTGCCCATGAAAACCATGGTGAGAAGACCAAAGAAACCCATGTGTTATCATCAAGCTGCAGGTTTTAAGCAACACCACGGATGATTTGTTTGATGGTTATATTGATGGTTATATTATATTATATGTATATATATATATATATATACATACATACGTATATATAATGTATAGTGCGGTATGCGTTAGTGTTTAGTGTCGCACATTAGGCCTGAGAATCGGCATTGTCCCTTGAAAGATATGAATAACACTTATTCGCTCAACATGGGTGATGTCTTTCTTTGCCATGTTGATGGAAACAAAAACACTAAACAACTGAATGTCATGTCTAGTTTTTGTGCGGGCAGTCCCTAAGGTTCGCCATGTCCACGCCATCATTTCTTCCTTCAACGAACTGAATGGTTACAAAGTGAGCGTATCCTCCAAGATCCTCCAAAGTATTAAATACCTAAACAGAAACTGGAGATTTACACTCCAGAAAACAAACACAATACATCTGTGAGGAAATATCGCAAACCCCTATCGATGGTGTCGATCGTTTCCCGAATCTACGTAGCTTTGCCCGTTCGCGTTAGTTCACTGGAATGATCAACGAGAAAAAGCCCCCACCGGTTTCGGTTCTGGTTGTGGAAAAATGATGAGCCAAACATATCCCAAAAATGATGTATGGACTACCAATAGATTGTAGACATGGCTCCTTATAATTATCCTGATTTGTTTGGGTCAGTTTTTGGACATGGGGATGGAGCTCAGAACTGCATATCATTGTGATTCAGCTAAATCAGAGTCTGCGTTGTATCTTAAGGCACACCAGCTGCTGGTTGAAGGCGTGGTTTTATGTGTTTGAATCTACAGGAAGTCGTTCTATTTGGAGGTAAGAGCCATGGGCGACTGTCCATTTTCCCTTACATAATGGATTGAATATTGGCGATCTGACAAGCAAGAATGAGGCAGGAACCAAATTGACCATAATGGTGACACACTAAATATAGCCATGCTAGAAGAAAGGTTATGGTGTGATTTGGAAAACATGTTGGTTACACACATTGGACATACCCAGGATAAGATTGTCGAGGCATCCGTTGTTCCTATGTTGATCATTAAAGATCAGGTGTCGCATGATTGATGCCCATCATACTCCATAGTATATAATCTAGGATGAAGAACAAGTGGGTGCTCATGGCTTGTATATAGACATATGAGTAGGGAAAATTTTCACCTTGTTTTGCAAGTTCTGAAGCAAACCACTCTTCGACACCATTAGTAAAACTCACAAAAAACCCTATCAACTGATGTTGAAACTTCTTGAACCAAACAAAAGTTTGTTGACTAAGAACTCAAACAACTATTTGTATAACTTCAGTTATGTCAGTTCCCTATGGTTCCCTATGGTTTTGCCTAAGAAAAAATCTCCGCCGTTGACGACCTCGCAGGTGTCGCCCTCGCTCCGTTGAAGGCACGGCGCTCCGTCGCGTAGGGCGATCCGGGCGATCCGGGCGATCCGGGCGATCCGTCGCTAATAATGGGGTGATTTCATGGTGGTTTAATGGTGGTTTAATGGTGACTTATCTGGAAAATCCACCCTGTAAATGGAGGTTTATAGTTTATAGTTTGGAAATTGAACTACCCTCTGGTAAACTAACAGTTTGCTATTGAACATGGCCATTTATAGTGGAATTATCCATGAAAAATGGTGATTTTCCATAGTTTTTTGTATGTTTACCAGAGGGTAATGGTGGTTGAATGGTGACTTATCTGGAAACGTTAGCTAAGTTGATGGGCACAGGACTAGGCAAACTGTTGGGTTTACGGTGTATATATATATATATCGAAGTAGATAATGCGGTAAGATAAACCCCCAAAGTCCAAAAAATAAAACTGGTGGCACCACATTGTCGTCTAAAAAAAACAACTTCAATCAGTGAACATGAATGGCAAACAAATGTCACAATGATAGTTACTCGGATACCGTGAACACGAATTTCTATGGCCAATACAATTTTCACCATCAATATAGTTTCATTAGTATTAGTTTCTAGATGAATAGAATCTACCATTGGGAGTATACAATAATCACCAAGTTTCACAATAATCAATCTAGTTTCAAGATGAATTCTACCACAACATCATTGATTTCACCATTTTTTTTAAAGGATTCGGAGGTTTCCGCCACACAAAAATAGCCATCACTGACTGTCACAGAATCGACACTGTGACAGATTTGCCCCGGTTGCTATTGGTTGCTTGGATAGCGATCTCATCTACCTTGACATTTATGAATGAGTAACGGTTGAGATAGCATGGTTTTAGTAATATGAGTCATATATATGAGTAATATATGATAATACACATATTCATGAATAATGAATGACCAGTGCGATAATACGGGGATATGACCAATACCCATAGGATCCATGGTGCTGCTATATATGGTAACATGGATCCCATCAATATACCCCAGTCATGTTAGCATTAATATACCAGCACCATGGATCCGTCATGGGATATAGAATATGCTTTGAAGCTCGGGGGAAGACGTTGGTCATCTTCATCTTGGACTTCCCGAAAAGTGTCATCGATAAAAAAACGATTTGAGGCATGACGAGACAGCTAGATATCACCATGTTACCTCAAATCAGAAAACATGATAATAGTTCTGGGTAAATTATAACGACCTCACTGCGACCTCCCTGGAAATCATAGTTAATAAGGGAAATCATCCCCAAATGGCCTTAATTCAGGTTAGTGAAATATTATAATTTACCCTGATAAATGGTTAATAATAGTTATTTGTTTTTTAGCATGTGTTACAGAAACATACAGAAACATCACGCGAAATCTTCGCTTTTCCCCTGAGTTTCCAGAGCTTTTCTCGACATGTCAAGTGGGCTTTTCCAATCTTTGGTGGGTTTTTCCAAGCCCTGGACCCGCCGATTGAATCCCAGGTGATGGTCATTGGGATATTGGGATTTATGCCTTGTTAGAATCATCCGATGTTCAACTAATGCTGTTGATCTACAAGAACACATGCTACTCTAGATGTTGGTTAAGTCAAAGGTGGCTCATAGTTTGCCAACATATTTTGTAGCCATATTTGTAGGATAGGTATGGATAGGTGATAAATCGTCAATTCCATACACTTAGAACAAATGGTTTCAACACGCTTTAACTTTCATATTTTGTATTATCTAGATATGCCTTGGTGATTAATGTTTAACCATTGTAGATATTATTTGCTAGATTGTTTGCATAGCGAGGTAATATGTCTAGCATGTGTGTTTGTTGTTTTTATCCAAGCATCTAGGTAATCTAGGTCATATTTGGCTAGATATATGATGATTAAACAAAAGAATATATAGCCTAGCTATATACCTAATATATGACATGCCATTCAACTGCCATATGGATGAAATCAATGGATATTGGGGATGATCATCCACTAGGAGGGATACTCCATATGTTTTGACCATGGCACACCTCGTCGTTGATTATATGGGTTGATTATATGGGTTTATAACGGTAAATATGGTACCATATGGATGGTTTATCATGGTTTATCATGGTTTATCTGAACATATGGTACCATATGGATCTCCGTACCGTACCATATGGTTACGTAGCCCTAATATCCTCTAATTTTGATGGAACAGATGCAATTGAAGATCAAGTGAATCACCAGAATCCTCCATTTTCAGGTCCCAGCCATATTCAAATACACTCAAGCGTAAACGTTTACTGAAAATCCACCATGACTGTAGATTACTTTCCAAGATTCCACATAGATTACGCCACGGTTGGTTGTTTTCCACATCTACTAATGAGTTTTCCACATCGCCAATGGAAAATCCATCGTTGATAATAGTTCTGGGTAAATCATAACGACCTCACTGCGACCTCACTGGAAATCATAGTTAATAAGGGAAATCATCCCCAAATGGCCTTAATTCAGGTTAGTGAAATATTATAATTTACCCAGATAGTTCAATTTTCAAGCTATAAACTTCCATTTACAGGGTGGATTTTCCAGCTTGCCATGTTTGATTACCAGGTACGGTATATCCATGTATATCCCATGATATTCCATTGTATTCCTATAAAAAATCCCTATGATTTCCCTATGATATTCCAATGATCTCCCGATTTTGTCTCCATATTGGAATATGATTATTAGCTAATTAAATATGATATATATCATTATATATATATATATCATTATATATATATATATCATTATATATATACATCATTATATATATATCATATTATATCATTATATATCCCATATTTCCCTATTATATAATGGTATCCCATTGTACACCACCATTCTTTCTCCTCGGCCGAATGTCCAGGTTCCCACGGGGCCGGGAGTCCGGTGGCTCCAAAGCCCGCGACCGCAGAGACTGCGGAGGCGTGCAACGCGCCCGCGCCCGAGATGGGGCAGGCCCGTGCATCAAGGGCAGATGGTGGTGATCCAAGCGGGTTCCCTTGAGGTAAACATCAAAAAGATGTGGAAAACTGGAAAACCTCAAGTTTCTGGTTCGGAAAATGATCTACAGTTGGGATTTTCCATGATATTTCCACATCTAAACGTTTACAGGAGGGTATCAGGCGGATTTTGATAGGCCTGGTTGGAAAATGATGGTTGAACACCTATTGAACATCATAGAATAGCATTGATATCATAGTGATATTTTTATAGGCCAACCCCCACAAGAATTAGATCACCCCATCGAAAGATGATTTTTTTCGTGGTTGTTCATGGTTAGTAACGCTTAAGAACTTAAGAACCCACACCATCCTTGAGGGGTGAGTCACCTTGAGAAATTGATCTCGTCACCTTGAGGGGTGGTTGTAACAACTTTGGTTTGTTATTTTGTGTGCTCTAAAAAACAACCAGTTTCTGGAAAGTAATGAGATACTCTATGAGATATTTAACCAAGCCTAAGATATAGGTTGGTTCAAAAGCCAACCTAAGTATAGATATATCCACCATGCACCCAATCCTTAGCCAGGTGAATAAGCAACGTAACGTATGGCGTCCCCACATTGTATAGGATTTAACCAGTAAAACTATGGGTCCGGAATATATATATATATATACTTATACATATGATAAATGAGTTTGTTATTCCGTTCTTCCCATTCATTTTAGGGTTTGACCCCCTGGTGTAATTGGTTTTCTTCCAGGTAAATAATAACCCATATTGGTTGTTTCACAGCTAAACCGAAACCCAGCATTGGTTGGTGGTTCTGGGGCTACTTGTCCATTTTAGTCACAAATATGAATCACCATCATCAACCATCATTAACCAGTGTAATCCCTCTATAATCCCAACAAAACCATTGCCATGTTTGAGTACCGGGGTACAGGAAAGCCCGTTGACCGCTTCAGACGGGCTCCAATGGAAATTGGGGTTTCCTAAAATAGGGGGACCCCTAAATGATCCATGTTCATGATGATCATGGGATTTTTTATTATAAACCATCCAGCTATTGGGGTACCCCCATTGATGGAAACTGGTGTATAAATGACCCAGGATCATAATCACTGCTTCTAAATGAAGATTCGAATATGGACATGTGCACTCAGGATTTACACCAGAAGACACTCAGACTTGTGTGGCTCCAATTCAGTTCATGTTCCCATTTTGAGAGAAGAAAACAGCATGATACGAATGCGAATGGGGTGTTTTTGGAATGTTCGATCTTCGGAATATCCAGCCATGACCATTCTCGTGGGGAAAAATGATGATTTTTCGCCATGGGATTTTGAGGTCTCGTCCTCATGGACCCATGGCGAAATCCCATTTTTTTGGAGAACTTCACCATGGCTTGTGGTTTGGTTTAAGGGAACATATTCCAGAAGCCCCGGTTAATCAAAAATGGGAAAAACCATGGTTTGAATCGGCATTCAGAAAAATCCACATATTAATCCACAGAGATATATGAATGGGAAAACCCAATTATCTACATTTGACCACATATAATATAATCAAATATATAATATACTGTACTGGAATATATGATAATAGACATATTCACACGGAGCAGCAAAGATCGCAGGTCTTGTTCGATGCGAATCTCGCAGAGTTGCCAGAGAAGGCGGATGTGATGGGTAAACCAAGGCTTTTGGTTGGAATCTAAGCCACGAAAATGTGGATTTATATAATGGGATTGAAATGGGATCTAGATAGATTTAATGGGACTTCAATGGAATTTGGATAGATTTGTTCGGATTTGAATGGGAAAAAATGATTTAACATGATTTAACGATATTTTTGTGTATGTGAGTATATATATATATGTATATATTGATTTACTTATCAAATCACATATGTTGTAGGGAATTAATGTGTTATATAAATGATTCACCACACATGTGCCATGCTCAAAACATAGCTTTGTATTGAAGTCGATAATGGAAGGATTCCCCAGTTCCATGATGCTGGGATTGTTGATAGTTGAAAGACTCCAAGCTTAAAGGACCACTGTTTGGTTGGTCTTTACATGTGGGTTTGACTGAACATATGGTATCATGTATATATGTATGTATATACCCTTTGGTAAACTAACATAACTATGGAAAATCACCATTTTTTATGGGTAAATCAACTATAAATGGGCCATGTTCAATAGCTATGTTAGTTTACCGGAGGGTATCATGCATATATATATATGGTCCCGTCCTCCGTCTCTCCACGTCTCTCCACCCCCCCCCCCCCATGGGTTGGGTCCCCAGGTAGTAGCCCCAATTCCCTTCTATTTGCAAGCTATTGGCAGCATTTCTGAGGTCCAGCGTCGTATTTGCTAGGTCTTTGCAGCATTTCTGACT
>Ga0126342_10016479_pt1 | contig 12877 bp, 8 predicted proteins | sample Cyp1metagenome_FD_92528 | JGI IMG/M metagenome (GOLD analysis project Ga0126342, IMG submission 92528) | Coral microbial communities from Lord Howe Island, Old Settlement Bay, Australia - Cyphastrea 1 metagenome | ecosystem: Host-associated > Invertebrates > Cnidaria > Coral ... | reverse complement strand
TTGGACAGTTCCATAGAAGTCCAGGGGAATATTTTTTTTGATGCAAATCAATTTTTATTTTGATACTTATGGGGATATTTTTTTTTTGATGCGTTTTTATTTTTTTTTTGATCCTTCACCCATACTTTGTAGGGTAATGGGATCCCTACCCAGCTGGACACGGGGAAAGTCACTTCGACAGAACTCCCAGGCATCAACGAGTTTTGCCTCTGGCATGGCACCGCTCGACTCGAAGGACGAGAAGTTTCTGCCGGCAGCCATTTTTTCAGGTGATGTTTGATGGTCGCATCCTCCTAAGATTGAACACCTCCATGGTATATGGTCCAAAAAATGGGCGTAAATCCCTCTACCAAAGCATGGTTTCTGGGGGTTGTTTATCTAAATGGGGGATGGAATTTTAATAGATGTGCATTGGTCATAGCATGGTTTTTCCCGAAAAAGGGATGGTCATCAATTTATCAACCCACTGGATTTGTTGTACCCATTAAGAAGGATGTTGCATACCTTTGACCACGGCACCTACAATGCCAACCGTGGATTAGTAAGCAATTTGGTTGTTTATGTGGGGATTGCCATGTCGGTAGCAAATGACATCAGTTTTTGGGGTAGCCACCATCGCAGCAATCGACCAGAGTTTATGCAGTCAATGAGTGTTCAAGATCATCAAGTGATTCTTGGAACAGTATTGGACACTACTGGATGTTAATTAATTGTGAATAGATCATGTGTAATTGTCTTCTTGGTAAATGTTACTAAGAATGGTTTCTTTTGTTGGTGTCGAATTGATGAATGTTTATTCATTACTCATAATTATAAATATAGACAGTCAGTACACATATTTGAATACAATGCATGTGCTTATATAATATAACAATATATAAAGCACAAGAATACAACATCATATGATATAACATAAGATATTTTATGACATATAATATAAGTTAATTTAATTCAAATGATAATATGTTTGTATTATATAGTAAAGATATTAGATAATAAATCATACGAATATTCAATATATAAGAAATATTTTGATTTAATATAATACAATACAATATCATCTAGAATAATTAAAAGATAAGATATACATATTTATATATTTATATACATATATAAGATGATATATGAAATAAAATATTAGCTTACAATATGCGAATAATCAATATACTGTAATGTGGTATAGAATTTCTTATTTAACATAATGTAACTTAAAATAATGTAATTTAATTAAAAAGACTGATATGTAATATGCAAAAGGAATATGAATAACATATAATATAGCTTTATTTTCCATAATGTAATTTAATATAATGTACCTAGCGCATCAAGAACCCACAAATTTGTTGGTCTTAAAAAAAACGGTTTTTCTTCAGTTTTCAAAAAAAGTTTTTTCCTAAAAAAAAATGTTTTTCTTTACTAGGGAAAAAAACCTACTTTTTCTCACACTTGGTGTCATGACATCTCATGATCCGTTCCCTTAGAGGATTCTGATTCAAACCCCTTTATTGATACCAGCCTTGGATCTATCCCTCACAGTACCCTTCATCTTGAATATACTTCCACCCGCTGGCTTTGGCTGGCAGTTCTCACAAGAAAGGACCCGATGCTCTAGGAACATGTCGGACAACACTAGTTGTGACCACAGTCAATCTGGAGTCGTTGGAGGACTTTGTCAGAACCACCCCTAGAAGCATAAATTTAAATTCAACATATGTTTTTTTCATGGCTTTTTGCCTCTGGGAATGACCGGCTGCGACGTCGAGTTTTGAGGCTCCGCTTGTCGTTTTGCAAGATGGAACCGGCAATTGCCCGATCCAGAGAAAAAGAAAACAACGCAGATTGTCAGATCTATTATTGTCAATTTGCTGGTTTCAGGTTTGAAAAGCTGACTTTTGAAATGCCATGCGTATCCATAGTGACTTTTTGACTACCTCCAGTCCCGCTGAAGGGAAAGTTCGCAGCATAGGAGGTAAATGCAGCCGGTGGAGAATGCACGCATCGTGTGTGATAACGTTTGCTTCGGTTTCGATGGTGTGTTCCGTCTGACAGGTTTCGGAACTTGTCAGTATGAAGTTGCTACATGTGGTAAAGCCGAAAATTGTTACAGGTTCACCCGATTTGGACGAATTTGTGCAAATCCCACAAAAAAAAAAGGGTTCTTTGCAAAAGCCCAGTTTTTCTTGACAAAAACTAGGTTTTTGACTGGACCTACAATTTTTTGGGTTTTTGAAGCTCTTGGTGGTTCACTTTAATATAACTCGATTTTATATATTATATGATATAATATAAAATACTAAAGTATACTATATATATATATATATTTATATGGTGATCTATTCTGCAGATGTGTGTTCGTTATTACTTGGCATTCATTGTCGCCATGGATCATTGGATAAAACGTCAACGGAACTCTTGGCCAGGTGACATCAAGGTTTGACCCATTGGTGATTGAATTGTGTCAAGCCATGGCACCCCCAAATACGGATACAGTGATGTCTAGGGGAACATGATTATCCTTCACTGATGGATATAGTGAAAATTCTGAGGATTGCATATTTTGATTCAGACTCTATAGGGCGCCCAACTAGTTTGCAGAATGGTCAGCCAATTGTAATCTGATTGAGAGCCTGTGATGTTGCCTCGATGGTGCCCCAAAATGGCGTTGTGCACAAAACGCACACAGGTTCCTGATGTTGGATGTTCACGGAACCCACAACGAAGCAAACCTATTCTTTCTCAGCAATTCTGACCCATTGAATCAAACAAGTGGTTCATGACCATTGGCGTTCCCCCAAGTGTAGGACAGGACCCCTACCCAAACCAAAGACAACTTAAGCCAACAGCTGCTAAGCGTTTCACTCATCCCATGAATGCCGAAGCAATGCCCATTCCACATGTCGTCTGAGGAGCCGGAGGTATTTGTGCGAATGGTTTCGATGCTTGTTCGCAGAAAAGCTCGGTATAGTACCCAACTATAGGATTAATTATTTGCTAAAAGATGTTAATAGAAACTTTTCTGCGGATGGGACAAAGTTGCAGATGGAAGCTGTGGTGAATACAATGCCCCCAAGCTATGATTGATGTGACACCCCGATTGCTTTCACGCACATCGGGATGTTGTTTTCATGGAGTTCGGGTGTGTATGGACTTGGCCGACATTGCCATGTGATGCTGTCAAGAACTTATGAGAATCACGTAGTAAACATTAGTAAGCAGTAACACAGTTAAACTGTGTCAGTCACTGTGCGATACAACCGTGGTCAGCATGATACAAATAGTTTCGGTCTGCATATGTATATATATATATATATGTGTGTGTTTGTGCATTATGTGTGTATGTTACATGTATGTTCCTGTATGTGTACCCATGTAGTTTTATATATATGTTTACCGCACATGCATTCGGTTTATAATTGTGTTTCCATCTTTCTGCAGTTTCGGTGATTGCTCTAGCTGTGTTGTCGGACGTTGCTATTGTCGCTGCAGACACTGCTACTGTTGTGGGTGCTGTTGTTGGTGATAACGATTATTATTTTGACGATGATGGTGATGTCGTTGTCCTTGTCATTGTCATTGTCGCTGTCGTTACCGTTGTGGTTGTTTGTTATTGTGGTTGTTTGTTATTGTGGTGGTGGCGGTGGTGGTGGTGGCGGCGGCGGTGGTGGTTGGTTTTGGTGTTCGTTTCAGTGTTGGTTTTGGTATTGGTTTCGGTGTTGGTTTCGGTGTTTTGATTTCGGTGTGGGTTTCGGTGTCGGTTTCGGTGTTGGTTTCGCTGTTTTGATTTCGGTGTGGATTTCGGTGTGGATTTCGGTGTTGGTTTCGGTGTTGGTTTTGGTGTTGGTTTCGGTGGTTTGATTTCGGTGTGGGTTTCGGTATCGGTTTCGGTGCTAATGTTATTGAATGTTATTGATGTTTTGTGTTTGCTGTGATTGGTGTTTTTGATCGAAATGGGTGTTTGTGACACAATTTGCAATATACAAGAACAATCTTGACTATAATTATGATGTTGACCCTGACAAGGCAGGAACCGGAGGATCATGAGAATAAAGAGAACGGATATATTGACAAAAAGAGGAGAAAGAAACGGACTGCTGATCACAATTTTTTCACAGATTTTCACAAAGTAGTCGTATGAATTATTCATGCTTATAAGGTGTTGCAGCCGATAAGGGGTCTTTGGAATTTGATTCTAGAGTCCTTGGTGATTTAGTTCTACCCCTGATTGTGTGATATATGTTTTCCAACATTTATTTTTTTATCTATCTTATCTATCAAGGTAGGTGGCCTTGGTATATACTAGGGAAAATTATCCCAAAGGAAAAATCGTATTAGGTTAGTGTCCCTTGGATGTTTCAATGTTATTAATTCTTATCCGCCATTCGGTTGTCATGCCAAGAAGGGGATTGATAATTTGCCTTTCCATCCATTTACCCTTCTATTCTACTCGTGGAAGTACCAGTCAGAACAAACGATCACCAATTCGATCGTAGTTCAGATATTGTTATGCGACGGATTTGCGGCGGCAATGGATTTGGGGTCCCCCGAGCCAAAAGATCGGCAATTGTTTTTGGTCTAAATCTAAAAATGAAGGTCCCCGAATCCATTGCGGGAAAAATCATGGTAGAATATAATAGGTAATTAAGGTTGTTTCCTAAGTCCACACGCAAATTTCTGCACCCTGATATCGGCAAAAAAATATTTGTTTTTCTAAATCAGGGTACAACCTCTGTATTGCCGAAGACTTAGGCAATACCCCACCAAACACTTAGGATATCGTCATTCATTTTTTTTGCCTAAGTCAAGGTGCAGATTTTTGCTCCCTGAGTTCGGCAAAATCCATTATTGGACATTGCATTTTAACGGATATTTGATGTAGACGTAGAAATAATGGGGAAATCTAGTATTTGAATAAAAAAATGATCATAAGGGAGAATCTTGATGGCTTTATACCAAAGGTATATGGGGACACCACCCTAGAAGAAACGTGACCGTGGTTGAAACAAATAGATATATAGTACATACCCTATAAAGGGATGATACCCATTCCATTTTAATCCGGCAATTGGTCGGGCACCATTTAAGGGAAATGGTAGTGGTCCCCTGTTTATCCAAGGAATATGATAGAAAAAATAATCGTAATCGATACTGGGATGATACAAATTTAATCAACCAATTGGTTGCCCAAGAGTGAAAATAATAATGCACATATGATTATCCATGAGCATGGAAGAAAACGAATAGATATACCAAATAACCAATGGTAAGATGATACCCATTTAATCAACCAATTGGTTACCTCATAGGGGAAATATTAAGTTACCTAGAATACAATTTCATTCCACCGTATATAGAATATTTGGAAAGACCCATGACCCAAGAATCCGTTTCCAGAGACCCCAGATCAATTGCAAGACCTTTGATGATTGTTCTGCCGTTGTGGCTGTCGATGCCACTAAGAACGACTTTCGCGACCCTTGGTTCATCCGCATCCAAGGACATTGCGTATGTTGGCTCCGCTGTGGGCACTGCATGGGGGCATGGCGGCTTGGATTTCCAGATGTTTGAGGTACGTGCTACGTCAATGAAGGGTCTCCCCAAAATCATCTCCTAAAGCATTACACCATTTCACCCTGCTGTGATTTCAGCAGGGTAATTGTGTTTCTGTGATGCTTCCAGCATTTATATCAGCGGTTTCTTTCGTGCGTTGTTGGACGTGGGCAATGGAGCAACCAGTGGAGACTCCTAGGATTAGTTCTCACCAAATTTCACCCAGCACAGTGTCACATTTTGTTTCAATGCAAGAGGGACACCTGAAAGTGGAGTCTGAGACGGTTCCAGAGACTCTTTCAGGGCCTGAAAGTGTGAATCCATATTCGAAGAAGATCGAAAAAACATCCTCAGGCAACCAGACGTGGCAATAGATAACGCCATATGTTTTTTTGTTTTACGGTCTATAGATTATACATTGCCATCACATTTGGAGATTTATGTTAAAAACATGGTGTCACATTTGGCTACCGCAATGAATCTCCACACACCTCTCTATCAGCTGCACACGTGGCATCAAATGGCTAAAAAATTGAGGTTTCTATTTTGCAGACAGCGCCAGCACAAGCATGGGATATACTGGCGGTGGCGTGCGTGTCACAGAACAGTGGCTTGCTTACAAGGGAGAAGTGAGATGATTCTTTGCGGTGGATGAATAGATTAAACGTGGGATGCATATTTCACTGTTGGAAACAACTGATTTTTTTCGGACCCAAAAAGTCAGTCCGTTGTGGGTTGGACTTTCAGCAAGGCCAGTGCCTTGGGTGCCATGGCTTCAGGTGCCCTGGATCTCGTTGTCCAAATATGTGGGTTTCTGACTGTCCACACTAAGCAGTCGAATACGTTTCAACATATGATCATGATCTAACATGTTTGAATATCTCTGACCCGTGTGGAGAATGCCCAAATTGCACTCATGTATTAAATTCGTAGCCTGTTAGAGCGGTTCGTAGGAGAATAAGATTAGGCACCACAAAGAATTGACCATGTTAGTAGATGTTAGTAGTATATCTTCATATTCACAACGCGTTTATGTGTTTGTAGTCCCTCGTCTTTGCAGTTTGGAGTATCACAGTTTGTGGCGTGGATCAATCTTACTATCCGCAATTTCCACATGCCCATGGAGGATCCACAATGATATCCATGAGTCAGAATAAAATGTGCTCGAAGGACGCGGACGCTGATAAAAATATATAAAAATTGGTTTGTATTGACGCATCCAACTGTATGTATATATATATACGCTAACAATATACAGTTGTACCTAAATCCATTAGTTGTCAGTGTATATCATACATATTATTTTTTAAAATGAATTAACCAATATTCTAACCACCATTTGAAGCAAGCCAAGACTTTAGCCAACCAACTTACTCATCTAGACCCGTGCTTCTCCGAGGCATAGCAAGTCTCTTGGTTGGATGGGGCTGTGGTTTGGGGTAGGTTTTCTTTACTTTAATGATGTAATTTGAGCCATTAAAAATACCCTTGTGAATTGATTGCTCTAGGGGATTATACTACCTGGTTTACTGGTGATTATGATAACTATGATAACCCATAATAGGGAAAGCTATCAACCAACTAGTATTTCATGAGATGGGAAAACGGGGTATTTCTAATGGCTCATTTGGGAAGGTTCTACATGTTCTCCGGCCATGGTGGACAATAGCATCCTATTGGGTTATTTAAGCATTGAATAGTATTGATTGTGAAGGTGGGTAACCCTGTTATTTAATAGTATATAACCTATTCAGTATATCAGTAACCCACTGATTTGTGGGTTATTATATAACCACTAGTTTTGGAAGGCCAATTTGGAACCAAGACCCATGATCGAGAAGTTTTATCAGGGATAATGACTAGGGTGACCGAAGCCAATTCCGAATGGAGCCGCTTACACTAAGCGGGAATTCTCACCCCAGCCGATACTGTTTACTATTCCAGGTATTTTACTACTATACTATATATATATAGATATGTTCTACTGTTCATGATCAGACATAATGTCGAATTACAATTATGTCAAGTCCTGCTTCAAGTATCCCTGTGTCACCACTTGAGGACCTTGAACCGAAAAAAATGCATTCCAAACCTACCACCGCATTCTGATGCCAGGTTCAACTTTTGCTTTGCAGTTGTTCTTTTGCAAAACAGGGAAACAGTTGAAACATCCACCCATGAGGGTTGATCTTTGTATGACTGAAAATGATGGGAAAACTCCTTAATCCACTGTTCAATCATTTTTGTTCTCAGTAAGATTACAATTTTAAGGGGTAAGACCACATTTTCAGACAAACCCAGATATCATGGTGTTGGAATTGTATAAATTGCTCATTAAATCATTAAATCCAAATTCTTATATAGATGAGTTTCGCCATATTAAATCATTAAATCCATATAAATTGCTGTCATCAAATCATTAAATCCATATTACATTCCATGACCCATCCGCCAAGGGTGAAGATCATGTTCCTCTGCAGGGCCGCAGCCTCAAGATGGACATCCCCATCGGGACCTGGGATCGATATGCCCCAACTCACCCAAGCCCGCAAAATTCGCAGGGTGCCAAAAATACACGAGGTTTTCAAACAAAATCGAAGGTGTTCAAAAAAACACAAACAACCCAAAGTTTTTAAATGCCCTTAGGATTTCACACAACCACCCACCTGACGGTATTTGTTTCTTATATAATGTATATAGTGGATTCTCAATGAATGTTGCGCTGGCTGCAGTCAGCTGGTCTAAGGCGATGCTAAAAAGAAACAAATCCATCAAAAAGACTGATGGGAGAACACACACTGTGGGTGTGTGGAAAAATCAAAGGTTTTTACTCAATGTCAGGAGTAAACTCAAAGGTTTCAATCAAGCCCGGTAAACATTCCGGGTTTGGATGCTCAACCTAACTCATTGCGGTTTCCTTCTTGATGATATCCTGCATTATTCATGACTATTCTGTGAATGACTGTCTACCCCACAGAAACAGCCCAACGAAGCTCACTGACGTACACGCAAATGAACTGTTGATTTCAAATGTGGGTTTCCTAAAATAGGGGTACCCCCAGTCATCATCCATTTATGTTTCGGATTTTCCATTATAAACCATCCAGCTATTGGGGTATCCCCATTTTAGGAAACCATTTGGAATTCAACTCGACACCGCTTGGATTTACCGATTCACGGCCTCCATGTGGATGACTTTTCGATTGAAACCAGATGTTTCGACCTCATCATGTTGGATAAAAAACTAGAAGTCACAACCAGACCAGTGTGTGTTTTTCAAGTCAGTATGTGCAGTAAGACCTAAGTCCGTGCTTGGTCAAAGCCACATTTTGTGTTGGACATGGCATGGTTTTTCAACCTCCCAACCCCCATCAAAGCCTGAACTTGTCAGCCTCGCCCTGTGCTTCATTAGATGGCTCACGTGGAAAAGCTTCAAGATCACTATTGATCACCTGAAAAAATATCATTGATCCACATATCGAACCATGTATCCATGATCATATTTTGTTTGGAACATCATCAGCGATTGATTTCATACTTTAATGAGAATCTAATGATGTCAACAAAAAAACGTGATTTGTGCGTGAAAAAAACGTGATTTTGGCGTGAAAGTGAGTGCAAAACCCGTGTTTTTTTACGGTTACTTCCAAGTGCGTGAAATTTGCAAGATTTTCTCATGCAACTGGCAGCCCATCCGCTCATAGCTGTATAGTGCCACACCCCTTTACGGTAGTAGGAAATGTGGTTGAAGAATTCCTGACGTAAAGCCTTCTGCTGAAGCGGAACATGAGGGTAATGGCAGGGTTTGTGCTTATTATCCAAAGAACTATGGGGTGATTTGGATTGAAACCAAGATGGCACTTGACAGTAACGCAGACACAGGCACTGTGGAAGGTCAGGGACATGTTGATAAGGCACCCTGTCTTTTCGTGGCGAGAGCTTTTGTTGCAGGTCTTGTGTGGGCGAATCAGGGAACTCTCAGCCGCTCCAACACAGCAAGAGAAAGAGGACTGGGCTCGGTTGACCTCCTTTGGTGTCAGCTCCATGGGAATTTCCCACGGCAAATTGGGGTTTAGGGAAAACCAATGCTACGTGATGCTACGTAGTTATTTTCACCAACTTAGCTATCGTAAACGGGGGCCCCCCGAACGTAGTTACCCACTGTGGCCAAAAATCGTCACAATCTCAATGGAATGTTCCGACCGAGGGGTATCCGGTATACCATCTTGATATATATTTTTGTTGATGTTTGGGGACCCTAGATTTGCGGGAAGGGAACATCTACGGAACACCTTTCAAGGCAAAACATGGTTTCCTGGAGTTCCTGTAGATTTTTTATCGTCACAGAGAAGCCATTGGAATCTATATACACCGTTGGGAATCGATGGGTTACCAATGGAAAAGCATTCTCAGGGTGTACCTGGTGGGCCCCCCAACTATAAGTTGGTTTGTACACCCCATGAATCACTCTAGTGACATCCTTCATAAACCCCAACATTAAACAAATGATAGACCAATTTAGCTACCGTAAACGTAGGTCCCACCGAACGTATTTTTTTTTCAAAATAAAACCATATAATTAAACTCATTGTAAACTAAGATAGATGTAGAAATCATTTCCCTATAGGGAAACCATAGGGTTTTCTATGGGTTTTCCACATCTTTCTGTATGGAAATAGCCGATCGCCAGGGATCCGGCCAGGAGTTGACCGCGAAATGTCTCGGTCCTGGTGGTGTTTTTGGATCCAAGTACTTGGGCAAAATTGGTTGCGGAAAACCACGCTGTTTGAGTATGGCTTGAAAATTGGTTTCCGCTCTCCAAACAGTTTCGGAAAACCACACTGAGGATCCACTGAGTACTTGGGCAAAATGTGGTAAATGGATGTAAATGGACATATTACAGACATGGACCATGTGTTAATTGGAGAGTGTTTTTTGTGTTTCATCTGTAGCATGATTAATTACAGATACCCTCTGGTTATTTAACATAGCCATGAAAAATAGCCCATAGAAATAGATGGTTTACCTAGCTATAAAATGGGTGGATATTTCCATGGCAAACTGTTCAATAACCAGATGGTAGTCATAGAGGTAGACCGTCGGAATGATTTTTTGTTGACCCGCGGGCCAAGATGTCAAATGAGAGTGATGACTTGGCTGATAGATTTCCCACGTCGTCTGGATGGTGCATTGCAGTTCCTACCGCATATAATTATATATATTTATATAACAAAGTACATATTGCACACAACATATTACAAATATACATGTATATATTTATGTATTTATAATTTATGAATATCATCTACATACATATACATAGATGTTTGAAACCCATGTTCACCAGGTCGTACGATTTCTGAAATTTCTGCCAGGTCAGAGGTACATTCCATCCACGGTGTCTTGGCAGGTCTGGAAGCATTTAGCCTTTGGTAAACTAACATCACCATTTTTGACCATCAGTTTATAGTTGATTTTTGCCATTTATATCCATCTATAGTTGATTTAACACAACTATGGCAAATCACCTGAATTTTTGTCAATCGGTAAATCAACTATAAATGGATATAAAGGCAATAGCTATGTGAATCATCTCTCCCTATTACTAAAACACCCCCCCAAATGGTAAACATGGTGATCTATTTTTTTTATTTGGGTGTATTTTGAACACCCTAATAATAAAAATAAAAAAGACTCGATTTCAAATGTGATTAAGTCCCCTTTTAAATTTTATAGAAAATATTGCCAAAAAACTGGATGTTCAAGCTTTCGCCGAATATTCCAATGAAAACCTTAATTTAAAAAAAATAACAAATAAAACTTGTGAGATGGGACCCTAGTAAAAAACCTCCAGGTGGCAATCTCTTTTTTTATTAATAGGGGGTTTGAACCCATTGTTTCACCATCCTGTTCTCCTATTGATTCTCAATTACCACAATTAAGAATCCAATTGTGCCCAACCAAAAAAAGCGGAAGTGCCACACCAATCATTATCTTTTAGTTAATAGGAAGAAGGGATTAGTTTACCAGAGGCTAGTATTTTCCAGGAATTCTTTCAGTGAACCAATGTGGTTTTGGTGCAAGCAGTTGTCTGAAAATTGGGCACCCCAAAATCCAGCGATTGTTCATCAACATTTTCATATACACCCATCTGGGTTTGGGTCAAAGTTACTGGAAAAGCAACAAACAACTTTTTTGCCATAGCACACCATAGCACCAACCCATGGGTTTCCAAATGTTTCCCCCCGGTCACCAAGAAAAACCATGATAGACCCAACGATGGGCGGATCTGAGGCGGACGCTTTTGCTATGTTTGTGCTCACAATCATCAGATCTATCCCGAAGTGCCTTGACTGCGGGATGTGTTTTTATGGCTGGGGTAGATCATAAAGGCATCATACTGGGATTATCCTGTTTTTATGGTGTTATAATGAGTCCTTCCATTTTTTTACTATTTACATGTTGCTGTCAACCACCATTGTGAAGTCGTACTGTTGGGCGTCGGCTCAGCCACCACCCAGTTTTGCTGGAAACGCCAGCCTATCTGGAACATCTTTGGCTTGCCAGGGGTTAATGTAACTCACCAACTGGCAATGTCACCAAAGTAGCTACGAAAAATTAGATTGACTCTTAGAAACGTGTTGCAAACAGTCAGAGTGGTGTAAATTTGGAGGAAAAACAAGGTTACGGCGCCTGTAGAAGTCCAACGCTTTCAGCGTTTCTGAAAGTGGACAATCGTCACTCTGTTCATGCGAGACGCCATAGTCCAACTCTGTTGTTGTGCCAACCATTGCCATAGTAGGCAGTGTTTCGTCAAGGCAGCTGTTGTTTCATGTACATTTAAATCTCTTGAAGAGAGACAGTACGTGGGATGTATGATTTCATATGATCCCATGTTCGGTCAATGACCTGTGTGCCTGCTACGCGTGATCCTCTGGATCCATTTGGACAATTTTTGCAAGTTACTTGAAGAAGACGTTACAACGTATCAGGAACATCTTGAAAGTTACTTGAAGAAGACGTTACAACGTATCAGGAACATCTTGAAAGTTACTTGACGAAGATGTTACAACGTATCAGGAACGTCTTGCAAGTTACTTGATGGAGACGTTACAACGTATCAGGAACATCTTGAAAAAGTTACTTGACGAAGATGTTACAACGTATCAGGAACGTCTTGCAAATTACTTGTAGAAGATGTTACAACGTATCAGGAACATCTTGAAAGTTACTTGACGAAGATGTTACGACGTATCAGGAACGTCTTGCAAGTTACTTGAAGAAGACCTTACAACGTATCAGGAACATCTTGAAAAAGTTACTTGACGAA
>Ga0126342_10016478_pt1 | contig 12877 bp, 14 predicted proteins | sample Cyp1metagenome_FD_92528 | JGI IMG/M metagenome (GOLD analysis project Ga0126342, IMG submission 92528) | Coral microbial communities from Lord Howe Island, Old Settlement Bay, Australia - Cyphastrea 1 metagenome | ecosystem: Host-associated > Invertebrates > Cnidaria > Coral ... | reverse complement strand
ACTTGATTTCAATCTGAGGGTATCACAGTGAAACCTGATCCTGATAACCTCTGGTGCTTTGACATTCGACTTTCGAATTTTGAACCATTTTTGTTGGGCCATGCACCTTGCAGGACCCAGCAAGTAGCCAAGGGGTAATGGCAAAATACTGCCGCCTGCACTTCAGCACGGCATGCAAGCCAAACCAAACCTCCACTGCAGTACTGACTGAGATGCGTTGCATATGTTACAGTGAGTGCGCAGGATCAAATGCAAACAACCGTATGCAGGATTTCGGCTGAGAACCGCAATGCCCCTGATTTGGCAATGGGTGCGCATTCCAGTGTGGGTGCCCGCCCCAAATAGCAATGGCAATGAAGGCGGTGGTGGCCATGGGGACACTGGGCCTGGACCAGGTGACACCGGGCCTGGACCAGGTGACACCGGGCCTGGACCAGGTGACACTGGGCCTGGATCAGGACGCATGCCTGGTGGCACCAGTGCAAATCTTCCAGGCCCGTTGAGGCTGCCAAGGGGCAATTTCATGCCCCCAGGCAGGGTTCAATATGTTCCACCATGGTAAACCATTTCATTTCTGGTATGAATCTTCATCAACAGACCAATTTGATACATTTTCATACCGGGTTGAATGAATTAATTGGTTTCACATTCAGATGATCCATTATCATTTCATGTCTTCATTCATATCAAGACATTGACAGGAGGACCGCCAGATCTTGAAGAACCTGGTGCGCCTCCGATGACAGGGATGTCACATGCAGATGTTGCAGCGGCAAACCACGCCATTGCAGATGCGGCGAACCATCATGAGGACGTGAATGACTGGAACAAAGCTGATGAGGACAGTGATGACAAGACTGAAGAGACAGAAGACTGGAGGTCGTTCGAAGAGATGCTCACAGTTCCGGTGGAAGCAAGTGATGATGACAGTTTTCCGCCTCCATTGCCAACAGCGACTTGCACTGTGACCCGGCTCGTACAATAGCAGTTCACTGATGTTAACGTTTTGTTGTTGGGTGATAGTGTTGATTTTTGTATCACCTGGAATCTTAGGTGATGATACCACAAGCGAAGGCCAAGCACTCCGTGAGTCCTTCAAACAGTTGGCAGGAACTATACCGTATCCGTAACCCAGATGGTGGTGAAGAAGTTGCAGAGGCTGCAAGGGCTCCGAAAAAGCGACCGCCGCTCGGTTTCAGTTAGTGCTGTGGTTCTATGGTTGTATTGCGACGGCGTTGTTGCTGTTTTTGCTGCTGTTTCAGATTTGGATGTTTACATCGGTATTGAATGTGATTGAGTGTGAATTTACTTGGCTGATAAGTTGATTGAGGATTACTCCTCCGACTCCTCCCACCGATCACAATCGACCTGTATTTGCCAGTGGCAAAGGTGGCAAAGCCAAAGGCAAAACCGCCCGTAGCACTGGCGCTATCATCCCACCCGCCAAAGGGCGTCGAATGTGACCCTAAACAACCCAAGTCACAGAACTGGGCGGTCAGCCAGTGCGCAGAAAAATGTGCGCTTGGACACCAAAGTGAAGTTGACATGACATGGAAGTCTGGAGGAAGTCGTCTAGCCATCTAGCAAACATATACGGAAGAAAATTCTTGGCAAAAATAGAGTCGAGTTAGCAAATGTTAGCAATAAAGTTGAAGTTGAAGTTGAAGCCACTTGTCAAGTGACTTGTCCGTTGTCAGTTCTCAGTGGTCAGACTCAGATTGATTCTCAACAGCATTTGTACGCCGAAGTTCATGGGCTTAGTCTTAGTTTTTTAGTTCAGTCACAGTGACAGTGAGGTACCCAAGCAAAACGGTTGGGTAGCAGTATTCAGAATGATGTGGTAATATTGAAGAAAAAATCAAAGCTGATTGCACTGACAACTGGCATTGTATTGCATTGCGACTTTCTGACGTCGCTTCGCTTCCTGCGGCGTTGCCATGTCTGCATTTACTGGGCAGCACTCAGCCAGCTTCTTGGACTGAAATTTGTAACTGGTAAGTAAATGTTGTACAATTGGGGTCAGATGTTCAGATGGTTGACGGACGGTTGATGGTTAAAATACTTTTTGACTTTTTGGTTTTGCTGATGGCTGATCGCTGATGATTCGCATTGGCAAGTACATGATACATGTGTGTGAGCATTGTGGTTTGCGCTGTGGTCTTAGGTTTTGCGACCGCCCCGGAAGAAGAATCAGAAGAAGAACAGAAACATGATAGTGATCCAGAGGAAGACGAAGCAGTAGAGCCGCCAGTTTTGATGAAACGTCCTGCTTCCAAGGGCACTGCCAAGGTAGCAAAGCGTCCTTCAATGAGGCCAAAAGGGAAGTCCCAAGCCAAGGCGAAAGCCAAGACCAGGGCGAAGGCAGCAAAGGCCGCCAAAGCAAAGGCCACAGCCAAGAGATCCTCAAAAAGGAAAGCCGCTGATGCTGACGTCAATGCCTTTGATACCGAACCAGACCAGGATCAAGCAAGCATTGTAGAGACCATGGGGTACAACGAAGTAGAAAAGCCCAGGGAACGTTTTGTGAAGAAACAAGCGAAGGAAGCAGCTGCAAAAGCAAAGGCTAAGGCCACATCGGTGAAGCAGAGAGGTCGACCAAAGAAAGGAGTTACCATGGACGCCATGCCCGAGCCAGGCGGTGACCAAGCTGGATTGGATGCTGGTTTAGATGTGGTTGCACCACCCACAAGACGTGCCAGGACAAAGGCGTCGGCACTTGCGGAACAAGAGGAGAAGTCAAAGGACATGGTAAAGCAAAAGCTTGAGACGCCGAATACCGATGCAGAAACCGGCCCTTCGAGTGGCAGCTCTTCGTCATCATCCAGCACGGAGTCTGACAGTTCAGAAGAGCAGTTCAGCCAACACATCCAGAGTATGTGCGAATCTGTTCAAGATGACGGAGATGGAACATGTCCCTCGGGTGCTTCGCACAGCAGCATTCATCCTGAACAGGTACGCACTCGAGAAGAGATGTTTGGTTTTGCAGAGAGGCATCTTCAAAGGTTGCAGACATACTTTGGTGTGGATAGCCTTGTGCGGCTCTCTGACAACATGGCCAAGATGTCAATCATGTCACTCTACTCCGGGCTTGGGGGCGCGGAAATCAGTGCGGGATTGATTTACACTGCACTGAAAGCCATGAAAGATAAGTCAGCTGTCCTGGGCCAGATTTCGCATTTTGCTAAAGGGGCTCCACAAATGGAATTGGCTTGTGACTACAATGTGGATTGTCAGAAGGTTCTGCGCAGCCACATTGTTCCCTGGTGGCACATAGTATCTCAGGATATTGAATGTTCCTCGTTCTTCCGATCAGAGTTTCTTTGGTCATGAATCAATAACGGTTGCTGGATTGGTTGGTTGGTTGGTTGATTGATTGATTGATTGACTTGTTTGTTGTTTCTGTCATTTCTGAACTGGGTTTATACCATGGTGTATCATTGCACTGCGGTTATGGTTATAAGTTCGATTTCTAGGACAAACGACAGAAAAGAGAGCACTGGTCTTACAGCTTGACACCGACACCTACACCTGAATTCTATTGACACTCACCAAGGACCCGCCAAAGTACCTTGTGGCCAGCATTGAAGACTTTCTGAAGCCGGGTGCTGTGCAGAAACTACAGGAAATCATTCAGTCAACCCAACAAGAGTGTGAGATGCTTTTCAAGATGCGTGACACCAAGAAGAACAACAAGAAGAAGGATGGTATGGGAGAAAAAAAGGATTCCGCCAAGTACAAGCTTGAAGCGTCGTCTCAGAAGTTGGTCATGGACCTTGTGAAATGCATGGAGAGTCTTCAGCTTCTGAAGGATGGTGTGTTTGCTGAGAACCTCAAGTATGGCGGCGTTTGCGAGACAGACAACATAGTTTCCTGATAAAGTTTGGTGGTTGTTTTTTTATTGTTTAGGTAGTTCTCAGTAGTACTTTGCTACATGGTCTGATTTTGGATCAAAGACAAAGAGAAAGAGAAGAGAGACAGAGAGAGAGAGATAGAGAGAGAGGGAGGGAGAGAGAGAGAGAGAGAGAGAAACAAAAAATCTCAACATGTTCCGAGCCGGCCGGCTGGGTGGCCGGTGCGGTTTGCTGAGGTTTCCATGAATGAACTGGCTGCGCTCCCATTTTTGGTACTGGCAGCAGGTTCTACTTGCACAGACTGGACTGTGACTGGGCAGTGTCGGAGCGTTTCATTTATCCATGCTTTTAACACTTGACCTGACTCCTAACCCCTGACAGGAGTTCAATGGGAACTCGCAAAGGGTTCTTGGGGACATCTGTTCTACCCTTTGCCATTTTCATTGCACTTTGCCGCCGGCTGCGTCCCAAACTCATTCTACACGAGCGCACCAAGAACTTTAAATGGGAAATCTTCTGCAATGAAGAAGATGAAGAAAAATCTGAGTCAAACGATGAGGACAATGACGTTGCAGAATGCAGGCGACCGGAGCTGCGGCCGCCAGCTCTCACAGGCTCTCAACAGTCTGACAAGGACATGTTCCCCGGCTACAAAGTGCATCACATGCTCACGAAGCCATTGGACTATGGATGGCCAGTGCAACGGGGGAGATCATACACGGCCATTGTGCATCCATCTTTGGAAATGAAAGTTGGGCTATCCGAGATCTATCGCCTCTTCATCTCGCCAGGGCCCACACTGGATGCAGGAGTGTTTTTGGCAGACTCAGAGAAAGAGGCGGGGGGATGCACACATGATACATGACACATGAGCATGGCGGGGGTGCGTACGTGACGCATTTGGCATAGTTGCATTGATTGAAGGTGGAAGCGCTTCGCAAAACCATGGCCGACAATGTGTCTCAGCTAAATTGTTTTCGCTTGCAATGTAATTTGACTTTGACTTCCCTTGGATGACTTGTTGCATGTCTAGATTTGTTTTTCGGTTCTGATCCTTCCCTGGACAAACAGTCAACATGTTGACTTACAGACACAGTTGATGCACCTGACCCAATCCATGTTGTCTCGATGAAGAGAAGCCGAGCCGAGAATCCAACTTTTCTTTTCTGTATGCGTGTAGCCAAACTGTTAAGCGTCAAAAGCAAGTTTAGTTTTTTGTTTTTTTAAGAACTAACTAGCTAACTAACTAACTAACTAACTAGCTAGCTAATTAACTAACTAACTAACTAACTATCTAACTAACTGACTGACTGACTGACGGACTGACTAACTGACTAAATAGTTAATTAACCAATTAACTAAGTAACCAACCAAGTAACGAACTGACTAACTGACTGACCTCACTGACTCAACTTCACGGACTTCGCGTCATTCACTCACTCATTGCCCATTGCCATTGCCCACACTACCACGCCCCGAAAACCTATACGAAAATGTAATTTGCATATTAGTACCGGCTGTGATTTGGCACCGGCGCCCAGGCAAAGAAATCTAGCATGTTGCGCTTCAAAGATTTGCTACCGGTTGCAGCTGGGGTCAATTTGGACACAGCCTTGCGTTTGCAGCGCATGAAAGAGCTGATGGAGACCCGCCATGAAGTGGCGATCAATTTAGATCAAAATGTGTGCTTCCAGGCCGGGCTGGGATCTGATTTTTCAAACAAACAATGGAATAAAATCACCGATTAATCTTTGCATGTCTTGATTCTTTGACATTTTCAGTCAGTCAGTCAGTCAGTCAGTCAGTCCTCAGTGATGCAGTGCTGTGACTGTGACTCTGACTGTCTGAGTCTGTCATCATCTGTGTTGTGCCAGGAGCATTTCGGAATATATTGTCCGGTGCTGTTGGCGAGTCTGCATTGTATGTGGGCGGTAAAGGAAGGACGACCATTCACTCCGAAGGAGCGTGTGACTCATATATTTCAAACCAACGTGTTTGGCTGGCTGACTGACAGATTGACTGACTGACACTGTCTACTGACTGGCTGATCTGATTTTGACGTCTTTGATTTCAAATTTTGGAATTGATTGTGTTGAGTCGTGTTTGTTAACTTAACTAACAGGTGAGTTTAGCTAACAATTTGTCGTGCTCTGACATGACATGTCAAGACATGTGACACTTGAAACAACCTGCGCAATTTACAGGAGCTATTGGAGATGCAGGGAGTGCCATTGCTTCCGGACTCAGTGGCGGCTGCTGGCTTGAAAGACGGTGTTCCGCCATTCTCGGCGCATGTGCTGTCGCCTTCGGCTATGCGGCGGTTAGCGGGCAATTCGTTTAACCAGCCGTGCTGGTGTGCCTTTTTTGCGTTTGTGTCTGCTATGTTGGAAGCAGCGTAGCAGTGCAGCCAGTTCCATTGATGACCAGTTGCCACTAAGTGTGAGTGTAACGGATTGACAACTCAACTAACCAACTGCCAACATGGCTGCACACACCATGCTGCCACTGCCTCGATCCTCACGTTTACAAAGACATTGTCGAGTCAAAACAAATTTATTAGCTGCTGGTTGGCTGCTTCGTTATTGGCAATGGATTTGGTTGATGACGCTGATGATTGCATGATGGATTCTGAAGACAAAAACACGGACAAAGGACAGTGGACACCATTGACTTGAAGTTTGTTGAATTGTTGAAGTTAAGCACGGGCTGCAGTGGCACGTGTGCTCAAGCTTTGGGCATATTGATCATTGACGCAGCTCGGCATTAGGGGTTTGCTGGGTTTTGCTTTGTGTCAGTGCAGTGCCACCCTGCCATGTCGCTCGTGGAAGCTGAAGACGCGGCCAACGAAGCTCAATCAAAGCCCGGCAGTAAGGGAACAGGCAAATGGGGACAAAGAATCCAAAACAAAATGGTTGCATGTGTGCATTGAAATTGAAAATCAAAATTGCACGCTGGAAATTCTGGTTTGTTTGACTGTTTGGTTGCTGCTGGAGGATTTGTAGAGCCTTCCATATGTGTTGCGTGTGAAGAGCACTTCAAGCCGGATGACTTCAAAAGCAAGAGTTGTCTCTTGCTGTTTGTGTGGGGATCGGGGCAGTTCACCAGATGTCATATGTTTTTTAATGGGCTTTTCCAGGACGAGTGTTTCAATGCTGGCTGAATGATTGAAACCGGTTTACAGCTACTGTAATATAAGCAGTGGCTCTGACGCTGAGGCACCAAGTTCTTTGGACACTGTCCGCGTTGTTCCCTGGAGCTTCGTAATATCATACGGACATCTGACAAATCTCAAGCAGATGCAGCAGAGGGCTCTGGTGGATCTGGTGGATCAGCCGACGATGGTACAACAGGAGTTACTGGGAAGCATTATCCATTCCAGTTTTGTTGCCATTACATCATTCTAGGGAAACAAGGAACGGACCGGAAATAGGAAACACAATTAAACGGCAGACCAGACTAACCAAAGGACTTCAATGCAATGTCACCATGTCATGTCATGAGGCATCAGTCATGTCAGTCATGGCAAGGACCATTCTTTTTACTGTATATTGATGTTGCCATGAAGTTGTTGTTGCTGTTGCTCTTGTTGTCGTTGTTGTTGATGATGAGGACTCTACGGCTGCATGGCTAAAGCGCCTTCAAGTGTCAGACCCGGTGCAGTACCGGAAGGTCTTCAAGGGTTTTCGTGAAGCCACCCACGACCAACGCCGTGGAGGCCGAGGTCAAAAGTCAACGATGAAACTAGTCATCATTTAAAACCGATGGGGTATTTATAAGTTAAGTCTGTCTAGTGGCAGACTCAGACTCAGACTAGACAGACAGACAGACAGTCAGACAGACCAGACATAGTCTAGCTTGCTTGTTCGTAGCTGCCGATACACCACAGTCAGGGTGACAATGTAACCACTGAGGAACGTTCGTTCTTTGATTGAAAGCGAGATTACCGAGTCCACCAAGCAGAAAAAGCTAGGTGAGGAATTTTCCTTGTTCAACTTCGCGTGGTACAGCTGGCACTTTATGACCCAAGTGCCGCCGTGCATGCAGCTCACTGAGGCTGAGTGCCGCATTGCTTGGCATCGGGACATGCTCAACCCTGCGATCGAGAAAACCAAACGGCAGTATCTCAATCGGAAGACTGGTGAGTACGAAGAGCAGGATGCCCTTTACGTTGATATAAGGACAGTGGCAACCAAGGAGCAGATCGCCGCAGAGAAACGACTATCATCTGTCCAGGTGGTTCGCAACAACGCCAGCCAGAAGGCCATCGAAAATTCAAAAGCAGCGGCCATCAACTTCCTTTCGATGTCAGCGGACGACGAGTTCTTTGCAGTTGCTTGGCCTGGTTTTTTGATTTTTGACCAGTGATTGATTTGACTGTGATTTTTATGTGGTGTGGTGGCTCTTTTTACTCCAGCAGCATCATGAATAATAACAAATACCGGCCACTAATTTAATTTGTTTTGCGTTACTTCAGTCAGTCTGTCTTTCTTAAATGTAAAGCATCCATAAACTAACTAAGACATCGGCGATGGATTTCCTTGGCAAGATGACGGTCGATAAAGATGACATGGACTTGGATCCCGATGCTGTTGAGTCGAGGCCGGGCCAGAGGCGGTCAATTTGATTAAATTTGATTCTGTTTGTGTAATAGTTTGGTTGTGGTTTGGTTTGGATGGTTTTGGATGTTGGAATTTGGATTCATATGGATTAATTGGTTTAAGGTTTAAGGTTATTTTTAGGTTATTTAGTTTTAGCTTGAATATAAGTGTTTAAAGTTTAAAGTACTACTACTACATTATAAATCTCAAATTTATATTGCTTTTTCATTTTTGATTTTTGAAATTTTGATATGATTCTTGATGCGCTGCTGAGCTGCTGTAAGCTGCTGCAAATTTGCAAGGCTTTAGATACACATTTAAGAGCTCCAACGCAGGAAGAAGAAAAAGGCGACGACGAAACCAAAGAAAAAGAACCAGGATGTGGCTGTCCTCAGACTTCGGGCTGCAAGCAAGGTGGTTAGCGGCACCTCCTTTGTGAAAGCAAATTTGCAAGATCTTGCTTCGAAGTTTGCTGCATGGCGTCAGGAAGAGTCAGATGTTGGCCCAGTCTTCAAGAAGGCCTGTGATTTGCACCAAATGGGTATCTTGGCAAAGATTTGATTGTAATCTTGTAAGCATACCTACTCCTACTCTAATTGATCTGTTGGGCTTTCTATTTTTGTCATGTTTGTAATCTTATCATTATTTTGATGGTTCAGTTTAAAGGACTGTGTAAAAACCTCAGTCTGACAGTCAGGCATCGCTGAGTCAAATCTTGCGGAACAGGATGATGTTGGTGATGACATCAGCGCCGTCAAGTTGATGTACACTATCATTGAGCGGTGGAATTTGTTGCTGTTGGTTGCGGTTGGTTCCAAAGTCATTGCGACCAAGTACTTCAACAGAGAAGACGGACAATCCGAAGAAGATTTGCTTCGGGATCCAGACAAATCCAGGGCGCTCTTGCGCGATTGCCTGAAGAAGGATCCTTACTTGGAGGAAAAGATGCCCAAGCTCAAGATGTTGATCGGCATCAACACTGATGCTTTGGAATGTGCCGAAGACGCTGACAAAATAGCTGAGATTGAAGCTGATCTTCAGGGTACGTTGACTGACGTGAAGACGTTGATTGGGGCTATGCGGCGTTCCATGAAGGCGGGACCGCAGTAGTTCATTCATGTTCATTCATGTTCATTCATGCATTGCTGGAGCCGGGCCGGGGCATGGGTTCATTGAAAAGACACTCTTGATTTTACGGGTGCGGGACGGACGGTTCTGATTGTGATTGATTGTTTGATTGTTTTGTAACTTGTAACTAACATTGCATGGCATGGCAGCATCAACATTGAGGGTGTTGGTGTCGTCCCTTTCGGGCCTTTTGGACTTTGAATCAATGGGGTTCAAAACACAAATTTTCCAGAATATTGTTTCTCGTGTACCTGTTGCTTGGATTGGCATTGGATTGGATCGTAATTACTTATTGCACTTGGACAGGATGCACAGCAGATGATCAAGTCCGTGTCTAAAGCACGAAAGCGCTACCAAGATCAGTTGGAGAAGACCAAGACCGGTGAGCAGCAAAAGAGTACGCATGGTGGACTTGCTGGCAGACCAAATCTGAGTTCGTTGTCGGCATCTGATCCGGAAATTCTGAGGAATTGGAAGTACCTAGCCTGCACCCGGCTTAGCCCGGCTTGTTTTGGTCAAGTGTCCAGCAATAGTTTTGTCATACCATCAGGCAGTCAAACAACGTGCTTTGTTTACTAAGGCTCTACAACCAGCACCGGCCCATGTACACCGAGAAACAAATGCCGGATGACATCAACGTCGCGGCTATTGTCAGAAGGGGCAGAAACACATTTGCTACTTTGACAGGGAAGTCCAAACCGTTCATGTCATCAATGGTGGATGCCTTTGAGAACCAAGTGAACAAGAAGACCATGTTGAGATCGTCGTTTCTTTGACTCTGACTTCAGATGCTTTAGGTTGTTATGTTATTGTGTCATGTTTGTCATGTTGCCGGCATTTTTGTTAATGATTGATGAACTGGATTTGCTGTAAGAACACTACAGTGATACTAAGGTCAAATCTCAGAAGCAAGGGAGCAGATGGCTCTGAGGATGCCACTGCAGCGAATGCAATCAATGAAGTGTTCTCCAATTTCATGAAAGAAATTCCGAGTCATTGGGCAGAGCCAGGTGTCGACGAGGAGCTGATCAACACGCACACCGACGCAGACACTCAGCTTGGTGCAACACAATTGCTTGCCCTCAGCATGTGTGGCTCTAAGTTTGGTTCAGTGTATGTTGGGTTAGACAACTTCAGCATCCCAACGTTGCGTTTGCAGGCAGGGCATGGCAGGGCAGTGCAGGGTTTTGAGTCATTAGTCATTGGTCAGTGGTCATTGGTCATACAGCGCATCAGGTGAAGGGATCAAAACTGATCATTGCAGCCAGCTTCCTGGACTGTGTGAAACACTGGCAAACGGATTCGCTGGCGGACATCAAAGAGCACTTCCAGTGTTTGTCAGCCAGTTCGCTGCCGAAACCAGATGGCAACTTGGAGCGCATTCATTTTGTGTAGGCGTAGTCATGCATTTGTTAGCTTTATTTTCTGTGAGTTGACCAGTGAAATTTCACATCTTGCTGTGAACCAAGAAATGCCAAGCCTTGTTGCTGGTTTCGTCAAAACCGGTGACTATTTGTGGTTGCCAATGGGTTTCGTGGTGGCGGAAAAAACTCTCACAGAGTGCTCGGTGAGCATCAGGCAGGAAACATGTTCTCAATGGTAGATTTTGTATTGCAATTAATGGCATTGTGTTGTTGGCAGGTGCAATGCGCTTTACTTTACAGAAGAGTTGTTGGCATCTTACCATCTGGTTATGGAGCAGGCACGGGATTGGTATTTGGCACTGGGAACTGGGCATGAATCATGCTTCCATTGTTGTTTTGCGTTGCGGAGGTTCAGCACAACGCCAGTCCCGCTGCTGAGTTTCTTGCTACGCTTCTTCCCAAGATGGATGTTGAGACTATTCTCCAAAATGCAATGCCATCATTTGAGGATGTGGCAGGTGGGCAGCAGCAGAAAGCCCCTGCTGCAACACCCGGCCAACTTGGAGCCATTGAAGATGTACAAGCGGCCCCAGCTGCGGAGAAGGTTCCTGAAACAGTCCCTGTTGAGGTTCCTGCAACAGTCCCTGTTGAGGTTCCTGCAACAGTCTCTGTTGAGGTTCCTGCAACAGTCCCTGTTGAGGTTCCTGAAACAGTCCCAGCCGCAGCCGGCGAGCTGACGGAGAAGATTGACACGGAGCTGGAGGCCAAGAAGCAGGATGAGAAGGACAAGAAGGACGCGAAGGAGGCGGAGAATGAGAAAATCACAGAGGAGCCAAAAGGGACAGAATTGTTTGGCAATCATGCTACGGATGCGGAGCAGGCACTGGTTGATGAGATTGACCAGGCTGACAAAGTATCCGTGGCGTCCAATGCTGAGACATGTCAGGAGGATGCAACAGCAGACAGTTCGACGAAGCCGACTCAAGTGAAGAAGGTGAAAAAGGATCCCAAGATCAAGGAGCCAAAGGAAGCCAAGGTTGCCAAGGAGAAGGGACACGAGAAAGCAAAAGATAAGAAGGACAAGAAGCGCAAGGCTGACAAGGCTGAAGAAGGACAAGGTCCCTGCATACGGTCAACAGTTTTTTGTTTTATGTTTTTTTATTGTTTAGATTTAATTTGTCTAGATTTTCCTTGTCACAATCAATCCAAACACCGAAATAGAATGTGAATATTGTTTGAATTTTGGGCTGGTCTGCATAATTAGACTGAAAATGTATTCCTAAACTTGAATCTTAACTTGACTAATTCTCCAATGTTTCAGTGCTGATGCCAAGGAGACCTCCGAAAGCATTTTAAGCTTTCCGACGGCGTGTGAGAGTGATTTTGCTGGGCCATAGGTATGGCAGTGATTTGTCAGTGATGTGGATCAATAACAATTAGGCTTTGAAATAGGCTTTGAAATCACTAACACGACTGAAGAAACAGCTAAAGTTACTGGAAACAAACCCAGATTCACTGAACATCACTGAAGCGTTTGGCGGACAATTTTCTTTGCCAAAGTAAGGTTCACAAATGTTGGGATGAGCTGGAAAATGGTTCTTTAGCGGCTGGGCGGACTGCAATTTCTGGCATACACGGTTTTCCTGGTAATAGATTCCAAGAAGTGTTTTTGACCCACTGCTGAGGGTTACCCATCCTCTCTTGCATTGACCATAGGTGCAAAACACTTGTTGCACCCTAAAACGCTATATCTAAGCAACTCAACACAGGAAAACAATTCCCAGTTTGACTATGATGACACGGTTTAATTTCTCTTTGCCAAAGGAACCATACTATAACACGTTCACCTCAGTGTGATGATGTGTGATGCAATCCCAAAGGAGTCATCAACAGCTTCCTGCAGCTAATATCCCTTTCCTGCTGAGGCGCCTCCCTT
>Ga0126342_10016477_pt1 | contig 12877 bp, 9 predicted proteins | sample Cyp1metagenome_FD_92528 | JGI IMG/M metagenome (GOLD analysis project Ga0126342, IMG submission 92528) | Coral microbial communities from Lord Howe Island, Old Settlement Bay, Australia - Cyphastrea 1 metagenome | ecosystem: Host-associated > Invertebrates > Cnidaria > Coral ... | reverse complement strand
TACCAGACCACGACGATGCAGGTACCACGCACGACGAGCTGCCGCACGGTGTCGCCTCAACGCTCGTCGGATCGTAGGAGATGCCGTTGCACACAACAGAGAGGATCACGAAGACACCAGCAAAGAAGTAGCCCAAAAAGGACATGCACCAAACCCCACGAAAAGCACCCAGCAGCCAGGGATCAAATCCACCCAGCGTAGACGAAGTAGTTCACCTGGTGGTAGGCGAAGAAGATGCCAGAGCCACCGCAAAGCCAAGCGCACTGCTTGAAGATGTAGAAGTCCAGCGCAGCCACCAGGGAACGAAGGCAGCAATGTGCCCGCGGGTTCACGAATACCCGCTAAGGCAAAATGAAAAGGTCAGGGACGGGGGGCACCCTGCCTTAAGCCTTGTCAGTTGATCCACATTATAGAAATGTGATGCTCATTGACCACATTATATTATGCATTGACTATCCAGGATACATTTTGCAGGACTCATTATACCACATTGTTGAATATAATCGATGTTACTATTTGCCAGTGCCACATGGTATGGCTGGTGGATCAAAGCATCCACAGCGAGGAGTGAAGGATTTGGAGCACCTTTGTAGACGCCGGAAATTGCCAAATAACGTTAGCCTTTGGTAAGGAAACGAGGCAGTGGAAAATACCACTTTTCATAACCCATTAAGATTCCTTGATAGACTCTTGGATGATTGTTTTATTGTCAAGAATTGGAATTTCCATTGCCACGTAGGATTGCCAGGGGGTTGCCTATCCTTTGACATATTCGTCGCGCAGACAAAAACTCTTCGACGGCTCATCAGGTTGCCATTTTGACACGGATATCAGAGTGATAGTGGCTCCAAGCATTTTGTGAAGGATAGTCATGAGATATAATTAATGACTATGTCATGGGATATACTGGAATAATCATGGGATGATATTGTGGGAGAATAATGGGATTATGGGGCAACATTGGGGTATTCTCAGATGTTATGGGATACAGTGGGGTGTGAAATGGATGGACATGGGATATTAATTTGACATTGTGCCGAGGTCTCAAGAAGCAGTACAAAAGCTGCTTAAAGGCATGGAGGACTTGCTTAGACAAGGCCGGAAGCCGCATGCACACTGAGTTCATCGATTTTCGATCAAGCAAACAAAACATATTGAGAGCTACAGAATTTCACCAGCTATGATATCCAGTGTGTTTCATCCTGTCCTGTATTACTCTCTGGTAGTTTAATAGGTACATTAATAGGTACATCATTTGGAATTATAAATGATTATACATGGACCATGTTCCGTAGCTATGTGAAATTGCCAGAATGTAATCATTAATCATCGTTATATAACCATTTAGTCAACACATTGTATCTTGCTTTATCACTTAGTTACTTCATCACCACAATAATCCCAGCATTTTCTTGAGATCATAGATTGATTAACCATCCAACCACCAATATATATACAGGTGTAGTTTTGCTGTGTTTCTACAGCCAGAAACTTGGAGCAGACTGAGCAGACTTCCCGTTATCCTGTTATAATCCTAGTATTATCCCAGTGTTATCCTTACTAAGCCATAATATAAAACCTCATAAACAACAAAAAAACAATATAACATGATATAAAATATTATACAACCATATTATAAACCCCCATGAGAGTGGGCCCGTTCTACAGGATACTGCACATCGACTCATGCGTCTCCATCTTCCGTGCCAGGACAATAGCAACCGCGTGACCTGGGAACGGTTTCAGGAAGGCGCCAACCGCGTCTTCTTCCATACCGACCTTCCTGGGGCTTGGCGATATCTCACCGTGACCCGGTACCGGTGGAACGAGGGAGGGGAAAAATGGGGGACATGCCTCATTTGATATGGCCATTGAGTGGGAAAATCTAGGAAAGATGTCGATATGTGATTTGAGACAAATGGTGGTTCAATTGATGTTGGGAATACAAGCAACTATATCCAAGTTAGGTTTGTCCGATGAAGGGATGCTGACTCGTGATCTATTGGCCATTTATATTGGAACACATCATGTGCCAGTCGATTTAGGAAGATGACCCAGTGGGAACGATAAGAAAAGACATATCATGTAACATTAAACATAATAATATTCCTCTGGTAATTTAACATAGCGAACAGGAAAATCACAATCTTTAATAGGAAAATCAACTATTTCTATGGACCATGTTCAATAGCTATGTTAAATTTGCCCAGGGTAATAGGATTATAATATAATCTGCATTTATATATATAATATAATGCTATTATATGTCTGAGATGGCGACGGAAAGAGAGGGAACGAGAGAGAAACACAAAATAGTAATTGTTGGGAAGCTGGATTCCGCCTCTCATCTCTTGGCTAGGCTGAGATCCCATGTTTGGACTTCTAAGTGTGTCACTACTTCCGGTGTGGGTGCGGCACAATACATTCCCATGTTTCCGATAATACCTTTTGATCATCAAACGTGGCAATGGAGATAGATAGATAGACAGATAGATAGATAGATAGATAGATAGGCAGGTAGGTAGGTAGGTAGGTAGGTTGTTTTGATAGATTAATAGATTTGATAGATTAATACATTGGATAGATAAGATAGATAAGATAGATAAGATAGACAAGATAGACAAGATAGACAAGATAGATTAGATAGATTAGATAGATTAGATAGATAGATAGATAGATAGATAGGCAGGTAGGTAGGTAGGTAGGTAGGTTGATTTGATAGATTAATAGATTTGATAGATTAATACATTGGATAGATAAGATAGATAAGATACATAAGATAGATAAGATAGACAAGATAGACAAGATAGATTAGATAGATAGATAGATAGATAGTTAGATAGATAGATAGATAGATAAATATATAGATAAGATAAGATAAGATAAGATAAATTAGATAGGTAAGATAGTTAAGATGGATAAGATAGATAATATAAATAAGATAGACAAGATTGATAATATTGATATATAGATAGATATATAGATAGATAGATAGATAGATGGATAGATGGATGGATGGATGGATAGATGGATAGATGAATAGAAAGATTGATAGATGGGTAGATTGGTAGATGGGTAGATTGATAGATAGATAGATTAGATTAGATTAGTTTAGATTAGATTAGATTAGATAGATAGATAAATAGATAGATTAGATAGATAGATAGATAGATACTTAGTTAGTTAGATAGATATATAGCTAATAAGATAAGAGACGATAAGAGCAGATAAGATAAGATAAGATAGATTAGATATATATGATAGAAACGATAGATTAGATAAATAGGATAAATACGATAGATCAGATAGATTAGATATATAGGATAGATAGGATAGATTAGGTATATAAGAGAGATAAGATAGATTAGATAGATAAGATAGATAATATCGATACGATAGATAAGATGGATAAGATGGATAAGATATACACGATAGATAGGATAGATAGGATAGATAGGATAGATAGGAATTAGGATAGATAAGACAGATAGGATAGATAGGACAGATAGGATAGATAGGATAGATAGGATAGATAGGATAGATAGGATAGATAGGATGGATAGGACAGACATGATGGATAGGATAGATAGGATAGATAGACAGGACGGACAGACAGACAGACAGACAGACAGATAGATAGATAGATAGATGTATAGATGTATAGATGTATATGTTTTAAAGGGAAATTCATCTATTAATGGTCGATTTTCCAGTGCCATCTTTAATTTCTGGAGGGGAAACAATGTCAACCGAGCTGGAATTGACATCACTTTCTTTTCCATTGAATGGGTCGTTTCAGATTAACAGTGATTGGTATGTAGCAGATGGGTGTTCAACATATTTCAATATCACCCCAAGTTGAAGAGTTACTCCAAACAATCCATTTTTGTTGATCCTTTTTTTTGATAATCATGGGCTATTTATGGTATAAATATGGAACAAAACAACGGGGGTTTTGCGGGAAAACCTGCTGGCCCCATGGATTCCTGGCGCCGCCCATAGGCTGGATCGACGTTCCTCACCCTGCACGATATCGACCCAGAAACCGCCAACCGGATCTCGCACTTCCAAGCCTTTGCAGATGAGCCGTGTCACAGAATTGTGATACAATTTGGTCACATGGGGGCTAAGAGGCAACGCTGGGTGTACTTCATTGTTGGTGAAAAAGGTGAAAAAGAACTATATATTTTTCCTTTGTGTGATTTACAATAGTGACGTATTTTCATTTGAATTTTACATGTGATCACTTTGAATTTGGTAATGTAAGTACATTGCTGCCTTTTTGACTTGGATCAATTAGTGGAGGAGAACGTGCGCAAATTTCCGGCCAACTCAGGAACAATTTGGAAGAACCTGGGCAGCACGGAAGTGGCAGTGGGTTGTTCGTCAGGAGGTGGCTGGCTGGAAAAAATCTTAAGAAAAATGATGAAAAAAATGTTTTCATTCGATTTACCTATTACAAATGCTGATTTAGTTGGTTTTTAATAGGAAAATCATCTATAAATGGAGGTTTTTTTCGCTGGAAAAATCATCGAAGTAAATGGTGGATTTGCCACTTCCATGTTTGTTGCTGTTGGGAATTCTCCTCATGGGCAGAATGTTTGATTTTCCAGAAACAAGATAGGCAGATAGGACTGGGATGTTGTGAAATATGTATCCTGCATATTTTGGTGTTTGGGTTGGACCTATAGTTACATTGTTCTTTTCTTCTGGCCACTACCTCATGTGAGTCATTCAATGCAGTTCTTTGTGGTTTTGTACAGTTGGGTGTAAACTGAGTAACAGATACCCTCCGGCAATAAAACATGGCAATGGAAAATCCACCTTGTTTATATATATATATATGCAATAAATAGATAGATAGATAGATAAATAGATAGATAGATAGATAGATGGACAGACAGATAGATAGATAGATTACCTTTTTCCATTAAAACCTCCATTGGCAGTGGATTTTCCAGCTAGCCGTGTTTGGTTACCAAAAGGCTACCAGAATTTTGGACCCAACTAGTCTCCGCTCCAGTAGTCCAGGTATGATGTGTGCCTTCAAGTTGTTCGACTTAGACCGGAATGGCTATGTGGATGTGACGGAGTTCACACGCGTTCTCATTGGTTTTGGATACCCTGGTGGTCAGTGCAAGGCAGGAAAGCCTGGGAGTCAAGTCTCCTGAAGTCGACAGGTGTGGACAGGTGCATAACCAAACCTCTTCGTTTGTCGTATATAATATATGTGGTTTGTGGTGCCAACCTATCTATCTCTTCATCCATGTATGTGGCTATCCATGTATCTATCTATCCATCCATCTATAGTCTATGTCAGTTCATCCGTTTGTCCATCTACTCCTCCCCGAATTCAATTTGGAACTCAACGACAGCCATGCAAAACAATCATAGAATTATCTTCCAAAGGCCATGTTTCCCCGTTCCATCTATCCCTCCAACTATCTATCCATCTATCCCTCTATTTGTCTTTGCTAAATGTTCATACATGATCTGTAGCTAGATACTGGTCACGCTCTTATATATCCATTGATATACCATGTGTAGCTGTATCCATTGTATCTATCCATCTCCTTCTGTGTATAACATAGGCCTGGTGAATCAATAGCAGTGCTAGAGTGACAGTTTGGGAATAGCAAACGTTGATGACGGCCCTGCAAAATTGTATCTATACTAACTCCCAAAAAGATAGAACAGGACAATCCTACTCAAATAGTCATAAATTTCACTTTTATACAATGTTCTATTTGTTTGGAGGTTGCTACTATTATGGGTGCATATACACTTATTAGTATTAACATATATATATATACTTACCCGTTTATACGCTTTTCTGATTCTCTTCCACTGGAGATTTCTATGATATCATCTGGATATCCATAAAATATCACCTACCCTCTGGTTATTTAACATAGCCATGGAAAATAGCCCATTTATAGATGGTTTACCTATTAAACATGGTGATTTTCCATGGCTATGTTAAATAACCAGATGGTATATCACCTGTGTTTTTCGGATTCCCCTGGCCCTGGCCACCCTCCGTGAAGCTTCCAGGCCTTGTTTTACTGCCTGGACGTGGATGGCCACGGCCGCCTTTCCCGGCGGAACGTGGCCTTTATTGATGACTGGGCGCGGCCGGGGGAAGAGACCTGCGAAGAAGAGCTGCTTGGAGATGGCGGGAGGCCTGGAGGCAGGCGACGCCCATGAAAAATGGAGGGATTTACCATGGATTTACCATGGATTTTACCTATGAAAATGCTGATTTCAGGCAATTTAGCTATGAAAAACGCTGATTGCGGGGGATTTGTATACCTATGAAAAATGCTCATTTGAAGGGATTTAACATGAATTACCAATGGAAAAAATTGCAATTCTCCTAAGTACAAGGTACAAGGTGGGGCCGCAGTTCACGAGATCGGATTTTTATTTGATAAGTTCATTAGCTAAGTTGGTTTCTAATTAGGTCAACTAAGAAATATTGTTAGTGGGTGGATATGGATATGGATTAATTATAGGGATATGTACAGGGATATACCAAAAAATGGATGTCATATGATGTCATGTAATAGACGGAAAAGGGTTAATAGGGAGACAGTTGGATATAATGAGGGATGGACAAATTTTAAAATCAAAAATACAAATATAATATTAATATGATATAAATTATGATGATTCGTATCTATCTATATATCTATCTTATATTATCTTTATCTTTATCCTTATACTTATCTTATCTTATCTAATCTAATCTTATCCTATCCTACCCTATCCTATCCTATCCTATCTATTTAATCTAATCTAATCTAATCTATTCTAATCTAATCTAATCTAGCTATCTAATCTTATCTATCTATCTATCTATCTATTTATCTATCTATCTATCTATCTATCTATCTATATATCTATCTAATCTAATCTAATCTAATCTAATCTTATCTTATCTTATCTATCTATCTATTTATCTAGATGGAATCTATAAGCAACTCGATGCAAAGTGGTATCGCCGCTTACTTAGCGAAGTTGTCTTAGTAGGTGAATGAGGGTTTATGGTGACCGCGAGGAGGCCTCACCTTCAAACTGATATTAAACCTGTGAATGGGGGACTCAATAACCAGAGTACTTGGGATACTGTAAAAAGAAAGATGATATGAGAAGGCATGATAAGGCAGTCACAGAGGTTGACTGCTATGATATGCATACTCACTTTTTGTGTGTTTGATTTATTATTATATATATACATACGCAAATACAACTACAAATGCGGAGGCCTGTGTTATAACAGTCCAGGTGCCAAAGGCCATATACATTTTCCGGTGCAAGTATGTTTGACGAATGATTACTGTATACAAGACAAGTCCTGCAAATGATGGGGGCAGTGGCTTCAACAAATCTAATCGGCTTAAAGGCTTTTTCGAGTGCCTAGAGTGCCTGTTTTGGTCAGTACTTGAACTGAGGCTAAGTGACAAAGCAGATGAGAAGAAGACCACTCAAAAGGACGCGCTGGAGTAGTCAAGCTCTGTCATTCTTGCATTTCCGCCCGTTCTTTTTCTTTGGAGACTTTGGTATAAACTCATATTCCGGCAGCACTTACGACTATAGACCATGCCAACTTAATTTTGCAATCGGTCAAACATACCATTTTCTCCCAGAAGTGGCTTCAAACATCTTCAAACAAACTACTTGTACAGTGGGAAAAACAACGAACACACATCTATGTACCTAAACTTCTTCTCACTTCCATATAGTATTTATATATATATATAATATAACCAGGGATATTCTACATATGTATGCATATGTATAGCACATAGTTTCCTGTGGCTTTCCCATGGATTTCCCCTCAACTTCAGCAGGAGAAAGAAGTGGAACTCTCTCCGCGGATGTTGGAGCTAACAGTACCCAAGAAGCCTAGGCCGGACAGGTTCAACAGCTTGAGATACGTGGATTTTGACCTGGGGCAGCCGGGGAAAAAATGGTGCTTTCATGGAATTTAACCAACAACAATGGGATATATATGTATATATTACTCATGGACAAACTGGATGAATACCCTGGGCTAAACATGCGAAAAAAAATGGCAACCCCATGGTTTCCGTTCGGTTTGTATGCTCTACTTTGATGTTGGGATGTCCACATCCTCTGTAAACATTTAGGGGGGGGAATCAAACATAGCTACAGTAGCTGGGAAATGCCCGAATGAAATGGCAATTTTGTAATGGTGAAATAACAATGACATCAACAATGAACATTACAGTACAGTAGGCAGACAGATGAGATGCATGCAATCACACACACATACATAAACATATGTACCCTGAGTATTGCTTGGAACCACTCATCCATTCACAACTGGAGATGAGATAAGATGGTATCAAATAGAAGGCAAATTGCTTTGATGTCTTGGCTACAACGAAGAAGCTACAGAAAGCATTGGTTTCACTGGACATGTTGAAAGTAGTAGTAGACAGGCATGAAAAGGTGCTGTGGTGTGTATATGCAATATTGCAATCCCTTACCACCGATCATATTAAAACATATTGAACATTCGCTGATTGACCCCCCGGGGAAACTGATATGATCGGGGTGAGGGATTATAGTAACTTATATACATCTTGTATAGGGTTTTTGGATCAAAGTTGATCAACCCCATTGTTCAACCCCATGTTGATCCGTTTGTGGTTGAACCAGCCATATTGGAGGGTGGCAGCCACGTCAGGGAAGAGCCAAAGCCCTTAGGAAAGCGCATGCTGCGCGAGATGAGAGGCTTGGCTGAGGCAGCAAACCTCAGGGAACATCCTGTTTCAGTTGTTGGGTGTCTTCATGGTTTATCCATGTTTATCCCATAGTTACCCTCCACAAGCAAAACCTAGCAATGGGAACAGATACGACAAACCAGTGCGCGAGCAGATGGCTCCCGCCGGCAAGCACAGTTCCGTCTTTGGTCATCCTATATAGAGATGCTGGGGCGGTTCTGTGAGAATAATGTTTGACAAAAAACAGCAAAAGGCAACTTCCAAGGTCTTTGTCAAAGCAGATCAAACCAGGTATTTAAGAAGTTGGCAAGCTGGCAACTTGGACCCTGGCCGCCTCAAGCTGCATCTCCTGGAAGAAATCTCACACCATGTTAGGAACCACACCATGATCATCATCTCGAATCCCCATGGATCAGCATCTACAGTGCATTATATAACACAATAATGTTTGGATAAGACATCTCGAGAAATATGTTTTGAAACCTTCATCCTGGGTTCTCCATCCGAATCCATGGCGCTGACCTTCGTCCTCTCTCCACTTCGGCCGGCGCCGCAGCTTGCGCCGGCCACACGGCCCGGCGTCCCACCGCGAGGCCCGGCTGGTGCTCCGAGCAGCGCCTGTAGCGCCGCCGTGACCGGCGGCTTCTTGGCCGCCTGGGGGCAGCACACAGCGCGCACAGCGCGTCGAGGGCGGGTGGTGAGGTTGGCGGAGACGGATCCCAATAGCTATGTGCCCATCCTGTTGCCTTGGACTTAACTTCAGCTGAGTTGTTTCTTTTTTTGGGGGGGGTTATTGACTTGTTTGAAATTTGCTGTTATTGGATTGTTGATTGTTCAAGTTGGCAAATCCACCAATTCTTTTGAGGCAATCTTGAGCAAATCCAAGGTTGGAAATGGAGGAAGGGAAGGCATATCAAATTGAAGCCAGGCCCAAGGATACGGTGAAGACCCTGAAGGCCGTGTTGAACCTGGAGTTGGGTTTTGCAGAACAAGCCATTCAGTTGAGTTTTGATGGGAAGGTCTTGAGTGATGAGATGGAGTTGACCGAAGTGGACCTGAAGGAAGGATCCAAGCTTCAGATGGAGGTGGTGGAAGTGACTGAGGAGGCTGTTTCTTCCAGCTCCGGCGAAGGTGATGCTTGGATTCGTTGTTTTTTGATGTTTTTGTCTTATTCTGTTGTCTCCGATTTGAATCAACCGAAATCATTTTTTTGGTGATTTCACTCCCCCCAAAACGAAAAACATTTACAGCCAAAAACCATATTTATTCCGGAATATTTAACAGCGGAATCCAAGGACGGCATTCGGATTTTCATCAAAGTGGACTCAGCAGGCAAGACCACCAAGCTGACCTTGAACTTAGATCCAGAGGAGGGGATTGAAGATGTGAAACTGGAAGCGTATGAACAGTTTCTGGCATTTGTTTAAGTTATTTCAATTAATGTGGGTAAAACAATAATAAACCACCCATTTAGGAATGGCTTATATCACCTATTTATGGTGATTTTGGGGATGGTTTATGTTTGTTTTACCCACATGATATTTGAATAATGTCTTTGAATTCCCTTGTTCTCCTTGGGATGGGGCCCGAACTAGGCTGAAGTGACCTTTTTCATCCTTTTTCCATGTTTTTCGAACGCCAGAACTGCAGGTTCCGCGACAAGGTGCCATTCTTGTGCGACTCCCCTCCCAAAGAGTATGGATTGTTCCTGCTGGATGGGACTCCGGTGGCTGATAGTAGGGGCAACCTGCGATGGCTAAAGAAAAGTGAACGGCTGAAGGAGACCCAAACGGTCGCAGAGAATGGCTTGGAAGGTGGGGAGGAGCTGGTGTTTGCCAACCTCATGTGGCTGGATCTGGGCAGTTGAGGCATCCAAGTTGTGATGGGCCGTGTTTTTCCAATAGTTTCCAGGAATGTTCTTGAATCTATAAGCAGTTGGGACGGTGAGAGGTTTTCTTCTCATGGTCATTTTCGGTCCAAGCTGCTCACGGGACGATGCGGAGAAGAAAAGAAGAGAGATGCGGCCTGAAGGGCGAGGATTTCGCAGTAGAACTCTTGTTCTCTTGTAATTATGTTCATCATTGGCACGGTCTTCATTTAAAAACCAGACCATTTGAAGAAGAAGGCCTCCAATTGACGATTTCACCTCTCGAGCTTTAAATAAGTTACAACTTTGCTCATGTTTGGTCATGCTTTGAAGTTGCTGCGAGGTTTGCCGTTGGATACAGAGCTCTGGAGCTAAGGAATTGAAGAGCTGAAAAAAGAAATCCTCAAGGGCAGTAGCGCAGTTGATGGCCATGACCCGGAAACTTGTCACGAAGACAGGGGGCACTTTGCAAACATCATAAATAAGGTTGCTGAAGCTTGAGCTTGGATGAATTTGGCTGTTTCTGGGTCAAACTTGAAGTAAAGACGTTTGACGTTCTGCTTGATTGCTTAGAGTGCGGCAGCTGGTCAGGGGTTTGTGGCTCTCTGATTTTGAAAGCTGGTCAGTCAGAGTGAAATTGGGGTGCCGTTTTGATTGACAGACTATGTCGTATACAGACGGTGTAGCCTTTTTTGGGGTCCGATCGCGGGAGAGGATGTTGTTGCACATGTTTGAGCAATTTTCTCGGAAATGCCTTGTCCGCAGGTGGAAAGCACACACACACACACGCCAAAGCCGATTGTTCTTGTTTTCTTGTCCTTGAAATTGAAGTTGCTGCCATGTTGCTTCATTATCTTGAGATGGTTTCGAAAAGTCTCAATTGTTTGTTGTTTCCACCCTACTTGCCCTACTTGCTAGCACCAAAAAAACACACCACCCAGCGATCCGTCCCCAACAATGACTTTGCGAATTCTTTTAGCCGGGGAACGTCCCAAGGACCAGGAAACAGAAGATGGCAAAGAAGATGTGGCGTACGACTACGACAAGTTTCTTAGTTGCAGGACTTTTCTGAACACAAAAAGGGGAAAATCCGATTCAAATCCGATTGTTCAATACGAAGTTCATCTGCAAATGGAGGCATTTTCCCAATTTCATGAGTGTTTCAGGGTGCAAAGGCACAGGGTGAGCAATCCAATGTAGTGAAGTGTGCGGTATGCATCCCCCATTCCGTGCATATAGTTCCTATGTTTTCCGATGTTTTCTCAGATTGACACCTGAATTTGTTTTCGGCCAACAGATCAGCGGGTTTTTGTTCGCCACAGTGTGCTATTTTCAAATATGTTTTAGGCAACTTTGGAAAAGTGGCAGTTTCCATGATGGCACTTTAAATAAAAACGGCAACTGGGTTCAAAATGATGAACTTTGCTGAAGTCACATACGCAAAAGTGGCCCAAATACGCGTAAAAGTTGCGTACATATCCATAAAATTCCATAAATATCTTTAAAGCGGCGTAAAAACACGTAAAGAACGGATAGACAAAATATGCAACTTTTCGCTTCCAAAAAGTGGCGTTGAAATGGTACACAGTGGCGTAGTTGCCTGGCTTTCCAGGAAGTTGGAATTCTGTATTCCCGTTCTTTTGCTTCGTGGAATGACCATGTTTGGGGACGGTGGTGAATGCATGTGTGTATGCAATTACACATCTGCCACTGCATCATGTTATCCTCAATTAAATTTTCGCATTAATTATGATTATCGCAATTCGACAAATTTTAAACCAAAAGAAACTGTAGATGTTTCCGTATTCAACCCCTGGTAAATTGTGCAATTTCTTCGGAAATTCAGTAATTCAGTTGTGATTGCGGATCCAACAAGTTTTCGGGCAAACCCTCTGGAACCCAGGGGAAAAAAATCTGGACCGTGTTTGGGGTTGAAATTCTTGGGTCATGGGCACCTTCTTAGATGAGATTTGGAGCACCCAAGACATACATTTGTTGCGGGGTATGTCTAAAACTGGCACATACCGGCACCGATTCGCAGGGTAAGGTGAGGCATCACTGAAAATCAAGTCAGGCAAAGCGTTTCCAACAACTTGTCTTGCATGCTAGCCATCAATCACAAAGTAGGAATGGTTACCTGGATCATCGTTCGTTACATTATTATTTGCCACCCTGTACCTTTTAGCCATCCGAGCATAAATTTCCATTCGTCACTTAAATCAAATATCTCGAGCGTTTTTCTTTCAAAGCCATTGCT
>Ga0126342_10016476_pt1 | contig 12877 bp, 7 predicted proteins | sample Cyp1metagenome_FD_92528 | JGI IMG/M metagenome (GOLD analysis project Ga0126342, IMG submission 92528) | Coral microbial communities from Lord Howe Island, Old Settlement Bay, Australia - Cyphastrea 1 metagenome | ecosystem: Host-associated > Invertebrates > Cnidaria > Coral ... | reverse complement strand
TATATATATATATATATATATATATATATATATATATATATATATATATATATATATATATATATATATATATATATATATATATATATATATATACATATATATACATATATATACATATATATATATACACATATATATATATATATACATATATATATATATACATATATATATATACATACACAAATGACTGGTAAGGGCAAGGCGCAATAGTAGTTAGATGTGTCTATATATATATATGTATGATACATATATGTATATTCTATATATATATATACAAAATGTGTGAATTTTAATGACTGTGTATGCATCTTAACTGTACATAATGTGTATATATATACACACATCATATGTAAATATTAATATATATATATACATGTACAATTATATGCATTCATACAATATAGATAATTACACACCTAGACATGTCTATACATTTGCGATTAACAATAATGGCTCAAAAAAGGGTATACGTAGCATCTTCAGGACACCGCCTTCGAAGATTTCACCGGTCATGGAGAGATCATAAATATCCCATAAGCGATACATTATAAACATACTATAGGGATGTCTGAAACATATATATATTATATACTATATACATTCTATATACTATATAATATACATGTTATAAATATTACAACCATATACATAGGCTTGTCTGAAACTGGAGTATAATCATGTATAATCTCCAGTTGTGGCTGTGCTTTTGGAGACTGTCGCCAAGGATGGGGTCATCTTTGCGTTCTGCACTTAAAACACTGTTTGTAAATGACTGAGGACCAGGGTACAAACCAGTTTTATAGATTTATATGGGGTATAGTTGGTGTGTTTGGTATAATGTTCATTCAGTCACTGACTAGCTGCAGTTGATGTAGTTCATATGCTTGATATAGGGTAACGCCCCCAGTTAATGTATGCATTCATAGTACTCCCATGGGTTATTTGCTAACTGGTCAAGTCATTCATCTTTGAGGGCTATAATATATGATGTTTGGTTGTCTATTTGGTGGCTCATCCCAGGAAGTGGGGTACAAGTATAGCCCCAGTTTTTAGTGGACCAACCCATACATATCCTACTTATAACTGGGGTTATAACCACTTACCAAGTGGGATGAGCCACAAAGTTTTGAATACATTCCTATCTTTACTGGTTCGATTTTGTGGGGGCACCACACAAAATGAGCATCTTTGAACCAGCATCGCAAAAATCACAGCGAGGCGCAAGGGTTGTAGAGCAGAGAGCCACTGCTGCTTGGACTCTTCCTTCATCTTCAGAGTTAAGACTTGGCCTCAGAGACCGTGGCTGAAGGGGAATATGATGGTTGCAACCCTCCTGTTGATTTCCTGTTGCTGTTTGCTTCATTGTTGGTGAATGTTGGTCGGGTCACCGTAGTCATCTCATCCAATGACATTCATAGCCTCGGTGGGCCCCAGTACTGAACATTCGCGATGGAAAAGGATTACTTAACTGCAAGGAGGGGCCCGCCTGGTTCTAAGTTGGTTTGTAACCCCATCTAACTATAGAGATGGCTTTGGTGAATCATCATTTTCCCATATGTTCCCTGTTTAAACCAGCAATTTCTTGTGGAATCCCCTATTTTCAGACATAACTATAGACTATAGATATATGGAAGTGTTCAACAACGGGCTTACCGAATCATCCAAGTCATTAAATCATTTTAGTATATATATATATTATATTATACATATATATATATATAATACATATATATACATATATATATATACATATATATATATACCTATATATATACATATATATATATACCTATATATATACATATATATATACATACATATATATATATATATATATACATATATACATTAATATATACATATGTATATTAGCCCATGATGAGTTAGGTATGTTAGGGATCCCCATGACTTAAGAAACCCCCAAAACATCCAATGCTTAGAACCGCGCCTGAGGTCAACTTCAAAGTGAAGCCATCATCATAAGCCTGGACCCCAGGCTAACCCACCTGATATCAATGGTTTTGTTCCCAAAAACATGGGGTTAGAGAAGGATGGATATAAAACCAAGCTATGGGAGAATGATGTGAATTTATGGGATTTGAATGGATTTGAACCCGCCCGCACCAGTGGTTTTGTTGGCACATTTTAAGGCACATTAGCTCCACCCGAAAGGTCCACTGGGAACTGGCAAAGCGGCCATCATGCCATGGAATTAAACAAAATGGTATTGGTCAAGTCATTTCGATGATGGGCCAACAGCTACACCATATTCTACGTATTGATGATCGCAGAATTTGATCTGGTGTTATCTGGTATGTGCCCATCATTCATGTTGGTTACCCCATTTTTTTGGGGGGGGTCAGTTTCAGTCCTCAACAATGACGGTCCGATCTCTAAAACCAATCTTCCAACATTTCCCAACCCTGCTCTCAGCCCCCCAAATTTACTTAACTCAGAAACACCTCCCATTTAAATACCATGTTCTTTGGTTAATCCCCTTAAATCCCATCCATTTTTTCATCGTCCAAAAGCTCCACTGGTCCCATCCGAAGAAAACCAGGCCTGAACGCTGTCGACCTCATTCAGAGAGACGTGTCCACGGGGTGGATCCGACTGAAAGGATTCCTCGTTGGTGAAATAGTCCAAGCGATCCTGTGGGGCAAGGTTTCATGATCACCAGTAACTGGAGGTAACTGGTTAGTAATTGGGATTATGAGCTTAATCTATAAATGGGATAAGCAAATGGGATGATCTTCCAAGTAGGATTCAAAATAAATGTGGGTGTCTGGAAATTACTTTTTGTACTCCAAACATGCAAATTTTCATAGAGAAAATGATGATTAGCCGTTGGATGGAATGGGGTACCTTATTTTTAAACAAACCCATGTGGGTTTTCCATGTGTGGTCTGTCCAAAAAAAAAAACGGGACTTAACCATTCAATTTTGGGTGGATTTACCCGTGTTTTACATGGCAAGTTCGATTCGATTGGGAACATGATGTATAAATGGCTACGAATTGTAATTTGTCCCAAAAGATTGGGGTGCAAAACAGACCATCATCGGGGAGATAGCGGGAGTTTGAGGCAACGAATTTGGGTCTAATATGGTATGATTTTGATTGGGGTAGCACCTTGGGGTTTGAGATGTTTGAGCATGCTGAATCGACCAAAGAATCGGGTTGTCTAACCATACTGGGTGGATAACTCCTGCTTGATAGCCAATAATGTGGGTATAACATTGGGTGTCCACTCAACCTTCTTACCCACTGAAGTTTGATAAGTACTATTCTGATGGTCATGGTGACAGGGTAGGGGATATCGGTATATAGATAGAACTCCCGGAAAATTCAGACGTAACTCCCCAAAGCTATAAGATGTGTGGATGTGTGGGTGGATCTATCTATTATATATATATACACACAGTATGTACACAACAACATTACTTTTCCTCAAAAATTGTACATTCCAAGCTGTCGATTTCAATGAAAGGTGCAGCTGTGCAGCTTATTGAATGATACTCTGATGTGACCATAAAGAATGGATGTCCAAACTTGGGACTGCCGCAGCCAATAATGGATCAAGAAATGGCTAATAGTTGGGGGAACTACCAATCCGGGTATGTCAAAATTGGCTTCCATAGGGATCCAAAACCGCCAGAAATCTTTCGATCGCAGCAGCTTTGAAGCCTCCATCTTTCAGAAATCCAGGCCTTGTAGAGAACACAGAAACGATCTTGGATTTTCGTCTTTTTGAGGATGCCAAGGGTCCTTAGCAGCAAAATGCATCAAATACCCTCTGGTAATTTAACATAGCTATTGAAAATTGCAATTTATAGTGGATTTACCCATTGAAAATGGTGATTTTCAATAGCTATGTTAAATTACCAGAGGGTACATTCAAATACCATCCGTGCCACTGGCAACTTCGAAAAGACATGGTGGACCATGGTGGACCATGTTTCAACCAAGGCGCTCTTGTCGAATGATGTCCTGGCACCCAAATCACCATGATCCACGCGGACATCACCAACAGCAGCAACCGCAACCCTTTAACAACAACTTCGTTGTCAATGCTGCTGCAATCATAGTTAGTTGAAATTATGTCAATATGATTTCTATGTTCAAACAAAATCAACAGCAATGCAAATGATAAGAATCATGATCGTACTAATACACCCATGTCCTCCCGCCCCCAAATGTCCATGCCCCCCAAACCATCCAAACCTGCGAGGCCATGATGAAAACGTCTCAGGCGCCACCCTGGTTTTGATCACCATCAACAATGGAGATTTACCTGAATTACCCAGAATTAAGGGAGTTAATCAGTCAATCATGAAACCTTGGGATTTGATCCCCAAGGTATTCTTTTTAGAGTTCCGTTGGGAAGATGAGATTCAACCATCAAAACTGTGGGTATCATATTTTTAGACACCATTGTCCCAGTTACAAGGAGCTGGTGTGTAATCATGACTACTTATAGCCCCTGTTCTACATTGGGTAACCCTTAAGGGGGCTATATAATTACTGACCAGGGTTCTTAACCAGTCACTGGTTGTCAAATCTGCTAGTTGCATCCCCAAAATGTCGGCAATCCAACCCCCATATCAAAGTATATCAAATACCCCCAACAGCGCACCCCCAACAGCGCACCCCAAAATGAATAGACCCAATATTAAACCATAAAAAGGGAGTAGCATTCCGATTAATTCGGCTTGTTTGAAATTTAGGTACCCCTAAATCCACGGGTTTCTCCCTGTAGAAATAGCCATTTGGGGAGCCCCATTTTCCAACGGAAGTCCGCCCTTCGCCCAGGTGCTTTGAAGATGTCTACAGTGCCTCCAACCACAGAGCCAAAAGAGCGGCGACGATGGCAGCGAAGCTGTCAAACTTTGACCCCCCGGATTGAACATTTGGGGATTGAATGGATTGAGAAGTACCTGGAACTTCAAACTCACAACACGACATGTTCTGGAAGCTCTGTGCTTTTGAATGTGATGGGGAGTCGGAAGTTCCAGGTAGAATGGCCTGGGTTGTTAGAGCCTGGACCCATTTTCTTTCCACTTTGTGATGCTGGCATACACCATACACAAAAGCTACAGCACTACAGGAATGTGATGCGCTTTGCTCAACAGGGTTCGCCATGAGTCCCTGAAATGCATCGCTTCAAGGAACCAACGTGTTGTTGGTGGTTTCAACCCCCGCATATTTCCTCCACAAAAATCATCATCCCAAATCGGATGGAAAACAAACAAGAAATAAAAAGAACATTAAACCACCAAACATTCAACCAACATTAATCACCATCCCAACCAACTCAGGAACCTTCGGCCTTTTCAAATCACAACTTCCACGTGTGGGTCACGGTTCCGCCACGGCTCGCAGGGTCGCCCCGGCTCCAATCGCAGGGTCGCCAAAGGGCCCAGTGCCAGGGCGAAAAAACATATGTGGGAAATCCAGTACCATAAACCTACCATTTGGGGATGATACTTACCATCCATTTATATCCATTTATAGTGATTCCGGGGATGATTGATTACCTATTGGCCCCTCATATGGTTATGATTTACCTATACCGGGCTGGGCAACCCTGTCTTAGGTAAATTCTAGCATCATTCAACCTGGCAACAAGCCTCTTGATACATCAACCTGGAAACCCCAACAGCTAGAAGTCAGATTATGTTTTCCCAAACTATCAGTTGCTTTTCTGCCAATCTTCTTCACTGCCATTTTCTGAAACAACAGTATTTACATATATAGTAACCCCCAAACAAGATAGACATGTAATTTAAACATGGTTGTCCATGCTTTCATCTGCTACAATCACTTAACTATGTGTGCTTATAGTAATTCGAATCGATCACTTCATGTAAACACTGGACTTCAGTTGGAAAAAACCTCTTCGAAGCCAAGATCGCTTTCAGACTGGCCGAAAGAGGAGGTGATCAAAAGTTACCGGGCTGCACCCCACATCGAATCTTTTGCGTGTTTGCCGTGGTGGGCTCATTACATGCTGATTCTTGAAAAGATCCCAGGGGTCTTACAAATCACCAAGTTGTATTCCCTTCGAAATGTGGTAGTCCCATTTTTCATGCTGCGCTCTTTGGCTCTGTTTCAACAGAGCTGGAAGCTTTAAACTGGTCGATCAACTCACTCAAAGAACTGCAACGGCTCCCACCTGTCGACTTGTCCCAGTCCCATCAATTTTAGTTCTCTCAGGACATTTCGCAATTATGACTAAGTGGTCTGGTCGCCCTAAGTTACAGTCGCAACCTCCATCTTCAACCTGGCTGTTCTACCACACAGGCTTAAAACCATGTAAACTCTCCAAAAGTCCACAAAGAGTTTACTAGGCTAATCCATGCTAATCCACATCCAAAAACCAACCCTCTGGAATTTAACATAGCTATACATAGCTATACATAGCTATACATAGCTATGCATATATATATACATAGCTATGAAGGCCATGGCCCATAGAAATAGATGATTACCCTTTGGTAAACTAACAAACTATGGAAAATCACCATTTTCAATGGGTAAATCCACCATAAATTGTCATTTTCAATAGCTATGTTAATTTACCAGAGGGTAGATGATTATTTATCTATGAAACCTGATGATTTTCCGAAAAGGTGGAGACCTCCGCCTCCACATCTTCAGCATCCGCTGGCTCCGTCCAACGTCCATTCCTGGGTTTTGCATACCGATCGAGGTACCCCCAACGTTGACCCATACCATACAATACTATGTGTATATATATATATATATACACATGTATATAACATATGTAAACGATATCATGGGTTTGTGCATGCGCAATCATACATATAGATATAGACGGATATAGAGTGAAAAACAACATGTCGTGTCCATATCTTATATGTATAAACTATACATCGCGTATCATAATAATAATAGTAATAACAACAAAAAAAGTAATAAACACATCAGATCAGCATGTGTCAATTGTAAAAAGCTGTCGTCAAGGCGCTCTTTGATGAGGTCCACCAGCGCCTGTTTTTCCAGAGAAACCATGAGAAAAATGGAGGGTTTTTCCAGGGAAACTGCGCTAAAAATGGCTGATGTTTATGGGAAAATCACCTATGAATGGTGGTTTCAATGGGAAAAGCATCGAACTAAATGAGTGATTTTCCATTGCCATGTTTGATTACCAGAAGGTAAGTGAATTAGAATATGAATTCTCCATAAAACATGTGTGTGTGTGTTGATTGTGGTGATGGGGGCTTGTATCAAATTTCTGAGGGTAGAATCCTGAAATTCGAGTTGAAGAAGAAACATGACCTAATTAGATGGTGGGTTCGTAAAATGGGTTAACTTTGGACGATGATTTGGGGTCCCCCCATTTTAGGAAACCCTTATATACATACATATGTATATATATATATATATACATACATACATACATATGTGTATATATATATATACATATATATATATCTTTATATATATATATATATATATCTTTATATATATATCTTTATATATATATATCTTTATATATATGCGTAATTATACGTATATATAATCATATATATAAGAGGTGAAGTGGTCGTTGGATCTCCAAACTCACCACTTTTTTCGGTGTTGGATCTCCAACTCGCCTCCACGGCATTTTCAGAGGGAATGCCTCTCTTCACGCAGTCATATTTGACGTAGAGATCAATCCTCAAAGCGCTACAGACACGAGTGGATAAGCGGTACGGCACAATGAAGGGAACTTGGAAAATGCTACATGAATGTACATGAATATCTGAGCAGAGTAAAGACTCAGCTGACTATGGGTCGTGCTTTCCGACACCACTTCCAACCTGAGTGCTGGTGATTCGGTGGCTCTGGATGCTTGTTGAAGTGCTCAGACATGTTGATTTGAACACAAAGTTGGATGATTATTCCCAATATATGGGAACATAAAAAATGTTCCAAACCACCAACCAGAAGTCATATTCACTAAGCTTTTTAGCTACCCCCATATAGAATACTATAGAGGGATGGGATTATGCAGATTTCCATGGACTACCATCTTAGGATCCGCACATAGCCAAAATCTGCATCCGCCATTTCACCAGGCCTCGGTTAAACCCGAGATCCCCCAGAAGATGCAAACCAGTGCCTTGGTCACATAGCCATGGGAAATGGCCCATTTATAGATGGCTTACCTATTAAAAATGGTGATTTTCCATGGCTATGTTAAATAACCAGATGGTATATCAATAGGTGGTCTTTCACATGTCATTTTTGGAACCTCAAACAACCAACAATGAATTGGGGTTTCCGCAGTTTGGTTATGGTAATCAAGACGCCCGGTTCACAGTATTCAGTTGATGACCCATTCACGATGCAGCCCATCACCGCGATACGGACACCTGGCTGGTTGATCAGGATTGAATGATGTTGAATGTGTAGAACAAAGGCTTGCAATCCTAGAGTAGGAGTTGAGTGCCTTTAGTTTCCGACCGTCACGATTGACATGGCTATAGGTTCTATGTACTCCAGGGACCAAGTAATAAATCAAAATCAAGTGGTATGGATTGGTCCCACAATGGGATATGGCCCACCCAAGTTGTAGCCCTTTCATAGGGAAAGTTATGATTCACCAGATTAATCAGGGGACGGAATTTCATGGAATGGAATGTAATGTTCGCTCACATTTCAGGGAAAAATATATCTAATACATATATTATTATTGTATTATCATTATTATCATGTTTGTTTATTATATTATATTATATTATATTATATCATATCATATCATATCACATCACATCATATCATATTATATTATATTATACTATATTATATTATATATATTGTCTTATACTATATTATATTATATTATGTTATGTTATATTTTATTAAACTAAATTGAATTAAATTAAATTATATCATATTTTACTATATATCTATATCGTCTATATCATGTAATCATATATCATATATGAAAAACATGCCCACCATTTTTTTCATCTCCGGCGCCTGGCAAGTGTCCAGTGCGCTCCTGGATCTTCGCCGTGGTGTCTTGCCTTGGTCCAAAAAGACCGTGGGTTAACCATGGGTTAACCATGGGTTAACCATGGGTTAACCATGGGTTAACCTATACACCCTATACTAAATTACAAAGTCATGGTCTATTATAATGACTTGGATGATTTGGGGGGCACCCCCATGACTTAGGAAACCTCCAAATGATGTTGGAAACCATGAGATAAAACGGGGGTCCATATTTTGCGACAAGCCTAAGTCTCGTCAGGTAGAAAAAATATATCAAAGTTGTTCTGGTGTTCTAGTGTTCTGGCTGCAAAGACCCAAGATGTGTGTGTGTGTGTGTCCCCAAGTTTTCTTCCTTGCTTTGGACCCATACCCCCGTGGATTATCAACATACATAATCTGTAGTCCCATTTTTCGACCCTTTTAGCATCAGTCCGATCCGCTCCCAGCACCGACCCTGGGCTGCTGGACAGGTTGAAGAGTGTTCGGCCGCAGGAGGGGCAACTAATGAACTCCGTCTTGGAGATTCGCATACGCGAGGCCTGGAAAACCACCAATGGTGGACCCCCAGGGTTTCCACTCCTGTCCGGAACAAATACAAATCATGTTTGGTGGTTTCAAACCATCAAAGAAAGTCATGTGGGATACTCCCCAAAATTAGAAAGTAGAAAACATGTTAACCAACATCCAAGAACATTCAAAAAGCCAGTATATCCAGGCATGTCTATTCGACCTGCAGGAGGTTGAACGAAGACTCTCGGAGCATGTCGGGAGCCAGCTCCTGCCAGTTGTTCATTGATGCCCTGGACGAGGGCCTGTGCTGCCCCAAATTCAATATGGGGGATAGGTATCATGGCCCAAAAGATGGAAAGTCATTTGCCACCATCTCAGTACAGTAAGAGGTTGCTTTTCTGATTTTGTTCGGGATGCTATATCTATATAACCAACACTGAAGCTAAAGATCGAAACTCGCCATACCTAAGATACTGTGGCTCACCTTGCCGATACCCTGCAACAAAGCACGTAATGTTTGAGCGAGATGTGATATCCTTCCATTTGTTGCTGAAATCAACCCATTCACCAGTCCGTGTATGAGATATATTAGGCGATGCGGATACCCTGGAAACTTTGCCTTTCACATCGAAATTGCTGGTGATGATTGTTCATCCTTCATATCATACATCGAAAATCGTAGGCTTTGAAGGGTTTTGACTCATTCTCACTTTGCTAATGCCTCTCCAATAGTAATCTGCCCATGTCTTTCACAACGAGGTCCTCCGCGTCCCACAAGAGGCCCTCGCCCATGCCATCCTGGGGGCCGCCAGTTTGAGGAATCCCATGGTTGCGGGTCTCCAACGAAGCCACAAATGGAGGTTTCCTGAAATAGGGGTACCCCCAAATCATCCATTTTAGTAGGATGTTCCCAAAAAAAACATCCAATTTTGGGTATCCCCATTGATGGAAACCCTCAAATGGTGATCATCAGCATGGCGAGTTCATCAGTGGCTCTTTGGGTCGTAAATGTTGATACAAAGAGGATACCCCGTCATCAGCGAACATTGGGATAACACCGGGATATCAGGGACTTTTTCTGCATCTATGAACTAAATCTATCAAGGAAGCTGTTTCATTTTGTTGATGTTCCATCCCGCCTTAAGGATGATGAGTCCAACTTGACAAACTAGGTTAAAGCCACCATCCAATGAATGTTGTGGAAGTGAGGGAAACGAACTGCATCGGAACCGACATTAGGAAGTGCTGGTGCTGCGCCAACGCTCGAAAGACTTTGTCGGTGTTTCTGGGAATGGGATATATAAACAGTTATGTTTCTGTTATAAGTGTTATAAGCCCAAATTGTCCATTTTAGATATTCTAAGAAATGTGATTAACCCTCAAAATTCAGCATATTTTCAGACAACCCCTATTGAAATCAAGCCGTGCGAATGTATTAATTACTGCAATGCTTCATCTTGTTCAACCGAGTTTCGACAAAAAGACTGCCAAAGTCTGCAGATGCATTGACCACCTGGGAAAGCTGCTGCTTCAGGTCTTATTTAATGAGGGATGGGTCATCCTAGCCTCACCGCTTGAAGCAAATTTGGTCTTTGCTGCTTCTTGAATTTCGGATGCTAAGCCATTCTCATGATATCCTAAAGTCATCTAAAGTCATCTAAAGTCAACGAAGTTGTTGGACCGTTGGACCCAAAGAAAGAGGTTGCTGGGAATGTTCCCTGAATCCAACTCTGGGAGGAAGAGCATTGGAAGGGGTTGTGACGGTTGTGCTCATCTGGGCTTGGGGTGTAGGATTCGTCACTATCCCTCTGAGGTTCCAACAACATCGTCTTGGTCCTTGCCCTCCTCCTGATCTCAGGGATCTTCATGAGGACAGCTCAACATATGTGCCACAAAAATGGTACTTGCCAGAATGATCAAAAACATGTGCGCTGTTCTACTGGGGATACCCTGTAAGCAAATTGATTTCAAATCAAGAGTCGTTGCAAATGGATCATTTAGATGGATGCATGATGCAGATCCGTGGAAGGAATCCGTAGAAGATACAATTGTTGCTGTTTCAGAAGATGTAGTGATAGACAAAATGTGTTCAGAGGTGCTCTGATAGCTAACAGAAAACTCCACAAAAAGAAGTCCAGAGACGTTTCAAAAAAACACCCCGAGCCAAAATGTCAAGAATTCCAGGCTTTTCAGCTGTCAATTCCGCAGCGACTCTCCTTGGGGTACTCATACCACAGCATTGCTGGCACCTAAAATGGAACGTCGTCTCCCTCAAAACCAATTGCCAGCATCAAACTGTACTCCAGCTGAACTCTCACATTAAAGCGACTTACAAGAGTGGTTGGAGCATGTGTTCTATGTTTTCTCTGTGAGATTTGGATTTGTTTTGCTGAAATTGCAAGTGTTCAGTTCCACAAGTTCCATATGAGTTTTCTCTAGTGTTCTCCAACTGAGCTTCCGGCAGAACTTTCGCATTGGCGAAGCTTTGCAAAGAACCTGGGAACATCCTCTAGCATGGAGTTGGACAACGCATCGTTTGTTGTAGATGGCCACTTCAAACATGTGGTTGTGTTTGAAAATTTAGGTCAGACCCCCCAAAAAGGGTCATGTTAATAGAAAGTGCTGATGTTCACCAGTGGATTCAGGGGTACTCACCGCCGGAATTCCAGAATTCCCGCGCCTCCTGGCAAGGAAGGTCCTGCCAAGAATTAGCATCGTGCTCCATATCACCGAATTAAATATTGTGGACGAATAATTCATGTATCAATATTAAATCAATATGTGAGGTAGTAACGGTAGTAAAAGCTGCTATTGTTATATCTATTTTTGTACCAACCAACTGAGGTTTTTGAAACTTCAATCGCCTCCGGCGTCAAACATGGCACGGAAAATCTCCAGCAGTGATCCCATGAAAATCCCGGATTGGATTACCGTATATTACCGTATTACCCATTCATAGTCCATCATAATGCCCAAACAAAAAAAACATGAATCATGCCATATCATTCCATAATATAACACCCAGAAAAACGGAATTCCAGAAAAATATTCCGTCAATAAAGCCAACAATGGGATGATTAATGGGTATATTATGGCTAAATAATTCATATGATTGGGATGTTAATCATCCCATGAAGAATCCATTAATGTCAAATAATCTTAGGACTCTATGTTTAATAAGCCATTTAATAATACCATTAAGAATCCATTACTGTTGAACTTGAGAGGGGGGGGCGAAAGGTAGGGGGGAAAAAGACAGGAGGGAGAGGCAAGAGAAGGTGCGACTGTTTGTAACGCAAGCACGCCGACGACGACGACAACTACTACTACTACTACGACAACGAATACAAGTAC
>Ga0126342_10016475_pt1 | contig 12877 bp, 10 predicted proteins | sample Cyp1metagenome_FD_92528 | JGI IMG/M metagenome (GOLD analysis project Ga0126342, IMG submission 92528) | Coral microbial communities from Lord Howe Island, Old Settlement Bay, Australia - Cyphastrea 1 metagenome | ecosystem: Host-associated > Invertebrates > Cnidaria > Coral ... | reverse complement strand
TGTCTGTCTGTCTGTCTGTCTGTCTGTCTGTGTGTCTGTCTGTCTGTCTGTCTGTCTGTCTGTCTGTCTGTCTGTCTGTCTGTCTGTCTGTCTGTCTGTCTGTCTGTCTGTCTGTCTGTCTGTTTGTTTGTTTGTTTGTTTGTGTGTGTGTGTTTGTGTGTGTGTACGCATGCCGCCTTCATATATGCATCTATGCGTGTGCATTTTGACAGGCAGGTGCAAAACATAAAATACATCTCTATATATATATACACACATATTTCTCAATATAAATAAGTATATATATATAATGTGTATATAGTGTATATATATATATATCTATCTATCTATCTATCTATCTATCTATCTAAATGAAACCTGAAATTCTCCAAGCGTCCGGTGGCCATCCATGTTTCTTCGCATTTGCAACCCCGACTGCGCCAATTTGGAGGATCGTCCATATGCATGTGCCCCAAACGACTAAGTCTCCAATTGGAAGATCCTCCAACCAGTTGATGTGGCCATAAACCTACCATTTGGGGATGGTCTTTGAAAATGTTACCACCCATTTATCTGAATCCTGTGGATGTTACTTCAAATGCCATCTATAGATCATAAATGCCATTTACACGGGATTTTCCCATTAAAACCTTCATTTACAGCCCGGTTTCCAGTATTTTCCTATGATTTTGATGCATTTCAATGCCATTTGCAGCGGAAATCCCAGCATTCCTCCGCTCTCCCGGCGCCCCGGTGGCGGGCGCCCCCACTTCTCTGCCACGGCCCCCGCCGCCACCCGGCCGATGGTCTCGCGTGCGCTGGCGCGGCCGCCACCGCTGGAGGCGCGGGTGCCGTATTTCACCTGCCGGGACCAAACTTCGAAGCGGTCACCATCCATAGTGACGGGTTAATTATACTATTATAAAGTCTGTTTGTTTAAAAAAAATGTCTATTATGGATTAGACCATAGTGTCTATTAATAGTGTCTATTAATAGTGTCTATTAATAGTGTCTATTAATAGTGTCTATTAATAGTGTCTATTAATAGTGTCTATTAATATATAGTGTCTATTAATAGTGTCTATTTATGTCTATTTATGTTTTAAAAAAAAATGGAAAAACCTTCTCAAATTAAACACCTCCCCAGAAACCATGGTGTGGTAGCGTCCTTCGGGTTGGTTGGGTATACCATTTCTTGTCATTGACCTGATTCTTGTGTGGGGAGACCCCTCTATTGACCAACCAGTGGGAAAAGGACATCTGTGGTAACCATCATGTGTGTAATATATGGTCATGGGTCAAAAGCCACCCTCAAATAGCGGGTTGATGAATGGTCATTCCCCCAAATATGGTAGTGAGAGATTTTGACCCATCCCCATATAACTGTGACATAGTTGGATGGAGGGATGGATATGATGGATATGATGAAGATGATATTTCTGTTGGTTGAATCATTTCAATACAATGTTGCAATGTGAATTGTGACTACCCTAGCAAGTCAGGGGAGCTACAGTAAGTAGATAAGCAGCTAAACATTAGATTTGAGCAAGAGGAATTGATAAGAACGGCGATTTTGGTCCCAAAAAAGAAAAGTGCAATCCAGGATGTAAAAAAAGAAGAAGTGCCGCTAGAAGTGACAATTGCTGGATCGAGCTTGGCACGCGACAAATAAATATAAGGAACCCAAGGCTTGTCATGACCCTCCAGCAATCTAACCTGGCGCGAAAAATCCAGTGATGATTTGCCCATTTTGAAAGTGATGAGCAGTTGCCCAGGTTGGTTTCCTACCGCAAAATCAACCAAAACTGGGATACAACCAGAGTTTAAAGAACACAAGAATGTCAACTCTCTGCTGGAAAAACTAGAATCTCCATGTAGGTCTAACAATTTAGGCTGTGAACGTTTCCTTCACCAGTCGGTTTGTCCATTTTATATGTATGTTATCAGCTATCTCGGATCGCCATTTCATGATGGATGACATCCAACTCGCCCCCATGTATCTTGATGAAATCGAATCATCCATTTTGGATGGTAACCTTCCATTAATTTCCATCAAACATACCCAGTGGCTGCTTGGGGCCTCTGGGGCTGAAACCCTGGGCCCCCCTGGGCCTGGTAAGTGTAGTCTGCATGCCCCGGCCGGGGCGCTGCAGAGGTGTTGGCGTAGTCGAACTTCCGTTGGTCCTGGGAGCTGGTTGGGACAACTTCAGCTGGTTGGGGAAGCAGGAATTGGGAACTACACACAGAAAAACACGTACCTGCGTATGTATATATAAATATTGTTTTTAGATATTTATGTGTATATATATATGTATATAGATAGATAGGTGGATGGATGGATGGATAGATGTGTATATATATAGGTATATATATAGATATAGATATAGATAGGTGTATAAATAGATATAGGTGTATAAATAGATATAGGTGTATAAACAGATAGGATTATGTATATAATATAGATATAGATATAAATATAGATATAGATATAGGTATAGGTATAGATATAGATATAGGTATAGGTATAGGTATATAGATGTAGGTATGTGTATATATATAGGTATGTATATATATATATGTAGATATATTGATATGTGAATATACCGTATGCGGAGGGATATATGTATATATATATACTTATATATATGTGTGTGTGTGTATAATTAGTCTACATATTATATATGTATATAGTGCCGCCAAGCATTCCAATTGAAACTCATGCGGCGTGGTTTAAAGACTTTTCCCACAGAAACGTGGTTGCTCACAACCTTCTTCAGGACTTCTTTTTGCATTCAGCCACTAATATTGCTATTTGACTATTTGATGCTATTTGAGGGCATATACCCCATCCTCAGACTCACCCAAATATTGTTGGTTATCATAATATCCCCATGAAATAGCCATTGGATAGCAAGACAATTGCAATGAAATACCACAGGTTTGATGATTGGGACCAAAATGAATTGAATCTGAAGTCATGGTCATCAGCTACCACCAGACCCGAACCTGGTTTCGGACCATCATGGCAATGGGAGTGCCCAGGGTCAAGCCCCTCTCCTGGATCCACAGATCGACGCACCGATAAGTTGACCAGGGAAAAGTGCCAGGTTTCTGTTCCCGTCCATGGGGATGTAATTGGAGGACTCAACCACGAAAAAAAAAACGATTTTCCCCTCCAGCAACCTTAGCTGGCAATGGAAAACCCACATAATCATATAGAAGTGAATCATCAGATGACATGTTACTGTAAAGCGGGACCCTGCTATGACATGTTTGAGTATTTTTGTTGATCTCCAAGAGAAACAAGAGAAAGAGACACTAGCCACTTCCAACGGAATGAGTGATGAGCATGGTAATGAACCCAGTGGCAACTGGGATAACCTTCGGAATTGGGGACTTACTAAGTGTGGTTGCAAACTACATGCAGCAGGAACTGGAAAAAGATCCTCTGGACAACAGCAGCTGTTAGGATTCGCAGATTGGTTAGTTCACCCCATGCATTCAAAGGCTTGTTTTCACTTGCTGCAGCTTCTATTTTATCTGTCAGCTGTGTTTTTCTGGGGGCCCTCCCCCCAATTCAATCAACAAAAACTGTTCAAGAATCTACTGGTTGAATCTCGGTCATTTCACTTCATCCCAGGGATCGGACTCAAAGAGATCCAAAACCATCAGCCAAATCTAGCAAATGATCCCTGACATCAGCCCCAGCTTATCCCAGCTTCCCCCAATCTCCCACCATCCCCGGATCGACGCTCCGTGCCGGACAAAATGGTCACGGTGTCCGTCTCATTCCGCGCCGTGGTCAGGGAACTCTGCCCCGGGCGGCGCCGAGTCAGCTGGGGCTGCACATCCTCTTCGGTCCTTAAGGATGGGATGATCAGAAAATAGATCTGGCCATCACCAATTGAAAGGACAGTATCATATATATATTTATAGCGGATTTCTCAACGATGACTTTGTGTGAGATGAAGTTTCTGAAATCTTCTGGACCTCTTTCAGTCAGGTGGTCCGTCAATGATGGTCAGATTCTCTGTGTGTGGAAGTGTTCATTCTGCGCAGCCATCATTTTCGTGAAAGAGGTGGACCATTATCATGCCTGCACATGAGCCACATCCAGAAACCGCTGCTTTTGCAGATGGTTTGGGATGATTTGCCCGATGCATTGTAGCGGGTCCTTTTAAGATGTCACTCAACCTTGGGGACGAAACCATGGGAAATCAGAAGGAAAGCCTGAAACCATCAGCTTTTCCCTAGCAGGGGGGGCTTCAAACTATCGTGCCATGCATCAAGGGCAGGTTGGCCGGAATGCCATCCACGATGCAGCCCACACCCACGCCGTGCGACTCGCCGAAGGTGGAGACCTGTCTATCTGCCTATCTATCTATCAATCACTCTTGTCTATCTATCCAGTTTGATTTATGTATATACATACGTATATGTATATGTATATGTGTATGTATATGTATATGTATACTGTATGTATATGTATACGTATATGTATATGTATATGTATACTGTATGTATATGTATATGTATATGTATATGTATATGTGTATGTGTATGTGTATGTGTATGTGTATGTGTATGTATGTGTGTATGTGTGTATGTATGTCTGTCTGTCTGTCTGTATGTCTGTCCGTCCGTCCGTCCGTCCGTCCGTCTGTCTGTATGTATGTATGTAACTAATGTAATGTAATGTAATGTAATGTAATGTATTGTATGTATGTATATATATGTGTGTGTGCATATGTATATATATATATATATACATATATGTGCATATAGATATAAATATATATATATATGTATATATGTAATTATATGTGTATGAATATATATATATATATATGTGAATGTATATATAGGTTTGTACATATATATATGCGTATGTGATATAATATATGCTATGTATGTGCGTGTGTATGTTACATGTTTTACATTGATATGTAAGTATATATTATGTATATATTATACGCGGCTTGTCGTTTGTGTCAATATGCATGAAAATGAAACCAACTAACGAAACACGAGGATGCAACCAAGAACATGTCAAAGTCTGGATGTCACCGCTGGATCGGCTAAGCCGATACGATGACCTTCACTCAGCCAATCCAGTCATCCAGTCCCGCCTTGAACAATGTGCCAAAAGAACTCATGATGCCCCCCAAAATCGCCGGCGGCCCCCCCGCGGTGCTGAAATGTTCTGAAGCTGAACCGAGCAGAAGGGCAGAAGGGGTGATCCAAGTGAAACTGCGCATTGCAAATAGGGATCATGTATCCTCATCGATACCTCTCTAATAGATTCTAATAGACTCGACTCTAAGTGAATGCCCATTTGATTCAGCAGCTTTGCTGGGTTCATGTCCCCATGAATTTTGTAAACGTTGTCCCAGCCTTTGCTGCTTGCATCTCCATGTAAACACCAGGATCATCAATCAAACCGCAATCACTTGGTCCAACCAATCTTTCTCCAAGCACAGCACTTGCCCCCAAGCGTCACCAGGAAGGACAAGCGCGAGAGTTCGGTCACATCCCCCTGGCTGTGGAGCTTAAGTTCAGCTTGGATGTTTTCGGCTTCTGTAGCTTTACATGCAGTAATTAACCAGGAATCAAACCCCGCGATGATGGCCACTCTAACCCAGTAATTAAGGTTTTTTCAGCCCAACCCCAGCCCCTTCAAAGCTCTCGCACCTGTTCCAAGCGGCGCTTGCTTTGCCAACATGCCAACCTTGGCCGGTGCAAGGTGGGAAACCTCAGGCTTCCATAAAGAGGTAGGCATCCCGACCACCAGAGGGCCCCCGAGGAGACGTCATAGAGCTGCAGAGGGCCTGGGCCATGGTAGGCAACCAGCCATAGAAAAGTTGGAACCCTGGAAATGATAGGGAAAACATCATCTAGAACATCCTGAGATCCCCCAGGTTGTAATATCTATAGTCTATACCATATCCCGAGAATAGTGATGAAATTGCCATGTGTGTGGCAATCCCTTCCCGCGATAATATTAACTATTAAATGCCCCACAAACGAAACCCCGTCTTGGATCTATTCATCTTGGAGGTCCATATGGGTGCTATGCAATATTAGGGGGATAGGACTCCAAGGAGGACCCACCCTTCAGCATCTTCAGTTGTAGGTTGGTTTACAAATTCAGTCAACTATATCACATCGAGATATATCTTCCATAAGCCATAAGCCCTATACTTTTGTTATAAACCAACTTAGCTATCTCGGAGGCCCCACCCTGCACTACATCCTGGGTTTGTCTGATGAAATAATATTCCCCTTATCTACCTAAAACATATCCGCACAAATCCATATTTTTGCCACTAAACTCGGATCACTAAACCATTTTGGTGTGGTTTTCCACAATCCTCATGGACAGGTGTAATTTTGAGGTTGTGATATTCTGATTCAAGCGTGCCCTGAAGCATCTATATAGCAATGCTGGCTGCAAATAGTTTGTAGATGACTTTCCTGCTTGCTAAGTGCTGGTCCTCCTCAAGTTGATTTTGAGAGTGGGCCCCACGGGAAGGGATCCATAGAAAACAGAACAAAATCAGAATGACTGTGCCTGCACCGGCCTTTCCATCATAGAACTAGAGGTGGGCCATCTGAGTGAAAGTTGAACTCACATGTGTGCCCAAATGTGCCCAATATCTTGTTCTGACAGACCTGGTGAAAGAATACAAATACATTACTGTAGCCCTGATTTGCATCCAAATGCAGCTGCAGGTACATCTGCATATCGAACAAGTAAGGTATTTGTCAGATTTTTCGGCTGGTGCATCCAGCACTTAGCCTCTTAGCTGTCATAGAACCCTCCCTCTTCAATCTAGGAACCAGCTGAGCTTCCCACTTGGTGATGGGTCATGGCTGGACTTGTCCACGGATTGGGACCTCCAGCTGACACAAATCCACGTGATGGTTGGCTGTTACTGGTGCGATTACCCATGTCAAGCTCATGGATAATGCGTCCCCTGAAGCATGAATGACTCGTACGTCTCACGCTTTGGTGAAGAAACCTAGCAATTGAACTCCACATAAAATGGTATTTCATTGCCGGGTTGTATATAATTTACAGAGACGGAGAGAGCGAGAAGATATATATATATACTGCAGCCCTCACGTCAACTCACCTGGCAACCAGAATGTCTCAGCTCGATAAGACGTATTGGCATGTGTATATATGTATATGTCTATATACATGTTATAACCACAAATGGGTGGATATTGCTTTAATTTCACCTGGTTCACCTGGTTTGAACCGCAATGACAAATGGAGATCTTTTGGTTTTACATAGGGCAATCTTGTCAAGCTACCCTATGCCACAGATCTCTCGCCTTTGGACCTCGATCTCTGCCAACTCCTTGAAGAGCGGCCCGGTCTTGACATTGTGGGATGGATGTGTGTGTGTGATATATGTTTACATATATACAGTATATATATATACTTACATATAACAATATGATATAATATAGAATGGCAGCCATTCAGGCGCAGCCATGGTATTCTGCCTCTTGTGATGCATTCGTGTCTGCAGATCTGTACAGCATCTGCACCTTCAATCCCTCCATCATATGCCATCAGTTCATCCGTGTTCCGATGCCCCACCAAGAAAAAAACAGCCACGACCACCGGCCCCGTTTTCCCACGAAACGCAAAGCCGTTGGTCAACAAACCCGGCGGATCCGGACTGAATTCCATGGTCCGATTTCGGCCCCGGGCCGGGAGGAAACCCCGGACTGTGACCGCACGTTTTCCGCGGAAGCAAGGCAGAACTCGCGTCCCGTGGCCCCTGTCATCCGGATTTCTGTCCCGATTTCTTGCCCTGACGGTTGTCCTTGCGACGAACCTCAGCCACTTGGGATCTTGGAAAAGATGTCTTCTTGCTTTGCAACTTGAAGAAAGCCTTCTCCTGCTATGCTGAGGGGCGGAGGTTTCTGAGGATGGACTTGTCTGAAAATAGGCGACGCCGAAATCCCATAATTGATCATCATGTTCCAACAAAAGTGCCCTGAATTGGTGGTAAGGACAGCATGTTCGTATCCTCATAAATATGTTTTTGAAAAATACGTATGCTATATATAAATATATATATAATATGTAAGTACTGTATGTACTGTATGTACTGTATGTACTGTATGTACTGTATGTACTGTATGTACTGTATGTACTGTATGTACTGTATGTACTGTATGTACTGTATGTACTGTATGTACTGATGTATGTATGTACTGATGTATGTATGACTGATGTATGTATGTACTGATGTATGTATGTATGTATGTATGTATGTATGTATGTATGTGTGTGTGTATGTGTGTCTGTGTGTCTGTATGTCTGTATGTCTGTATGTCTGTATGTCTGTATGTATGTATGTATGTATGTAGGTATGTAGGTAGGTATGTATGTATGTACATACATACATACATGCATGCATGTATGTATGTATGTAATGTATGTATGTAATGTATGTGTGTATGTGTTTCTGTGTGTGTGTGTATGTATGTATGTATGTGTGTATGTATGTATGTCTGTATGTCTGTATGTCTGTATGTCTGTATGTCTGTATGTCTGTATGTCTGTATGTCTGTATGTCTGTATGTCTGTATGTATGCATGTATGTATGTATGTATTTATGTAGGTAGGTAGGTAGGTAGGTAGGTAGGTGTAGGTGTAGGTGGGTGTGTATGTCATGTACGTATGCATGTGTTTCATGTTGACATTTATATATCTATATATACAATTAGATCATTAGATCCCCATGATATCCCTTGTTTATAGCCCATTTAAAAATGGTGTTAAATCTCATGGGTTGCTCCTGCTCCAACAGCTCCTCAAAACTGAGCTCCGGTTCGTCCTCGGAAGGGCCCGTGATTGGAGGTGAATCCCAGTTACCCTCTGGTGATTTTAACAGATACCAGGTGAAAGAAATAAAAAGATAAACTAGTTTCACAATGTTTCACACATTTCCATATGCCCTCCGGTAAATTAATTTAACTATGATAAACTACAGTAGTTTCACACATTTCCATATGCCCTCCGGTAAATTAATTTAACTATGTACTATGGACTATGGAACATGGTCATTTCTGATAGGCAAATGATCGAACTAAATGGCCCATTTTCCACAGCTCAGCTATGTTAACTTCCAGAGGGTGTTACCATGGATCCCACTAGAGTCACTAGGGATTTGCCATGGCCAGCCATGTTCAATTCCCAGAGGGTGCTGGCGCACCCGACTCTTAAGTTGGTTTCTACCCCACTCTAGGTATCTTGATCATCACTGTGTGATCTATATGAACCTTGACTAACCTAGAAATTATAAAGCAACTTCGCTTGAAATGGGTTCATCCCCGCGAAATCCCATTGATTCAACCCATTTTGGCAGGTGAAATCTCTCGCCCAGCGTCTTCCACCTCCTCGTTTTGGTCACCCTCGTCTGGCAGGTCTGTGGGAATGTCGCCCACCAGCTCTGGAATGTCGGGGAAGGCGGTGATCCCGGTGATCTCCTGCAGGGCCCGCCAGTTATGATGGGAAAACAGAGATCAACAGAGATAATTTGGGAATATCATGGGATATAACTGATATAACTAGGAAACATGGTGACAGAATGGTCATATGATGATATATGATGAGGGTCGAATGGGTATTAACCCAGCTCTGCAACCGAACAGCAGCTTCCATGGTTGCAGGATCCCATGGTTCCAAGGGGTGCGGCCAGACCCAGAGATTGAAACCCAGTGACTGCTGTTGGGCATCATGGGGATATGGACTAATGGACTAGACAACTTGATATGAAATTTGGGTGTGTGCAAAAATGGGACGGGTTTTGATTTGGAAAATCATGTTGAAGTTCACCAATATCTGGCAACCTGAACATCTAATTCCGTTACTATGGGGATATATATATATATCATACATCGTAGGTTTTATGGGGATATAATTAATGGGATGTCTCTATCCATATACATACTTATATATATATCACAATGAGATATTTGGCCAGAAATCAAAAGTTATTATAACCGTTATAACCCCTGCCAATAGTTTTGCTTGGGGCCACAGTTGGCATGTCATCGAAGCTGGCCATAGAAAACCGCCAGTTATTCACGATGGACCAATGGACCACAACATTGATCCATCGCATATGATGAGCATTTCTGTTAGCCGTTGTCCATTAAGAAACTCCTTTAAATCAATGATAATCAATGACATCCATGCATGTTACATTCCAGAATTCGAACCAAAGTCCAATTTCTCAATTTCTGCGCATCCAATAAGAAGCTTTGAGGAGACACCGAATGAGCCACGAATCCCTGACCCAATCCTGTTCGACCTCATTGTCAAGCTCCACCGCGGGCGCATCGTCCAATTCTTTGGCAGCAGCTGCCGCCTACAGGAACATCTGGCTCAGCCATGGAAAATCTTGGATTTTTGTTTGTGCGTCTCATTGATATGTTGAATTCCACCAACATTTCTCTGTTGAAAATTCTTGCCGGCAAGGTATCCTGATCGAACATGCCACTTTTCAAGTGGGAAATCATTCAGCCCATGTGAAACAAATGGTTCACAACAAGAGGACCCCCGGCTTCGGATTCCCCACAATGCAGCATGCGAATATTTCTTGCTTTTCTTGATTTGAAAACACCAAAAAAAAAGTTCGGTTTCAATCATCACTCATATCACTCCACCAAAAAAGAATAAGAGTCACATTCATTCACATTCCAGATGTGTTCCTGTCAAATGTTTGGGGCCTGTCGCCGGTGGGAACCCTTGCGTTCCCGAAAACACCAGCCTTCGCATCTTTTGCCTCCACCGTCTCGAGCATGTAGACCGTCCTGTCCACCATAACCTGTGCTCCGCAACAGCTACGTGGATGTTCGGCCTTACAATGCTAGAAGCACCGCCCCAACCCACTCAGAAGCGCCATAAATGCTATAAATGTAGGGTTGATATCAGGCATATTGACTTTGAGGCTGTGCAGGATGAACGATACATTCAAATTCATGAAGGGTTCGGTCGCTCAAAATTCAACCTCCCTTGTGACCAATTCATAGTGGGAGGGTCGTGATGTACAAGTACAAGCCATGCCGAATTTGTCATGATATGCTGTCGAATGTCCAGGTCGACTTGTTTGAAACATGTGAAGACTCGCTGCTCTGCTCCCTCTGGAGAGAGAAAACTCAGAAAAAAAAAAATACCAGATATGCTGGAGGTGCACGCCCAGAAGAACAAATGAGATCTGCTTAATCTGCTTTGATGGCCATGGTCCCCAAAAAAAAGACGTGGTAATCTATGACCAATCCATTTTGTTTGCCCAAAAAATCCCAAAAAACTCACCCATCAAAACACCAACATCATGTTTTTTTCCACTTCTAAATCCCAACGATTTCAGGCTCCACCCCCGAACCCCCCAACCCCCCCATCCGCACCTGCTCCCCTCGCAGCACCACGCCCCCAAAGAGGTAGAGGCGGCGCTCGTTCACAGCCTCACCCAGGCAGCCAAAGGCTGCACCACCCATGCCCAGGCGGCAGGCTGGCGCAGCACCCTGTACCAAGGGATGGCTCCAGCACCACTTCTCCAGGTCCAGAATGAACAGCTCCACACCACCTGAATCCGGATATGCTTCCAATGCACAAAAATCTGGATTCACAATGGGTAGCTGGCAAACGACGCTGAATAAGAAGCGCCTGAAAAAGGAGGGGGGTTGTTGATACACAGACTTTGGGGGTTCGGAGTTGGAAGGCAATTGGAAGTACAATGAGGTGGATACCCCCACCCACCACATCTGCTCTAATTTTTCTCAAGTTTTCCAGTGAATCCAAAGTGAACTAGCATCAAGAACCCAATTTCATGATTTCTTAAATTCTCATGTTCTTATACCCATCATGGACGCTTGCGGACCATGCAAGCGTATCAAAACCCTAACTGATGCAACCCCCCCCACGGCCCGCGCACCTGGGGCTTGCGGCTTGTCGTTGGCTTCCCCGGACACCAGGAGAAGGCTTCGAGGGGTCCAAAGGCAAGCGACATGCCCAAAGACCTGACGATTTCGCCCAGCTAGGGTGAACCCCCCTGGATGGTGAATCCTAGTGAAACACTATTCGTGGATTATGGTCAATATGGTCAGTTATTCTTTATTTATAGTTATTATTGGGTCTTGATTCTTGATAGTCTTTTATGGTGTTCGATGCGGGATTGAAGCCAACAGAGATGTTTGTTAACCGAAGAGGACGGGGAAAAAAACAAGATGAAACCCACGAACCCGAATGCTCACACGTATGTTAATGGCACAGATGTCAAAACGCATGGTTATGCAGTCACACACACAATACCTTTCTGCAATACTTTATTTGAACAGTCTTGTACATGTTTCCCTTGTTACCACTCTGCAGTGTGGAGTGGAAAGTGTAGAGTGTGGAGTGTGGAGTGTGAAGTAAGGAGTGTGGAGTGTAAAGTGTGGAGTGGGGAGTGTAGAGTGTGTAAAGCGTAAGTGCAAAGTGTGGAGTGTGGAGTGTGGAGTGTAAAGTGAGGAGTGTAAAGTGTGGAGTGAGGAGTGTGGAGTGTGAAGTGTAGAGTGTAAAGTGTGGCGTGTGGAGTGGAAAGTGTAGAGTGTGGTGTGTAGAGTGTGGAGTGTAAAGTGTGGAGTGTAAAGTGTGGAGTGAGGCGTGAGGAGTGGAAAGTGTAGAGTGTAGTGTAAAGTGTGGAGTGTGGAGTGTAAAGTTTCAGGTGAGGAGTGAGGAGTGTAAAGTGCAAAGTGTAAAGTGTGGAGTGTAAAGTGTAGAGTGTGGAATCTAAAGTGTAAATTGTGGAGTGTGGAGTCTGGAGTGTAAAGTGTAGAGTGTGGAGTGCGGAGCTTCCCCCATAGACACGGCGACGCCACAGGAAAACCA
>Ga0126342_10016474_pt1 | contig 12877 bp, 14 predicted proteins | sample Cyp1metagenome_FD_92528 | JGI IMG/M metagenome (GOLD analysis project Ga0126342, IMG submission 92528) | Coral microbial communities from Lord Howe Island, Old Settlement Bay, Australia - Cyphastrea 1 metagenome | ecosystem: Host-associated > Invertebrates > Cnidaria > Coral ... | reverse complement strand
TGGTGTGGAGTGGTGTGATGGAGTGGAGTGGGGGGATGGAGTGGAGTGGAGTGATGGTGTGGAGTGGAGTGATGGAGTGGAGGGGAGGGATGGAGTGGAGTGGAGTGATGGAGTGGAGTGGAGTGATGGAGTGGAGTGGAGTGATGGAGCGGAGTGATGGAGTGGAGTGGAGTGATGGGGAGGAGTGGAGTGGTGGAGTGGAGTGGCGGGATGGGGAGGAGTGGAGTGGTGGAGTGGAGTGGAGCGATGGAGAGGAGTGGAGTGGAGTGGAGTGATGGGGAGGAGTGGAGTGGAGTGGAGTGGAGTGGGAGTGGGAGTGGGAGTGGAGTGGAGTGGAGTGAGTGATGTGAGTGAGTGAGTCAGTGATGAGTGATGTATTGGATGGGATGCTTGATGATATTGAGGATGTGTGTGCGAGTGATGATATTGAGGATGTGTGTGCGCGTGAGTGTGTGTGTGTGATGTATGTGTGAGGGGGGATTGGGAGGACAGGCGGGAGAAGGAGGAAGGAGCGGGTACAGCACTAAAAACAAAAGCCCACACGTCAATGTGGGGAAATAAAAGACGTGCAAGCGGTAGCTGACTTGTTACAGCCTCTTTGTTGGACAGCCTCCGTGACAAGCCAAGCAGTTCCCATGTACCCAAACGTTACACGCAAACACGCACACGTGCCCTGGCATGAGTAGTGCGTCGCCTGTCTGACATGGACGAGGAACTGGAGAAGCAGCGCCGACACCAGGTGCGGCTAGAATGTGAAGCATCCGCGCAGCTGTGGAATCTTTGCGTGAGAATGCAGCTTGTGGCATCACAAGCAGGTTGGGCTCTGAGAGGAATCTTTGAAGGTCAATATTGGCACCTGTCTAAAGGTACATGCAGGTCGATTGTCATCTGCCGGACAAAGCCGCAACTCTCTGATTTGCCTTCCCGGTGTCACAGCACCAGTCCCCCATCCCAAGCTCCAAGAACATCCTTCGTGCAAGTCCAAGCTATAAATCATAGGCGCGCCATGGTAGCCGTGCGTGCAGGATCGCAATGGGCCCGGCCACTCGGTCATAACCACAGCGTGGCCACACTTCTCTTGGAACAAGTTTCTGGGTTGCAAGACAGTCGGGCGAGATTTGCCGACCGTGTCTGATGCTTAGTCTTGCGGTAGCCGCTTCTGTAGAATCATATAATGTCAAAATGCGGGCTCACGGGCTATGTAGGCCTGTAGGCCTGCTTGTAAGGTACTGTGCCTCATCACATGCCTATGCGTGAATTGCTGTGGGCCGGCCAATGTCTCAGCCGCTTCCAGTGAAGGGGACGGCCTAAGCGACAGTGTTTTGGGCACGTTTTACTTTCTGGAAAGCTTGAAGGCTGCGCAACATGTTGTGGACATGCCCCCGTGTTGGCCAGCGCAGGCTTGTGAGCAGCCTCCAGCCTTGTCCCTTCCTTGCAGCCGAAGAAAATTTGGTAGGCTCAATACCATACGGGCAAAAGCGTACCTTGCGCAACACCAAAAAAATTGGCGAACGCAATAGCATTCCGTGCCCTCACCTTGGCCAAGTCCCGCATCGGTGTCCTGGTTTGGAAAGGTGTCTGGACCACTGCGGTGTCTGCATAGCTTGCCAATTTTTCACGGCCTGGTGCAAGGATCAACATGTTACTAATAACTGACTGGTGCGCATTGCCGGCTGCAATCAATTTGAAACAATCGGTAGATCAAGTTCTTGCATGCGCTTTTGACAGGTGAAGAATACCGCCGCCGCTGGCCCAAACACGCCTTGCAAACATGGGGCACAACACGCGCCAGGAACCCAACCTCAGCCTTAATGCGCGCAAAGCTGGAACGTTTGGCATGATGGGGCGGCTACTATGCTTCAAACCTTGAAGCTGCCGGTCTTAAAAAAAAGGGCGCAACAAGGCGCCAAATCTTGGCATGCTGCTCGTGCACAGCGTGTGGTCGGTGCTAGGCAAGCAGGGCAATGCAGTCTGGTACTGCGTGCAGCGCCAAAGATTCTTCGGTTGCAAAGGATATCTGGTAAGTCACACGCCGTTCGTGCCGGGAGCAAGGTGTCGCACATTTCTTTCTTAACTAACGCTTCCAAAGCTGGGGTGTGGATTTAAATGTTGCGGCTGCATTCCTTCTGAAAGCATTCAACCTACAAGGCTCCATATCACTATCACCATTCAGCAAATCCACGAAGTTTGTCGGAATGTTCAAAATCAACACCGCGGATTCAATTGACACCAGCTCCATTGTTGGAACTGAAGCGCTTAAATCACTTGTGGCTTGAAAATTCCTTTCTTGAGGGCAGGCTTTGTCCTGAACGGGCTACAAGGGAAGCCGAACCTTTGCCACCTTGGATGCCAAAGCAGAGGAGAACACCTCAAAGAATTGTGCTTCCGCAGAATATGGGAGTCTGACCATGGGCAGCTAACCCTGCTGAGGCCACACAGTCCACCTGTGTGGGGCCCTTCGGGTCTCAATGCTGGCAATTATCTGTGGGAAGCAGCCCTGTTGTGCTCTGTCGTGCTGCGATCAGCGCGAAGGTAAGACGAAGCCTTCATCTTCCAAGAATGGAAGCTTGAAAAGCTTCATACTAGCAGGCTCCTTTTTTGTAATGGGCCACACCATCAAGCCCAAACGTGATCTTAGAAATCCTCGCGTTTAAGTTCGTTGAAGAGCCAAAAACATCATGGCCAGCGTGCGCTTCTAAATTGCTGGTCGAAAGCCAGCTAACATCACGAGGCTTCTGCTGCTGGAACTTCTGTGGAAAACCCAGCGCAGCCAAGGGCGAAAACATTGAACAACTGCATCAAGGAGATTTGGCTGCAACATTGTAAGAATGCTTATTGGAATCTTGCTTCGCACGCCGTGTGCCTAATGGGTGTTTGAACCATTGCTGTTACGATTTATGTGTTCTTACTAGGAACGCAAAGTTTGAGCATCTTTGCATTGCTGCTAACTGCGCCGCAAGATGTGAGGTGGGGCACGCAGGCTTGAGTGCCTGCTTTGCGGCAGGCAGGAGGACGTTAAAGCTGCAGGAGCGTGCTACAGAGCTCGGCGCGTGCATGCTGCATTGCGCCTGTGCAAATTTCATGTTTCACACGCAGCTCAATATTGCTGGGTGGTGCAAAGAAAAGCGTCTGTTGCAGCTGCAGCAGCTACAAAGGATGGAGGGTGATTGATGGCAGGCATTCGCCTAAAGTCGTGATCTTTCGTGGTCAGAAGTACCAGCATTCCGCGTCCCTGCCAAGTCAAAAGCAGGTGCTCTCAATCACATGTGCGAACAGTGCGCCGAACTTATGGCGGTGGCGCAAGCCCTGTGTGGCCAGAAGGATGCCAAAGTGCATTATTCGTTGGAACGTGTTTTCAGTGCAGCGATAGTTGAAGGCAAGAGCCTATCTTTATCCTGCCTGCAACGAACGAATTGTGCTGGAGCTATTTTTTCACTAAGGGCTACCGTACCACGTTAAGTTTTACAAAAATGCGCCATCCTCAAAGGATCTTGTCCGGGAAAATTCGACGCCCGCCGCTCTCATGCCTATGCGGTGTGCAGTGAAATTGTTTGAAGCTAGGCGCTCTTGTCGAGAAGCTTCCTCATTCCAAAGCCCTATATGGACATATGAAGGCGCATTGCCATAGGAGCTTTGCAAGCCTTAATTACCGGCTCCTGAATTCACCGATGCGCCCAGTTGCATTTTCGGTGAGAACGCATGGTTGCATGAGGCATGAAAAGATCATCGGGCGCAATGGCTCCAGGGCAAAGCACGACTTCCGAATGTTGAAGAACATCTGGTGGGCATGTGGCCCCCCTGGATCTCTATGCATGTCGCCTGGCAAGATCTGGAAGCACCATACTTTTGCAAGGGCGATGCCATCACCGGAATGTATGGCAATGGCAAGCGCGTGGGCTGGGGGTTTTGGTGCAGCACAGCAATAAATGCAATTTCCCGGCTAGCGCCGGCGACTGCCGCATCGTGCACCACTCCCAGGCTGCAGAGGCCCAGGCCCGCAGAATCAACTTCCAGTCTGCACTGTAGCTCAGCCTGGCTTCGCTGGCAAGAGTATATGTGTGAACGTGGCCATTGCTGAGGTCGTGGGTCGGAGCTGGTTGCCTTGACAATGTTGACTACGGGGATATCAATGTCTGGGAGAAGGTGTTTCTGGATACGACCGTTCACCAGGCAGGTAGTCAGGCATTGTTGCGGGGAAAAAGGGTGTGGATTTCCTGCGGACGTAGCAAGCAAAGGAAATCGGCCTTCACGACAACCTTCTTAGACTTGTGCACTGGAATTTGCGTGCCAGTGGCTGATACCTATCCGACATGCCCTGGAAAGAAAGCTTTCCAACACCCCCACAAATCTCCATGACCGACATGTCGCAGCAACACCGGGGTTGCCCTGCAATAATTGCTCGTTTCCTACGCACGTTTGCATAGACATGTCGTCTGCAACTTCTGACACTACTTTGGCTTGGCATTCAATCTGCTGAAGCTGCGCCCTTGAAACCTCAATTTAACAATTCGTTCGAGAAAGCTGTAGCCAAATTCTTTCAAAGCAAGCGGGTGCCTGTTTCCCAGCAAGGAACAAAAGATCCCAGGTGCTGCGGACAAATTCCGGAGTAAGAAAAAAAGCACGCATGGGAAACTTGAGAACGGATTGTTTCAAACGGCAACGCAGCTTTTTCTATCGTTCTCATTTCCTGCTAGACACAGCAGTGTTGAACTCCAAAGTGCGCTTGACCAAAACCAATCCGGGGTAAAAGACCAACTGCCCCGCATCCACACGCTTGTGGCTTGGTGCAAGAACGTCGGGCAGAGCACTGGCCATGTACAGCTTACAGCATTACAAAGCGTTACGGGGGGCCTTCAGTGCATAAGTTTTGCAGACACAGAATCTACACAAGCCCAGGATTGAACTGGTCAACTTGGCCCTTTACTCGTGGTTGAAAGAAAAGGAAAACATTCCAGCATCAAGCAGAAGATTTATGAGCCTGTTCAGCAACCTACTGCAAACTTCCCAGCACAGGCGCTCGGGCCAAATGCTGTGGTGCCAGCAACCCATTCCCATTCAACCAAAATGTGGCGTAACCAACCGTCTTCGCAACTCACCCGGCTGCCTTGGCTGGGTACCACCTACTCGGTAATCAGCATAAACGGCCTTGCTCAAGCACCCCAGTCGGTCACCCTTGCTGAATTAAAACATCAAGCCGAATCGGGAATGCCGGTCAAGGTGGAATATGAATCATAACCCTCATGGCACAGCCACAGCAATAGGGATCGTTTGGACATGGCAGGCTCTGGAAGGGCGACAAAAGGAAGGGTTTGCGCTTCAATCAAGACACCTGTGTTTATTGGCTATGGCTTTTCATCACAGCCGGAAAAACCACTGCGCCATACAGTCCAGAACCTTCAGTGGACCTTTTCAACACAGGAGACCTGCAAATGGCGTGTCGCTCAAGCAGCACAGGCGGGCATGTTCACATGCACGAAGACAACGGCAGATTTGGCTTTGGTGTTTTGGTTGGACGGGCGTAACTGCAAAGCATTGCAGCAGGGCTGAAAACTGAGCGCCAAAAACTTGGCCTAGTCCAAGTCAGCACGCGCCTGAATGTTTGTGGGGAGCAAGACTTGCAGTGAGGCCGCCTCTGGGGCCATAAAAACGTCCGGCAAGGATGCTTGAATATGCTTACTTCATGAGAACATAGCATTGCAAGACCAGGCGCAGGAAAAAGATTTCTGTCCGGTCCGATTGGCTTCCCTCGAAAAAAGAACTTGACCCGCACACACCCAGCCTAGTGCATGCTCCGGAGGCTGTCGGGCCTGTGCCTCATGGTGGCGACGCCCTTGGATTTCTTCACGGGGCGTCGCAGAATCAGTAACGCCTGGGCCAAAGAATTCCTGACAGGACCGCCAGCATCCTCAAGCAAACCAAGCCTGAAAGCAAACCGCTTGTGCAGCAACCTGCTGCAAAAGCGAAGGTGGCCGAACAATCCCTCAACTCTGCATGCTTGCAGGGGGCTGGGGGCGTTTAAATTGAAACCGCGAGGAACAACGGCAACAAACAGTGCTCGGGCCTGTTTGCCATGAGTCATCATGCAGTTACGCAGAAAGAAGCTACAATGGGGCAAGGACCCCTCTGACAAGGGCAGCCCCTGCATGAACACGGAAAAAAACCACTTGGACGCAATTTTCGCCAAACAGAAGCTCAGAAAGTTCAACGATTGTGTTATGTGAGCTGCAAAAAGGTCGAAGGGGCCTTGGATTATTTTCCACATGGGGGCGGGCGCAGACTGAAGCATTGCTGGTCCATGTCATGCCCTAAAACCTTTTGCCTCAAATGCCACATGTTCGACGGAAGAAACTGCAATAGTCACATCATCCGAAACGCATTTATTTGAAATCTTTTCCGAATGGCTGTGACCTCTTCTGATTGCCGTGCTAGGCAGTGGCCGCCTGCCAAGATCCGTGGCCTGGATGTACTGGTTGGCCGCCCCAACGAGGAGAAGTGCACCTAACCCTTTGTGCTCCTGTGGGGTTGGCACGAAGGGAGTTGCGCATGCAAAATGAATGCTTGTCCTCGTGGAAGACCATCCTGCGCAGTTTATTCCATGTGTTTCTGCTTGGCAAGCAGTGGCCAAACTAACCCAATGAAAGAAGCATGGACAGAAGCTTTACGTCCCCTGCAGATGCATGTTCCAATCTCACCTGGCGTGCCATGGGCAAGTTTTGAACCACATCGACTTGACTTGCACCCTTCTTGAAACGGATGCGGCGAAATGCAACCTTGGTAGCAAGCCTGCGCAATGTTTCAATGCTGTTCTGCCTAGCATGATTGTGTGCTGAGCTCTAAAGCCTTCCTCCTTCATGCATGCATGGGAACTAAGCGTGAGACTGCCACGTGCGCGAATGTACCACACATTCCACAACAAGTCGCCAAGGCAGGACATAGGGACAGAAGCATCACAAACCGACCTTAATGAAAAAGCTGATGCCCGTGCTTGATGCGACAGGCGGTTTCCCTCCAATGTTGTTCTCGTTGGCCGGGGCGCAAGAAGTGCACATCAGGACAAGGACAGCGTGGGCTTGGCGGTCTACCATGCTTGGAGCTGGCTTGCCACGGAACACAGCTGCTCTTGCCTGGCTGCCATGCAACCGGGCATTGTCAACTTCATCGATGAACTGACAGGTGCATCGCGCAGAACGTCAAACTCCAACCCGTCACAGCAAGCGCTGCTTTTCCGACAAGCTATCGAGAAATCACGCATGTTCCAGACTGTAGGTGTTTCGCCGACATGAAAATTTGTAAGCCTAAGGCGGTGGCATGGGACACGAATATCAAAGGCTGCGCTGGTGGACACGGCTCAACATTTACAGCGCTGCCGATCTTGACCCAGAATAGCACCTCAGCACATTGTCATAAAACAGAATCAGCTGGCAAAACCCAAAAGTCAAGCGACCCGCTTCATGCAATCGCCTATGCGTGCACGCTGCAATGGTTGAACTGTCCGATCTGTCGCGCAATCCGTGAGACTGCCACGCGCCAGGGCTCATCATCGGTCGTGGGAGCATCGAACTTGAAAGCGCCGGCGTCCAAGTAAAGGCAATCCTGATGAAGAATTCGGGACTTGAAAGCCTTCAAGTCCTCACTGCTGCAACCCATGCGGTGAGCTGAGCCAATTGAAATGCTCATCACAGCAGCTAAAATTCTCAACTCCAAAGCTGGCACTGCCCAGGGGCGAAAGAAATTGCTCATCTTGCGCTACTCTACTACGGCACAAACATAAGAACACCTCTTATGCAGCCCGGCCAACCTTTTGCATATCATGATTCGTCGAATACTGCGTTCTTACGAAGGGTGTGAAGGTTTGCCAAGCAACTGAAACAATACATCTTAATGCAATCAAAACAATTTGGAAGGAAAGGTAGCAACATTCCTTCTTAACCACTTTTGGCTCCAATGGCCTTGCCACAGGCAGAAAGGAAGACACGCCCAGCAGATGCAACAACCGTCTCCTCAATTAACCTTCTTCGCCCTGTGCCTGCAACACGTCGTATCAACTAATGTCCTGACCAATGCGTCTTGCAAACCTTTCTGTTTCTCAAAGCCGTAAAAAATTACACTTGGCTTCCCAGGGTGCCCACCAAGTTGACCAAACATGGCAAGAAGCGGTGCATCCAAACCGCGCTGGAAAACCGATTTGTTCGGTGACGCATGTTAGCGGGGAAGGTGCCGAACAAACAGCTGGCTGGGCATCTTGGCTTGCAAAGCGGTGGTGAGGTGGCAAATTTCCATGGGTGCAATCCGATTGCGCAAGTGAAGGCCGGACAGTCGGACCGGCATGCAAGTCCGTGCAAGGCGGACAACCCGATCACCGCAGGCTTCAACGCCAGAGGTGCTTGCAATACATCATGTCACGGGTTTCATGAAAAATGATAGCCATCTGGAAACCCACAGTCTTTTGAACTGGTGACATGGCTCCCCCAAATCAAACACTGCTCATGGAAGTGATTTTCTAGAATGTGAGACATACCGCCGTTTCCTGCAATTCTTGGCTCGGTCTCTGCACTTCCATTCCCCAAAATGCAACCAGTCCGTCAGCACATTCTCCTCCTTGGCCTGCATCCCTGCGCCAAAATGATGGGGACCGGCGGGACCGGTGCCAAAAGTGTGCTGACCGAACAGAAACCGGAGCACAAACGAACATGCTCACATGAAAATTTGAAGCAAACTTTCGACAAGCACGTTTTTGCACAACAATTTTTCAATCCCATCATGTTGAGCCCTTGCTTTATTGCACCGCACACTTGCTATCGGCAAGCAAATCAACTAAGAACAGCGCAGTCAGGGCATGTGGCTACTTGCCTGCGGGGCCTTAGCCCGCATGCTTGCTAGTCCACTGATGGCCAAGCCATGGCAGACACTGACTCTGGTTGGCAACCTCATGCGCAAAGCAATCTGCCGCCCAACGCCGGTTCGGCTCATAGGGAAAGCTTCAATACTCCTGGTCCAGCAGCCACGGATTGAACATGCATGGCTTCTTAGTCGAAACGATGCCGCAGCTGCCTGAGCAAGGCAAGAAAGTCGAAGCTTAAACTGCCTCCTGTATAGGTCCTCTCAGCATTTCCGCGGCCGGCGGCAACAACCAGTGTCCGGCAAGCAACGCCAAAAACAATGACACCATAAATGATTTTCTGCGGCTTCCAAAAAACAATGTGATGCATTTTTTTTGCAGCAGACATAAAGGGTAAGGGTATTTCAGCCCTGGAGAATCTCGGTGCTTTGCTCATGCTGGAGGTGGAAACCCTCCGAGCTTTTGATTTCTCCTTAGCTGCAAAGAAGCGGCAGAGAGATTGATGGCACAAGCAAGCACGCTTTTGCCCGCTTTTCACCTCATGCCACCACCAAAACGTTTGCACAGCCTGGTTTTTCATTGGCGACCTGGAAATCTCCATGCCATGCTGATCCAGGCGGCAACCCTCCAAGCTTGTGATTTCTGACCCTACTCGCAAGGAGGTAGAAAAGGGGGAAAAGAGATTGAGGGCGCAAGTAAATAGGGTTGCATGTATGCCGTGTCTGCCTTCGAGGCCTCACCTCATGCCGTCGTCAGGACAGTTTGCAGGGCGTGGAAGTCTTTATTCATGACGGTGGTGTAACAATTCTAACATGGGCGTGCAACATTCTTGGGGCCCATTGCTAAACTTGTCATGAGCCTAGTACCTATGGGAGAACGCGAGCCTCCAAAAGCCTGAAGACTGGCAGATCATTTTCGAGCAGCATTATAAATCTACTGGGCATGTTGAACCCTGCAAATGCGGTGAAGGATGGTGGCGCTGGTTGCATCTCACCACGACAAACCTACTGGTCGTTCGTGAATGGAGTAAGGATACTTTGCAAGGCCTCCTGCCACAGAAATTATAGTTTCAGTGGTCCCCCGTGCCTTTCGCACCTTGAATTCGGCATGAACATCTGCGAGGCACAAGCACTTGAACCTTCAGGCTTTCCATTTAAGGCTTGAACGGCTGCAGCGCTGTAAAAGTTTCACACGCTGATTGTGCGCAAGCTTTTGCACATGCGCGCAGGGGGCTCCATTAGTTCTGTCAGCTTGTTGACTTTTGCCAGCAATGCGATGTTTAGTTTCTGCTGGCGCGGGCAAAAGATTCATCGCAAACTTGTAATGACTGCACATGGCCCAGGTTCAGCATACCTTTCCATTGAAAAGGCGCCCCAGGCTGCGTCAGAAACTACGAACTCCAAGTGCACGGAGAATGTGCTTCGACATCCAAAGAATTCTCCACATGAGTCTGCCTGGTGACTTTTAGCGCCACTGGAACTTCATGTGTGGTGTAGACAGGCAGCAGAAAATTCAAGGCTGCCAAAATGGGGCGATTCAAACGAGCCGGTGCTGTGTAGTCGCATGGTGTCTCACTTGCTCCTGAGCATGGACCAACATTCTCTCACATGGCAAGACCTTGCAAGGCCCAAGCAGGAACAACGTAAGCTCACAAAAATAGGGTGTGATTTTGGATCAACGAGGGGGTTAAGTTTGTAAGAGCTGCTTGCGCATGAAAGAGAGCTAACAACGACCTTTTGCGAAAGTGCTGGGGACAAAATCCTCACCACTTCGGCCGCCGGTCTTCTCGTCGCTGACGCGATTTTTAAGTTCCAGCACAGAATGCCACCCCAACTTTTTTCAGCCGATATCATCAACACTCAAGATCTGCTGTCAGAACAGCATCAGATTGGCTCTTCCACGTGCTTGCTGACGCGACTCAGGTGCATGCCATGGAAGTCAAGACGTCCTTCCCACTCACTGTAAGAAGCAGGCGCAGCCGTGCAGAGTGAGCACATGGCGGAGGGTCAGGCAGCTGACTGCCACCAAGCACCTGAGCTAGAAACCCTGCAGGTTGCCCGCCCCGCCAAGAAGGCACGTGTCAAGCCCTAGTCATTTTATCTTCCGAAGCTGGAAACGTTCAGCTTTCCCATCATACATGACCTATAATACGACTCTGTTTCTCTGTCTGCAATCTTCAAGATGCTTGGGTCGGCCGCGTTGAGAAAAGCAAACAACACATTTCATGGCAAGGATTCAGCACTCTGGTTCTCAGCCAGAATGATCCGGCAGTGAGATCAAGTACCACTAGCTTCCGCACCTGGACAGTCATCGACCACACATTGGCCCTCGTAGAACGGCCCGTGCACCATGCCACGGATGCCATCAAACACCGCTGCCCGTGGTTGTTTTTCTGGCACGGCATGCCACGGAAAAGTCAGCTAGTTGCCTCAGAGGTGATGGGCAGGCAGCGGCAGCATGTTGCTGAAAGGCTTTTCGCATCCCCGGGGCGGTGAAAGCATCTGGTCAACGGATTGTCAAGGTGGCACCTGCGCCTGACTTACTTTATGGGGCCTGAAAAGCTAGATGCGTCTCGGAAGCAAAGACAGTCGCGTTGTGAATGGCTAGAAAATTGGTGGCATCAAATAATTATCTTCCTAAACTTCAAAAGAACTCTTGGAAGATATCACGTGCAGAAAATGAAACCAATGTCTGGACGATCCGGTGAAGGCAGCACTATCATCCAAAATTTGGAAGGAAAACTTGCATGACGCCCGCAATTTGGAGACGTACATGTCGTGTCACAGGCTTTCTGTCGATTGTTAAACCTCTGTCATTCAGGGCATGGCTTTGATGGGTGCTAGTGGGCCCCCATCAGTTGTCTAGGCTATCTATCACAAAGACCGTTCCTGCATCATGAAACTCAATGGGCTGGTGTTTTGCGCAGGGCACTGACTTCCCACAGTAAACTGCGCAGAAGATGTTTGGTGAGGCATGTGTTTGTTCGTTGCAGCTCCACTGTTTTCCGAACTTAGCACATACGAAGCTGCCGCCAGGCTTGTGATTGAGCGCAAGGAAACGAATTATGGCCTTCCTTTCAGAGATCCAGCTATGTTTCCAAAGTGCTGGTGGAGGAAAAGTATGTGGGCTATCCATTGCGAAAGCAAGTATGGCATGGTTTGGGACGTGTGGGTGTCGCGCATCGCATGATGTGGTGCAATCCTGTGCAAATATGATCCCATTGCTTCCGAGCTGGCTAAAGTATCACATGACTTTGCGTGTCTCTGTGTGTGTGTCTATCTGTGTGTCTGTGTGTCTGTGTATGTGCGTGCATGTGTCTCTGTCCTCATGCTGTGTATGCGTGTGTATGTGTGTATGTAACATATAGTTGGGCGGGCTTACAAGCCAGACTTGGAAATCTTCTCAATGCTTTGGTGTCACGATCGCGATTCCGCAAGCAATTTCTCCTGCTGACACAGAAATATGGCCCACACCAGTACCAAATTATTCTTGGTATTAACCCCGTCCAGCTGGCACCGCGGAAAAATCTGACCTCCAAAGGGCTTGCGGTTTTGGTTCAAGTCAGATCATGTTTTGTTTTGTTGCTTTTTTAGAGTCAGGTGGAGCTTGTTGAGCAATCTGTCTTCTTTCCTGGAATCCATCAAGGCATTTCCTGTCTGAAGTGCTTGGCTCTCAAAACGAAAAAAATGTGGCAAATAGCGGCAGAGAGGAAGGCACGCACTGTGCACTGCCAATCAAAGCCAGTCAACAAAATATTGCGATGAGTGGCGTTGAACATATGATGCCAGGTGCAAGGTGCGTAAAAACATCTGGAGCACCCTGCGCGCGCAACTTCACACAGCACTGTCCGCCATAGTGGTCTGAGCGCCTTCATGACGCAAAGAGCATTTGAGCCAACATACGATCGTTTGTGGCAACAGGAAACCAACCAGTCTGTGGCAGCGGGGGGTAATGAAAAGGCAGCCTGCATAGGATCGTTGGCCCCCCTTGCAAGCTTTCATATCGGCGTGCATTGCCGAGCATCAACCCAAAGAGGGT
>Ga0126342_10016473_pt1 | contig 12877 bp, 9 predicted proteins | sample Cyp1metagenome_FD_92528 | JGI IMG/M metagenome (GOLD analysis project Ga0126342, IMG submission 92528) | Coral microbial communities from Lord Howe Island, Old Settlement Bay, Australia - Cyphastrea 1 metagenome | ecosystem: Host-associated > Invertebrates > Cnidaria > Coral ... | reverse complement strand
TTCTTTCTTTCTTTCGTTCGTTCTTTCTTTCTTTTCTGTTCTTTTCTTTTCTTTTTGTTTCTTTTCTTTTCGATCTGTCTTTCTTTCTTTCTTCCTTCCTTCCTTCCTTGCTTGCTTGCTTGCTTGCTTTCTTTCTTTCTTTCTTTCTTTATTTCTTTCTTTCTTTCTTTCTTTCTTATCTATCTCTCTCTCTCTCTCTGTCTGTCTGTCCGTCTATCTATCTGTCTATCTGCACGCTTGAAAACGAAGCTATTCTATGAGACATCCTGAATTTTTGAACTTGACAACATCAAAAACGCAGCAATTCAATTCTGCGAGACTTCCTTCAAAAATGGAAAGTTGAGTGCAGAGCTGACGGCCTCGTACCAATGCGTTTTGCACCTGTCTAAAGTACTGCGCCTGCCACGAAAAAGTGATGCCAGGTCATACGAAGTGCTGCACCTGTCACGCAAAATCATCTCAAGATCTGAGGCTCCAAAATGCATCGCCTCTCAGGAAATCAGCGCCCTGACCTCCTAAGATCTCTGAGAAACATGTCTCTTGTACTGCGCCTGCCACGCAAAATGCATCTTTGCAGATCCTCTTCAAATGTCCCACGCCTGCCATCGTTTTTGGCAATGCTACAAAACCCTCACGTTTTGCTCACTTTTGACAAGGTGCACAATCCCTTGCGCCTGCCACGCGAAACGACATCTGAACGTCCAAAAGTGCTCCGAATCCCTGGTGTTTTGAACATTTTGACTTTGAAATGTGCTTCGCGCCACAACGGCGTGCACTTTTTCGACATCTCAACTTCCAAAAGTGGTCCGGACCTGGTGTGCTTTGTGCATTTTGACTTCGAAATGTGCTTCGCGCCACAACGGCGTGCTTTTTCGACTTCTCAACTTCCAAAAGTGGTCCGGAGCTGGTGACTTTTTGTGCATTTTGGCTTCGAAATGTGCTTCGGGCCACAACTACGGCGTGCAATTTTTCATCTCTCATCTGGCAAGCGGGCTCCGCACCCGCCGCTTTAGCGAGCCTACTTTTCGATCCTCACCTGGATCTTCTTTCTTCTGAGACTTTCTCTTTTTTGATCTTCTTTCTTCTTCTCTTCTCTTCTCTGACTCTTCCCACCTCTCCTTTTCATTTGTCCATATTGTCGGAAGTTTGACTTCTAAACTTCCTTCGATGAATACCTTCAGGAACGCTATACAAAATCCGCCAAAGCTATGAACATTCAGAACTTCCAAACTTCAAGTACTTGTCCCTCATGATGCATCAATGCTCTGGACGTGTTGTCACTGTTTGAGTTCATCAGCTGCACAAATGGGCAAACACTGTTTCTATCTGTTTCTTGTGCATGTCAATGGAACTGTAAACGCCAAGATGGCCACGAGAACCACTAAGAGCCCCCCGAGCCGAGTCGGACTTTCGTCTTTGGCGTCATTCGTCAATTTTGTCAGGCAAAGCCCATGGCTCCAGCAACAGCCCTCATGCCTTCACTCCTTGGTGGGTCGCAATACTTGGAATAGGTCAGATAGCTAAGCTCAAGCAACAAAGCCAGGAAGTGAGTTAAATAAATGAATACGCTATGCATAACTATCGCGTAACATACCTAGTTAGATCAGATCTAGTTACACTATGCTGGTCCTTCAACTCAAAAAGCACGCAAAAGACTGGTAGCAAGAAGCTGTTTCACTCCAACGTTTGGTGCTCACACGAGTTCAAAAAATGGCATGGGTTCAGGCAAGCAAGTGCAGCTAGTTTCCTTGACGTGAGGTGGTCCTTTGTCTAACTCTTCTTCTAAAGAGAGCTACAAAGGATCGGACTGTACCCATTGTGTCGCTCGCTTCTTAGCATCTGTGGAGCATTTCCAGTACCTTGGACGTGTCCAGTCAACATGATCCCTGGGGCAAACTTCCACTGTAGCTCGATGCTGATGCTAACACGCCAAAATTGAGTACTAGTCAGATCTATGGGTCGGACCCGGCCAGGTTCGTCCCAGCAAAAACGAAGATCATGATATTGAGAAGTACCCAGTCCTTGTAAGTTTTCACGTTTCTGCATGCATACAGCATCTTAGCCTAGCTTTGTGCAATCTGCAACATAGGTTTCTTCCACTAGCATTTGCAAGAGGAATCTTTGCTGTTTACTGTTTGTTTTCCAACTCACACAACTGATGCCAAGTTTGCAGCGTCCTTTGCCAAGGTTAGAAAGTTTCCTCTTGACTCCCTTCTGTCAAGCACCCGCTTTTGTGGGTTTCTGGTCACGTTCTCAGTGACGTACCAAGCTGAAGTTCAAGATGTTCATGAAAAGGAAGACAGCCCACAGTCTGGCATGGCAACTTCAAGTGACTTCAATGATTTCAGATTCAGATCAGCATTGATCAGGATTCATGATTTCATGCGAAACCAGCAGACAATGCCCATGCTTTTTGCCTGCTGTCATCTTACAGTGCGGCTTACACAAAATAGAGAGCCATGGCTTCTCGCTGTTGAGAGAACCATCTGAGGTCTTGTCACTGGCCATACATATGTGACGCCCCAGAAGATGTTGCGGTCCTTGTCTTGTTTGATACGCATGGTCTCATGTCTTGCACGTGCAACACATGCAACCATGCAACACATGCAAGACACGCAACACACGCCACACACGCAACACACGCAAGACACGCAACTTCAAGTCTGACTTGAACATCTCAGGTGCGGACTGTAGCATTCAAGTTGCCCTCATCTGGATTTGACTCGAAGACCTTGAGCCGTGGCTGTCATCACGTCTGATATTCAAGTCTTTCATAGTCTTTCATAGTCTTTCATACAAGAAACACTGCAAGAGAGACTGGCAAGCCTTTAGCACCAAGAAAAACCAAGAAGGTGCTGACCAGGCTTCCAACCCACTCCGAAGAACCGTCCTCCTTGACCAAGTTCCACCACCGCAGGCCTTGGGGGAAGAGAATGTGGAATAATTTGAATTAAGCCATTAAGCCTTTGTTAACGTATGATTACGCATGTATTCGTATGTAGGTCTCAAAGAATCTAGAAGGAAACCCGGGGAGAAAGCATTGCTAAGCATTACTGAGGTCCGTACCCACCAAAAGTCTTCCAGAGATGTTTTTCACCTCGACGGCAGACACAAAGCTGACACAGAGCTGACTATTGTGATAAGATGCGATAAGTGACTTTCTGCAAAAGCTATAGCTATCATAGCTATCCTGCAGACTTGAAACACTTTCTACCTTTCACCTCACACCCCAAGGAGAGTGCCGTCCAGAAATCCAAGGCAGCAAAGATGGTGCAAAGGATGAAGGTTGAGACCTTCGGCATTTCAGGAAACAAAGTAATAAAAGTATATAAAAGTAATGAAGCTTGGCCAAGCACCAAACGGAGTGTCCCAAAATAAACTCACAACGTTGTTTTTTCATGGATTTCTACTGCATTGAACACATCTTTGCAGAAAGCATATGTCTGCAGCAAGCACCTCTTTGTGGACATGATGGCAGTCTAACAAGGCTGTTTCGGTCTGCGCAGCATTTTAAGAGCCATGCATACGCACTGTGAATGTACCGTCCATAGATGTATATGAGGAGCACAACCTGATGCCAAACTTGTGACATTCGTTCTCTGAAGCTTCACATGCATCAGAATGCATCCGAATGCATCCGAATGCATCAGAATGCATCCGAATGCATCAGAATGCATCACTGCTCAGCATTGATCACCGAGATTAGAGCTATTTTGAAGGCCGCGTGAAATACACAGGTCGCAGGATGGGCTGCAGTCCTGAGTTGCATACCCATCATAGCCACTGACTGAGTTGGTGTTCTTTATAAGTGCAATGCAGTTGTGAACAGGGCAGCAGGACAAAGTCGGACAAAGTGCACAAAAGATCTCTTCATGTGAGGCCGCAGCTGCAACATCTGTACCAGCCTGTTCTGCGAGGCCTGCAGCTCAAATTGCCACTAGTCACATCTAGTCACTAGAAGCCAGCGGAAAACGCTGGGTGACAGATGGAGGTTTACTGCATGCTTTCCAAAGAGCTTTTTGAAGAGGCCAATCGCGTACAGGGGTGGCCATAGTGGCCATAGTGGCCATACAGGTATCACATCTGATAACAGCTACAACGACAGCACAAGCGAAGTAGTCCTCAGGATTTCCGCCCTGTGCTCCAACTCTGGGCCTGAACTGCGGGGCAGGACCCATGTGTCAGCAAATTCCCTTTCAGTCACTGTACCTCACTTTTCTGCCATACATACACGTTAAGTTCGGTACACATGAGTCATGACTTCCATTCACACAGATATAAAAGATATTAAAGTTAAAGTATATTAAAATATAATTGAAACATATCAAAATAGATATCTAAACTTACTGGTATTAAAAGATACTAAAATATATTAAAAGATATTACTTTATAAGAGATATTTAAACATATTAAAGGGATTTAACGACCATAGATTGCAATGATGTGTTTGGGGGACCCTGGCCATTGACTTGGCGCCGCTGAAGTCTGAGACATCGACACATCTGGCGACATGGACACTGCATCGAAGGCAGCAGGCTCAGCTGTCGGCATGCCTGAATTCATCGGAAATTCATCTGAATATATCTGAATCCATTTCGGGATATATCGGGATTTTTGAGACACTTTAAAGTCGGGGACCCTTCACCCTGTTTCTTTGACACTATTTGGCTATATTTATTCCGCAATCATTGGCATAGTTCCCGCTCTTGCAAGAAGTTTCTGAAACGGTTTTGTGGGCGCAAATGGGCCCCAAATCTGACACAGCTGACACATGTCATTCTTTTGCGCTTGGAAATTGTGAAGCGAGGAAAGCTGATCCAAAAGGGCAATAAACTTGTCGCACTTGCAACCGGCTCAAACTTCAGAGTTCAACGCCACTCCGTCGTAAACTTCAGCGATTCTGCTTCCACACCAAGGATGTGAAGAAGAACGAGCTGCTGCGTCTGTACATTACGCTTGGAAAATGACTCACAGCTCCTGCCTTGATCTGCTGCAAGAGCGGATGGCAACGGTGGCAACGGTGGCAACGGGTGGCCGGATAATAGCCTTATCTGTAAAACGCAAAACACTGTGCTCCTAACTGCGTTCTTGTTGCTGAATAGAAAGTGCAAGAGTTTGGAAGATTGTGCTTTTGGTATTGGCACAGTGGGAGGTTGGCGATAATAAGACCTGGAGACATGATTGTTGTCATATTGAGCCTATGCATGTGTTCTTCCATAGAGTCCCAGCTTAGCTCAACTCTGTCGAACCGCGTTGCAGTCACAACATCTCCGATGCATCTCCGATGCACGCCATTTTTCACACTGCAAAGTGCACTGCTCGAAAAAGGCCGCCTTCGGCTGTGCTGCTCGACACTCTCACGCAACTGCTTGATGATGTGTTGTTGCTTTTCCCTGCTTGTCACTACCTCGAGTAAAAGCGCTTCAGTGTTCAAGAAGTTGTCCAGTTCCAAGAGTAACATGGAGTAGGTAAAAAAAAATGTACAAACTATGGATAAACATGGAAAGGAAATCTGAAGCAACTCTCAGACCTATCAGAAAAAATGATAAAAAATGCACAGCAAACGCACGGCAGGGCCTCCTCTGCTCGCTGGCAAAGCTCTTCCACAGTCTCAGCTGCTGACATGGCTTGCCAAAGCATCGGCCCACTATCACTCCGACGAAGCTGACCCAAAAGCTCCAGGGATTGTGCGATATAGGCCAGTTGCCTTCAACTCAGTGCTGCAGTTCAGCTCGGGAAAAGGAAAAAGCAATTCAACAAATAGTAACAAATACGTGTACAAGAGTTTGGTGTTGTAACGGTTTTGATGTGGTATCTATCGCTGCTTCTATGTCTCAACCACGCTGCCAGGGCAGAAATGAAGAAGCCAAGGACCGGCATCGAGGCATGAGCTTCCGCAACCTGAAAAGACAGGAAAAAGAATCTGCCAAGCGTTCAAGCGGTCTGTTCTTTTTCAACCAGGAACTATCTGGGCAACAAACCCAATACAATGGGACTAACAAACATCAAACCTTGTCAATCGTTTGAGTGATGTTGTTCTCTTTCGAAGTTGTACCATGCATCTTCCGAGAATCCTGTCAAGATTCTTGCACATGAAACCGCGGAGGTCAATAATTAGTTTGCAAGAGTACTCAGAAGACACACAACTTTCAGCATCTTGAAAGCCAAACGACATCTGCAAAGATGGACTCAAACCAATAAAAGGTCCAGCTGCAGCAGCGGCGCTGAACAGAAGTGCCACCTGGCGAATCACGGTCACGCAGTGTATCATTGACAGGAAGAGCAATGCGAAGTATATCAGTAGATCTTGGATAGCTGGAGACGACTAAGGCCAACTTTGCCTCAGACGCTTTTTTGCATATTAGACCAGTCGCAAGTATTAGCATGTATTAGCGTATCTCGCGGACTGTATTTTCTGAGAGTGCTGAATTGAAGCGATGTGTTTCGAGAGGTACAGTAAGATTTGGGGCCTGCAGGCCATCACTTCATGACAGACTAACGCTTTTTGCAAGAGTCTATTGAAGTCTCAGCAACTAAACCGGTTCCAATTTGTGCACGTTGACGTCCGACAATCCAACACTTCAAACAGCATTGAGCCCGCCCCCACTCTCAGAGGTGTCTCTCAACAATCTCTGCCCCCACTCGTAGAATATCATAGAATATCAGCATATGATAGAATATCTATGTATGTTGAATTCAAAGAATCTCTGTTGGACCAAATCCTTGGAGGTTTTCCGGTGTGCGGTCTTGGTCCCTGTTCGGCATCCGAGTGCTCACAGTCCTTGACTTAACATTGCCAGCATCAACTTCAAGCATTATATATCTGCACACCAAAATAGGCACATCATCAAGCTGGAGATTGCCTTTGGCTGTGTGGCTAGTGACGGGCACCATTTAGGGTGCGACGAAAACGTACGAAAACACGTTTCTACACGAGACCTCCACACTACCCCTGTCCACTCCCGCCCATGCTGTTACTTCGAATCTTCAGGTCGTGAAATTTGCTATCCTGTCCCATCAACCAATACTGTAAGCCTCAAGTAAAAGCTCTGTGATGAACTGCAATGAACCTTGTTGCTGTTTCTTCTAATGAAAGCCTGGAAACATCGTACGACGGAACTCTGTCCAGCCTGTTCTGCCTCAAGTTCTTGCAAGCGCAATGGCTCAACAAGGAGTTCGAAAAGTGCCTGCCCGCCGCGTCCTTAGGGGATGTCAACACAGCTATCTGCGGGTACATGCAGACATCCAGTCCAAGGCGCGAAGTCTCATGGCAGCATTGAGGACAATGCAAAGCGATGGAGGATCAAAGTCTTGCACTCTGCGACCGACGTACTCCTGCCACTCAATGATTCCAACTGATTCCAGCATGTTTGCAAACTGAAAGTGTCAAGGAATCTGTTTACACTGCTGAAGCACTATACAACGTGGAGTTTCTCTAGACTTGCGATAAACATGGATCCATGGTCTGCTGTAGCAGAGTTGCTGCATGACTGCATGACCTAACCTCCAGCTGCCAAGACGTCAAAGGCTCTTCACCACGTTCAGGCCACAAGGGGCAATGCTGCCGTGCTAGAGCATTGCTCAGCACTGCAAGATTTTTGGTAGAAAGAAGTTCGCACAGGCGCGGCGAGTTGCACAAGCGTTCCTACATGTTCTTGTTCAAAAATGGACCGCTGATAGAGTCAGTCCAGTTGCCACTATGTCACTATGTTATTTGTCGTTGATCCTTTGCTTGTTTTGAATTGACACTGAATGGCATGAAGCACCAGGCTCTGCATGTGGCCCAGTCCTCCAAGGCATCATAGAAGTGCGCCAATTCGACCTTGGGTGCTCCAACTTTTCCCAGGGAGCGTGCAAGCGCAGCCAGTTGCCATGGTTCTGCTTTGGGCAGCACCTTCAAAGATGGCACACAGGTAGGAAAATGTAGAAATTCTTTGCAGAAAATAGAAACTCAAGAGTTCCTGTAGGGTTTCTGTGCCATGCACTCATATGCACTCATCTGCCTATGGTGACAGCTGGAAAATGCTGGACATGGCCTCCACACAGCGATGCACAAGTCGTCCCCAGCCATTCACGCCCTTTACTTCCAGACTTTCCAAAGGTTGTCTCGCTGCTCGGCGAGACGCAGCCAACCCAGCACACAGCTGAGTCAGTGCAGATGCATCCCACCTGGGCAGTGTCTCCTGGCAAGGAAAAATAGGAAAACATAACAAACCAATACAAACCAGCAAGGATAGTAATTGGATAGTAAGGATTCTTTTGAAAAAAAGAAATTGCCCCGCGGCTGTTGATCATGAACGAAGACTTATACAACCCCACCCATGTCTTTCACAAAGCTTGAAGCTCCTGAGCATAGTCAAAGATGCACTTTGACAGAACGGCATCATTGTCATGTCGAAGCCTTTGCCGCATGAGCTTTGATGCCCGCTATTTTATCAAATCAGAATGTCCCTCTGTCAAATCTTTGCGGACTTTAGGGTGCCTGGCGAAGCTGTCCAGAATCTGTGCAGCTTGCAATGGCCGGTTTTGTTCAAGTTCAAATCCATCCTGCAGTGAAACAAAAGTGCACAAATGCGGCACCGAATGAAATACCCCAAAGTTGGGTGTTTACTGGTTTACTTATCTTTGGAACAAAGCAGTTCGGATGATGAAACCAGCGCAAGGTCGAATCAGAACGAGGTAGCAATGAGTTTTGCAAGAAATGGATGGATCATCAACGAACAAAGGCAACTCTTCCATTGTTGTGCGTGGCATTAAGCCAAGCAATGTCTGCAATGCAAGAAGATACACAGCAACTTCTGGGGAACACACACACACACAAGAATAGAGATGTACAGAGTATGTTGTCACTGAGGGAATGGGACTTGCGAAGTCAATTCAAATCCTACCATGGAGTCCTGATCAATACACAAGACACCAGCAAACTTCAGAACACTCATACTAACACACCCTCTGAATTCTGCACTCGAGATCTTTTTTGGGTTCTGTGAAATTCATGTTCTCGAACATCTGACCACAAGTCGTATAAAGCTTAGTCTACAGTAGACAGTCCAACTGCTGAGTCTACCCATCTTCTCAGTGCCTCCAGCACGAGGTTTGCCAGAGACTTGACATCGTGAGCGCAGAGACTCAATGTTTCTGAGGAAGCCATTGCCCTCGACAATCCGTGAACAATCATTTGCAGATCTTGCGCAGTCATCTCCTGCGAGTGCTGCGAATCGCATGCCATGGAAAAACTCTTGCGGACTTTACAGATTTGGATATTTACAATCGGCTGCCTCAAAAAGGAAGCAACAAGGCTTGACTAATTTGACTATGGGAAATCTATGGGAAATCTACCATACATAGCGACGCAAAAAGTTCATCGATTTCCGGCAGCAAACTGCAGCAATCTGCCACAAATATCATCAAATATCCACAAATACCATACGCTGCGGTCTCCGTCAGTGGCTCTGGCGCCTGTCTGAGTTCAACAGCCCTATGCAACAGATCTGGCGCCACTGTTGCACAGTGTGCTGGCTCGGAAGCCAATGCATTGCAGAAAAGTGCCAGCTCTCCTGGGCTCAAAAATTCATAAATGATATAAATGCAAGGGGAAATCATGGGAAAACTCCTTGATTAATCATTAATTGTTCAAAGATATTCAAAGTTGTTTAGCAGGATCAAATTCCATCTTCGCTCGTCGAGCTGGAGTCACACTGTGCAAAAACACAATGCATCAGTCAGAGAAAGCGTTGCACATACTGCCCTGCCTTGTCTAAACTGCGTCTGTGAAGTCATATGCGACTGGCTTGTGTGCCATTTTATTTACCTCTCTTAAATGACAGTCGAGAGGCTTGATTGTAGCTCAGCTGTTTTGAATTTCAATACCTTGGAAGTCAAGTCAAATGCATATGCTTCTGAATACAAGCGACCGCAACACACGTGTAATTTGCCAAGAAGCATGCACCACTTCGTCCCAAAATGCGTCTTTCTGGGCTCCCAAAGGAAAGCTGGAAAGCCGCTGGACAGCACAGGCGAAGTCCCACAATGGAGTACCAATGTCTTGGCTTAGGGACTGGCGCGGGCTGCCGGATGAGTCTGACTGACGCAATCCAATGACGCAATCCAAGGCAAGTCACCACTTGTCTGGTGAGTTTTTCCCACAGAAACTAACATGCTTGACCGAATCTAATCAGAAGCGCACAGCAAGCACGGCACAACCATTCAAGACATACATGTGTTGCTTCCGGGGCCTGTCGATGATGGCGCAAAGCATTCACCAGGCCCTCTATCAAATGCTCTACGCGCTGATTGTTTGACTGCCGGATGGCCAGCAGCACTTCTCTTGACACATTGAAACCTACACTCCACATAGATTTCGGAAGCACTCACGCCATGTCCATCGCAAAACGATGCGGCGGCCATTTGCAGGTCAACCGATTCACACAATTCTTTCATGTTTTTCCCTTGGCTCTTCAACTCTGCTGTGAACATTCCTGACGGATGCAATCCGTATGAAATCTGTTTCAAATCTATTTCATTATGCACAGCTTGCACGGCTCAGTGTCCACTGAATGTGCTCTTTTCCTCCCAAACCCTCTGCAGTTGCTTGCTCTTGGATTCATGTCCATGGACCATAAGATTTCGTACACATGAGCCACAGGCAAAGATCAAATGTCTATCTAGTTGGTATGAGGAATGTGACGTCTGACACCTTCAGGCTGGGTTCTATGCGTCAGGAAAGGCCGGGCACGCACTTGCGCACAGGAAATTTCACTCACTTGCCCACTTTCACTCACTTGCACACTGAGTGCAATAAATTTCACTCACTTGCGCACTGACACAGCAAGCAATCAGCCACCTCTATAGCTTGAGGGTGGGAGGGAAGTAGACATGGGACAAAGATGTTCTTCGACACGCTCTGAACTCTACTACTGACTTTTGACACCTATCCCTACCTTTTAGCTTTAGACATAGGACCAAGATGTACTTGGACACGCTCCTTTGGACTTCTGACAACTATCACCACCGTTTAGGGTTTAGGGTGGGGGGTGGGGGGAAGAGGGGAAGTGGACAAAGTAGCAAGATGTACTTGGACGCACCACACCTGCCACGCAAAAGGCATCAAGCAGCAGGCGTCAGCGCAGGCAGTCCGTTGCATCCCTTCAGTATGCAGAAAGTACTGCGCACGCCATACAAAAGTAATCTACGAAGAAGAAAGCGTCGCGCCTGCCACATGCAACCAGGGCAGCAAGACACAATGCAAGGCGTGCCGTTTTCTGCAAGCGGCGCCGTGCAGGTCAGAGACGATCTCCTGCTTTCACTCCCACTCCTTCCTTACATACAAAGTAGCGCACTTGCCATACAATATTCATCTGTATTACTTCATTTCCAACCCCAAAGCAAATCCAGTGTACAAGTGAGGGAAATCCAGTGCACAAGCGAGTGCTCGCCCGAAAGAAACTTGTAATGGGCCCATGGGCAGCATCCCGACTCTTTTCTGCTCGCAGCAGATTCCAAAGCAAGCCTCTGGAATTGCTTGTGCAAGTGTCCCTCTCTGGGCGTGTGCTGGGAACCTTGGCAGCGAATAGTCGGAGAAAAAACAAATGCAAAGTTTCAGATTGTCAAGAACTCTGGACAGAATGGTTGAAACAAAACAAGCACATCACTGGACAGGAAGCGCGCCTTTTTGTTCACTTGCTCCCACCAGTCAAAGAACTCTTGATGTTCTTTCATGTTTTTAGATAGGAACGAATAGTGGTCCTCCGGCTTGCCAAAGCAGCATTTGTGCACATCATTTCCTTGCAAAAAAAGTTCAGTCGTAAATCTACCATTCAAGATCAGTCAATCAGTCAGGCAGGAGGCTGTGCTACAAGCAATGCAAACCGTCAAATGGCCTCTCAGCACATGCATGGCAGTAGGGGAAACCTGCTTAGGCGTTTTCAGCCAACAATTCTTTGCCCGAGCAGTGAAACAAAGTATCAGTGAATTGAAAGTGATTGTCGATTCCACCGCTTCAAACACCAGGGCCCTCCCCCGCCCTGTGAAACGCATGGATCTTCCACTGGGCCAAACGACCGTAAAAGTCAACCTATAGAGGCAGCGCACACTACTTGCTGTGGCAATAATAGTGAACACCAATAAATAATCAAGGATTTATTGAAGTGGAAGAACCATTGGAACATGTTTGATTTAATGAATGTGAATGAAATTGATAATTAATCAGTTCATATGAGTCTGATGTTTTTGCTTAGTGACTTCTGTGATTTAGTAGCATGGCTTGCCTCCTGCTGCTTCTCTACGCCGTCAGGCCTTGCTCAGCTTCCTCAAGTTTCCTCCTGGTACAGCCATGGAGAAATAAAACCCGCGATGCCGCCATCTATCCCAACTGATCTCAATTGCACTAACTTTCTACGCATTTGATTTCTTCATATCTCTGGCTCCAGTGCTGCAATATTTTGCCTGCTTGACCGAAGAAGCAAGTTTCAAGCACATCCCTGGACTTTCAGGCAAATACACAGAGGCCCGAGGAAAACACACATATATATATATATACATATACAAATATATTTACACACACTTGCAGTAAAATACATATAGGTATGGCTCTGATGTCCATCCCTGACTACATAATATGTATGTGTATATATATAATTATATGTATGTATATATGTATATGTATATGTATATGTGCGTGTGTGTATGTATGTATGTATGTATGTATCTATGTATCTATGTATCTATGTATCTATGTATCTATGTATCTATGTATCTATGCATCTATGCATCTATGCATCTATGCATCTATGCATCTATGCATCTATGCATCTATGCATCTATGCATCTATGCATCTATGCATCTATGTATCTATGTATCTATGTATCTATGTATCTA
>Ga0126342_10016472_pt1 | contig 12878 bp, 8 predicted proteins | sample Cyp1metagenome_FD_92528 | JGI IMG/M metagenome (GOLD analysis project Ga0126342, IMG submission 92528) | Coral microbial communities from Lord Howe Island, Old Settlement Bay, Australia - Cyphastrea 1 metagenome | ecosystem: Host-associated > Invertebrates > Cnidaria > Coral ... | reverse complement strand
TACGCTAGTGTCATTTCTCTTGTACTTGTCACGCATACGTCATGCTACGCTAGTGTCATTTCTCTTGTACTTGTCACGCATACGTCATGCTACGCTAGTGTCATTTCTCTTGTACTTGTCATGCATGAGTCATGCTACGCTAAGTTCTCTTGTAGTTGTGACGTCTACGTCATGCTACGCTAGTGTAAGTTATCTTGTACTTGTCACGCATACGTCATGCTACGCTAGTGTCATTTATCTTGTACTTGTCACGCATACGTCATGCTACGCTAGTGTCATTTCTCCTGTACTTGTCACGCATACGTCATGCTACGCTAGTGTCATGTCTCTTGTACTTGTCACGCATACGTCATGCTACGCTAGTGTAATTTATCTTGTACTTGTCACGCATACGTCATGCTTTGCTAGTGTCTTTATCTTGTACTAATGCTTTTGTATAAAAACAGAAAAAAGCAGCTGACTCACAGCACTCGGAAATTTTGATGATATGCAAAATCACTGTGCATTACCAATGAAAAACAACATCACATCAAAATACCTTTGGAAACACAGTATATTATACCCTTTTCCAATGATCTTTGGTATAGCACAAAATGTGCACCTCGTAATTCCAATTGAGAAAATAAGAACACCAAAAAAAACATATTGTGATGGTCCATAATTGACTTCAACTTCGACGGACGAAAAAAACATGATCCGTAATTGAAAGACACCAACAACGAAAAGAACGACATGAAAAATCTCCATTTTACCACAGTGAAACACTGTTTTTTCTCCAATTCAATGATCCTGATTGACGTCCTCTCGGGGAACCTCCTCCCCCTGCCGTATATATATGTAGTTACATATACATATTAATATAATATATGTAATGTATGCGTGTATATATATATATATACATGTTATATATATAAGAGAAATTTGGATATATTTATCTTTTGTTCCACCCCACCCAGGTTTATCCAACGCGTTTCCTACCTTGGCAATTTGTTGATCGCTAAAGAAATTCAACTTTTGCTGGGATAAATGGTCAACCGACCCATCTAGCCTCTGGTGATTTAATATATATATATATAATTATATCATATATATGTAGTATAGTATAGCAGTATAGCTATGAAAAATCACCATCTTTTATAGGCAAATCATGGTAAATCATCTATAAATGCAGCGGAGGGTAATTCCGAAGAGGCTAAACGATTCGAGTTCTACGGCTCCATCCAGTGATGTAGTTCCGCGCCACAACCAGTCGTGGAGCGAGTGTGTTTGGTACCTGGATTTTTTTTTTTTCGGGGAACCCACATGTTGAGACATTTCCCATGGCGTAAACCCAAGTATCATACGGGTGTTTTTTACATTCCAACATAAGCCTATAAACATACCGGCTACGCATCCAGCTTTGCTTCGTGAAATCTCCATAAAATGTCACCGTTCAACATGCAAAGTGAGGCTCCCCAGTTGCGTTTGTTGGTTTGTAAACCCATTAGAATCCCATTAACTATAGTTATTATATCCCCTGTTGTTTGTTGGTTTATAAACTCATGAACTATAGTATACTAATCATACAAGGTGGAACCCCCCCAGTTATAAGTTGGTTTATAAACCATAGGAATAGTATAGAATGTATAGATATATCTACCATAAATAAACCCAAGTGAAATTTGAGTTATGTTTACCAACTTCGCGATTTAGCTCACTGGGGCACCACCTTGTAACATTTCCCCCTATCGGCCCCAAGGAATTCACCAAGATCCCCGACGCTTGCACCACACCGGCGTGACCATTATAGGCACCCACAGACTCTGGGCCGCCTGGAGGGGTATTGTGGTTTCTTACTGTGGATGGTTGCGAAATCCTGCACCAGTTGAAAACGGTGGTAAACATCCCATTATTTTGTTTGGGTTTCAGCCATCCAAGGATCCAAGGTGGTGCAGGATTTCGCAACCATCCACAGTCATGGATCCCCGTGGTACCATGATTGTTTCAATACTAAGTCATGGTCACTGGATTTGTGCTACTCCAAGGATTGGAAACCAAGAAAAACTGTCCAAAACTTCTACGAGATGCAGAAACGCTTCGTTTTGAATGGATATTCGTCAATGGGTATCTTTAGGTCACTATTTTAGGACCGGATTTGATTTTTCTGCATCTTTCTGAAGGGTTTGCTATAACCATCTATAACCTAACTGTTGTGTTGAGCAGAGGAACAAAAACCGACACGCTTTTTAATTCATTCCAATGGTTGGTTCATCTGGATTCCAGTCGTCCATTGTGATAACCTCAAATAGTATACCCCCTGGTAATCAAATATGGCTAGCTGGAAAATCCCCATTGACTCTGATGAAAACACCCAGCAGTTATACTCCATTCGTTTGGGGATTGAACAGACAGCCGCGTGAGCCAAGATCGGAGAAAGCCAAGAGCCATCATTTTCACACACGTAAACCCAACAATTTAACAACGAAACTGGTCCTTTCTCAAAACTTTTCTAAGACAACATACGAATACAAGACAACAATGGAAGGCCTTTTTTCTCTTTACGATATTGCAACACATATCATGTTCAATCAAATTGTAAACAGCATCGCCTTTACCCCTCATTCGAAAATCATCGAACATCTGTTTGCTGGTTGAATTTCCATTTCAGCTGAAGCAATACATAGCTATGGAACATGGCTCATTTGCTTCGATGATTTACCTCTTTAGAATGCTGGTGTTCACTCACTATATTAGATTACCAAAGGGTACGAGTAGCAAACACTGTTAGAATCTGTTGGATATAATTCATAATTACATATTAATATTGTTGTTCCCTCTACTCCACGTGTTTTTCTCATCATTTTCCCCCTTGATTTCGCCCGTTTTCGGATGGTTAAATCCAGACACCAAGGACGCCGCTGCCCGCCCCGTGGCCCCGTGGTGTCCTGAAAGGAACACGCGCGTGCCACGTGGAAGGTGGGAAACTTCCTGGCGCTATGACTTGACGGGGTGAGCTGTACCGCCAAGTCGGTCTCTGGTAATTTAAGTTACAGTTAGCTGTTGAAAATGGTAGAAATAGTTGATTTAGAGGTTAAAAATGGGGATTTTCCGGTTCGCTATGTTTGTTTACTAGAGGGTATGTGGATCCATATACGTGGAGGTTTCCTAAAATGGGGATACCCCAAGATCATGAACCATTTTAGTATTGAAACCCACGGCTTTGGGGATCCCCAATTTTAAGAAACCTCCATATATAAAGACATAAAATGTGTACATGCATAGGCAAGTGTTTCATGGTGTTAATATAAGTGTTTCAATACTATACCCTGCTACTAAAATCTCCAACATGTTTCCAGCATGGACAGGGAATGAACCGATCATCTACTCATTACAATCTCTTTGTGGTGTGCAGTTTCTTCAGCCGTTCATTTTATCAGAGAGCTTACCATCCCTGGAAGATAACATGTTTCGACCCCGGCATGCGTTGGCTCGGCTCTATGCGACTTGGGAGGTCACTAAAACTTCACCATTTGGGCATCAAAGCATGGTCACATGGCCGTGAGGCGGGCGGACGGGGTCAGCATGCCCCAGCTGTTCATGGGTGACTTCACGTGGCATCAAACTTGGAAAGTCTATTAGGTAACTCTACCTTTAGGCCACCCTCTGGTAAACTAACATAGCTATAGAAAATTACCATGTTCAATGGGTAAATCAACTATAAATTGCCATTTTCAATAGCTATGTTCGTTTACCAGAGGGTATATCCTGGATGATAACATAGAAAGGTTCCACTTGCTGACCAATGCCGAACATCTGAATCTTCGCCAAAAACCAGGGAAAGTCACCAGGAAGATTATATCCCCAACAACCATTGAACAAATTGTATTAACCAGCCACAAAAGATAGAACAGTAAAGTCCAATCCAAAAATATCATTGATATTCTATTCATATGGGTATAGTATCCATTAGATACTCATTAGATATTAGATACCCATTAGATAATAGATTCATAGATAAAGTCCCAGATAAGTGTCTGTTGACTCTCCTATTGAGGCTTACAACATGGATGTAGAATCCCATCGGGAAAAACCCTCAAACCATCAGTCAACACCAGTTTAAGACCTGACCTAACACGGAAAAACTTCCATTGTGAACAAACAAACCCAAACAAAACATCAACCCACATTAGGTAACCGCATCAACCCGAACAAAAATAGAATCTCCACGTCTTGGGGGTTTTCAAGTCATGGTATTGCCCAAGTCATTGGTGAAAACTCCCTCTGAGTTGACATTGGTGAAATCCCACAGATGGGCCACCTTTGTAGCCTAAAACCTGCTACGTAAAAGAAAGCCAAAAGAAAGCCATTCCGATTTTTTACAAAGGGTCAAAGTTCAAGTGTAGAATTTTCAAAATCCCCAGCTTTTTTTGTTATAGATCAAATCTCAAGTCTTGTTAAATCCACTTTTTATCAGATCGCAGGTTGCCGTAGGTGGCTTCTTCAGGGATCCACAACAAAAACTCTGCTGGTTTCAATACTAAACTTGTCCAATGACTTGGATGTTAAATGGGTACCCTCCTTTTTTACTTAGGAAACCTCCTTTTTACCATAGCCACTCAGCAATCCTCCGGCTGAGTAGCATCTGTTGGTTGTGGCGGTCGCCTTGGCTACATGCAAGGCAGAGCATCAGTTTGTTGATGTTGAACACACGTTTCATGGGGAAATTTAAGGAAGATAAGCCATAAAATGGTGATAAATCAATGGATGCTAACGGGATTGAATGGGATGTTTTCATGGGATTCAAGCAAGAACCATGGTGATTTCGGTGGCTTTTACCCTGGGGTAAACATACCAAAAGATATGGAAAATCACCATGGTTTCCTGTTCGGGAAATGATCTACTTTTCCGGTGGGTTTTTCCCGTTATGTGTACGCCGGAGAGTACCAACCATGTTTGGGGAATGATCTTGGTGGTTCTGGTTTATGGTGATAGATTTTTGTGTGAAATGAATATTATGCGAAGCCTAAAATGGGTTGAAGTCTAAAAATGGAGGGTTTCACCCCAGCCCCCAGTTATGGTTATGGCCATCAAATAGAAGGGAAAATGATGATCGACCGTAAGGGTTTGGGGTACCATATTTTCAGAACCATAGAATCTGGTCATGTGGTCATGTACCTACCTTCATACAGTAATTACATATCAGTGATGCAAACAAAACCTTATGTTCTTATCTCGTCTTGTTTGTCCAACAGACTTGGTACATTGAGATGTATATCAATATAACATTCATACAACATATGAACATAGTTTACATTTAAGGTCAGCGCAAACTTATCAGCCCCGCGAGCAAAAACTCGCCAGGAATAGTGGTGGAGTATATGGGGCTTTCCATAAAACTGTGGTATCCCAAAATGGATGATTTATAAATGGATGATTTGGATTAATTACCTCCATGGACCCAATATATATATATACACACACACAGACCGTACGTATATATAAATCCATTATAAATCTATACTACATGTGGTTGTTTGTCTAAGAATCGGGTTTACCCGCCCAAAAAGGGTAAATTTTCTGGAGAAAATGATGAAGCAGTTGATTTGGGGGTGCCCTTTTGGAAAAAAAAAACATGGCTTTCCACCACAACCTACATCTACAAAGCGCCACAGCCCTCATTTTGTTTCGCAATGGGAGAGCACGCTGAAGAATGGTGCCAACTGAGCAGGGGATCTGATGGGTGGCGCCATGATGCAACTGGAGCTATCTTCGTGATGTGATTTTTATGGGTGCCTCTGAAAATGGGGGATCCTCAAAATGGCAATTTTTTCATAGGGAAGATCAATGGCCATTTCAGGATCCTAAATTGGAGGTACCTACCATATATAAGGCCTATGTAAGGCCTATGTAAGGGAATATCCCCACAATATATGACCTTATATGAAATTCCCATTGAGAAGATTGTGATTAACCATTGGATTTTGGGTACACTATGATTCAAACACAGCCAATTGGTGTTTCCAAAAATATCCCAAGAAAGGATAACAACTGCAGTGGATGGCTACAATACATCCAGTTGTCCAAACCAAGATCTATCTGGCATTCAACCGTTTATCTCGTCCGGTGCCCAGAGAGCCTGCGAGCTCTCCTTTCCGGACTCGAAGTCCGGCCGTGAATGTATGGAACATGTGGAGGTTTCCGAAGTCATTGGGGTACCCCCAAATCATCTATTTATAGATGGATTTTCCACTATAAACCATCCATTTTTGGGGTAGCCCCCATGACTTTGGAAACCTCCATGTGTCACCTGTGGGGTGGTTGCTCATGATACAAATGTAATGCTAGGCAATCATAATACAAGACATGGATACCCTCTGGTAATTTGTTACAGTTTACTATTGTATAGATGGCCCATTTAGTTCATTGATTTACCGAACTTAAAGATGGTGATTTTCCAGTTCGCTATGTTAGTTTACCAGCGGGTAGTTTGAGCCTTGGGATATTAAACAGCTGGTTCATAATGTTCAAACACACCAACATGACTCCATAATTTCAACCCTCAGTTCTTTTCAACATGCGTCTGGGCCATCTTGCAATTTGGACAATCATCATGATTGGCAATGAAGCTCCCTGTGCACCCCTCATCTGCACCCCTCATCGGTTATAATCCCGTCCCACCAATATCAGTTCCATTCAATGGGTCTTGCAAATGAAAACATATACAGTATACAATATTAGTTCAGGGAGGTATTTGATGTTTGGGGCCGTGCACAAATAAGGTACCCAAACATCCCATGGTCATCATGTTGTCAAAACAGCAATCTCTGGGTGTATGTTTTTCCATGTCTAGACAAACTGATCACGAGCAAGGAATTCTGAATTCTCCGTGCTTCTCAAGCACTCAAGGTTCCCAATGTGAAAACAGCCACAGTCTCAAATCCTCTGGCCTTCATGGCATTAAGCCCCTCAAAAGGGGGGCAGCCCAGTCAGTGTCCAGAATGTGAAGATCGGCGAGCTGCTCCAGCTCGGTCTGTGAAGTCATTCATATGTTGAAAGGACACATTTCAGTTACCAAAGACGCGACCAGCATGAATACCAAATGGCACCAGCATTTTTTGAACAGTTTTGCCACCCCGGCCATGATCTTAAGACATCAGTCTATGTGGCTTATGTTTTAAATCATCACCTGATGTTTTGCCGTTTGGCTTGTGGAATTCCTCAACTGGGAACTTTCTTCGGTCAAGCTAAGAAATTCCAAGTGGGTTCACTCAAAATCTCCACTGAATACAGGCAGGGGCATATGAAATCTTGGAATATCTAGTTTATGCGCTGCAAAAAGAGCCTTCAAAGCTTCAAACCTTTCAGCTGCTTCCTCTATTTTCCCCAAATCTTCAAAGACGAATTCACAGACCAAACAAGCTACAAGGTGAGGCCGTAGCTAAGAAGTTGCAACGCACATTAATATAACTTGGTGAAAAAACGGTGGTTTATAGGGGATACAACATTGGTTATGATTGGTTTATAATGGTTTATAATGGTTTATAATGTTTTATAATGTTTTATAATGTTTTATAATGGTTTATAAACCAACTTTTATTACATCAATTACATCTTAATCTTAAGAATCTTAGGGCCTTTCTGTTGTAGATCTTCTAGTCATGACTGACTACGAGCGTTCGTGAACCAACTGGGATCTGTGCATTCCGGACACCCAAATCGCTCGCAGATCTCACGCGAAGCCGCGAACGGCAGGTTCTAATGGGTCCCGTGTTGGTCGATATCATCGGGAGGTTTGTGAACCCTCTCAGTCTGTGATGATTAAAATTTATATGAAAAAACAAAAAAAGTGCCAGTTTTTTGGAATGATTGATGAAATATGATGAAATCATGATATCCGTACTTCTGACGATTCCTGAAGATGTTAGTTGATCATCGCCATGTTTCTGAGGGCAGCAGTCGAGGGCCTGAGCACAGCATAGCACAGTTCGACCAGGAGATTTCTGGGGACATGGAAGTATCATTCACATAAAGACATACTGTTGGGTTACCCTGGGTAATGGTGGATGTTAGTGGTTTCCAGTTCAAAAAATACTGTCATTTTTTTAACATCAAGACGATATGTGAAACCACTGACATCCACAACTAGATCTGGAGAATTCTGAATAAGCAAGAATGGGAAGGGTACACGGGTACACAACATTGAACTTCATTGAACATGAATGATCAAATAGAGAATAGCCTCTGGTAATTCAACGTAGCTATGGAATACCACCATTGTCCATTTCTATGGGCCATTTTCCAGCCATTTTCCATGGTAGTTCCATGTAGCTATGTTAAATCAGAGGATTTCAGACCGCCTCAAATCATGGGAATCGCAACGCACCTAAGTTGACCCAAGACCTTCGACATGTGAACGTGTACATAGGGATCAAAATTCGACAAGTGTGGAATAGTGTACTGTAGATGTTCATCCTAAGTCTACATGTGGTTCTGGTTACGAGTCAAAACCCTGGTACCCGACCCGAAAAATCCCGAAAATAGCTGGTTGATGGTTATCCCCCAGTCAATAGGTCAATAGGTACCTATCCCCTTTTTGATTCTCTGTTACTCAAATCGCCGCATCGCCTAGGTTGAAAAAGGCGAATCAAAGCCAACTGTCGTATTGTTCTGGGTAAATTATAATATTTCAGTAACCTGAATTAAGGCCATTTGGGGATGATTTCCCTTACTAACCATGATTTCCAGTGAGGTCGTAGTGAGGTCGTTATAATTTACCCAGATTGTTGGTTGTATAATGTATTATAATGTTGTATGCTCCAAATGAATCCCATTATTGTCATTATTAAATCCCTTCTCTGGTGGTTAAATCAACCATTTATGCCCCTTTTTTTTTGGGGGGGGGGACAAATCCACATCCAAACATTCCAACCTACGCGGGACTCCAACATGAAAAAAAAGAAGTGGCTGAAAACCAGTAGATTTCCCGAAGGCCATTGCCGATGTGAGATAAAACATAACAGGGATTTAAAAATACAGTAACTATACATTTAAATATACGGACTTTAAATTATCCGAACAGGTATTTTAGACTACCTCCAGGAAGATTTTCCCTTGGCCCGCCCAGCCATTTAACATACGGAATCCAATTCATTTAATCATATGGTATCTACATTTAAATTTAAATATACGAACTGGTATTTCATAAAAACCTCCGGGGCCTCGCGGTCTGGCCCGCCCTCCACATATTCAAATGTCGTTACTGTATATGTGTCAAAAGTTAGTGTTTGAAGGTAGCCACTAAGATCCGTTGGGTCACGGATGTGAAGTCCTCCAAGTGGGTTCCAATTTGGTTCAAACATGTTATCAAAGGATATCTGTTTAAATTTAAAAAAAACAATGCCATAATCAGCCAAGTCATCACTAACCTTAGATTCGACCCCGAAAAAATAATAAGTTACTTACTCCCCTCTGGTAATTTAACATAGCTATGGAAAATCACCATTTTTAATGGGAAAATCCACTATAAATGGCCATTTTCAATAGCTATGTTAAATATCTGTATGGATCTTCCCCGATTTCTGGCAACCATCCCACACCCCGCGCCTAGCCATTGTTCGGCCTGGGAGACGGCACGCTTCTCCGTCCTGGCCAATGCCAAAAAGTTACCCCAGGGTAGAATCCTGGATTTCTAATGGGATCTAATGGATCTTTTATGAGATATGGTAATCTTAAATTCACCAAACCACCGTTAATTCTTATTTTTTAAAACTTGAAAAAAAACGCGAAAAATGCAAAAAAATGGAAAAACCAAAAAGCAAATCAGCAAAATCCAAAAAACACAAAAGCAAAATAAAAGGGAAAAAAAAACGAAAAAAATGGAAAGACAAAAAGGGGAAAAAATGGGGAAAAAATGGACTTGTCCATTTGCATTTTTTTTGCTGTGTTTTTGCTTTTTCGATTTGCTTTTTTTGCTTTTTTGTTGCTTTTATTTTGCTTTTTTCCAGGCAAAAAGCAAAAAAAAACAAAATAAAAGCAAAAAAAAAAAATCGAAAAAACAAAAAAAAAGCAACAAAAATGCTAATGGACAAGTCCATTTTTCCCCATTTTTTCACCCTTTTTGACGTTCCTTTGTTTTCCCATTTATTTTGCTTCCTGTTTTTTTCGGTTTTGAAGTTTTGCTTTTTGATTTTCCATGTGTTTTCCTTTTTTTTTGCATTTTTTTCAAGTTTAAAAAAACATTAGAACTAAGGGGAGAGGTGAACATAATGGTAATCTATGATAATCTATGGGATATACATGATATCAACTACTCTATGATGGAATATATATATTATGATAATCTATGGGATATAAGTTGATATAAACATATATAAACTACGTACTGATGGGAGACCCTCCGATGTCATCATCTTTTCGTGGCGAACGAACATCCTCCTGGACTTTTAGTCCGATGATTCTCCCAGCGAACGATTCACCTTCGTCTTTATGTGTTTTCTTTGGGTGTTTCATTTTCAATGGGATTTTATGTGGTTTAATGGGATTTTAATGGAATGTGATGGGACTATATTCCACTTAATGGGATGATATACCTCACGTTGCATTACCACAATCAATGACTATAGTACCTAATAACAATGATGATTGTTGATAATGATTATATAATGATTATGATTACCCTCTGGTAAACGTTAACAAAAAAACTATATGGAAAGATCCACCATGTTTGATGGTTAAATAAACTATTTCTATGGCCATTTTCAATAGCTATGTTAGTTTACCAGAGGGTACAGTAGTATGTCAACGAACAAAATGGAGGTCTAAGCACCAAAGACTTTTTTTCATGCCGATATCGATATCATGGGGATTCTCGGGATAAATTACAGGCTGTGGCCCCCAAGTTCAGTAGCTCAGTTGGTTTAGTTCGCATATTTCACTAGGGCTTATGGGAATGAAATGACGATAGTAACATATAGTCATATAGTAACTATAAGTTACTGGGGACTACAAACCAAGAAACATATTTGATCATAATTGCGGGGGCACCCTGAGTTCGGGCTTTCCCAGAATGGACCCCAAAATCATCCAAGTTCTTGGTCGTTTCTGTAAAAACAACTGCATTTTAAGGCATGTTCGGGTACCTAAAAGAAATTGATGTCGGCACCCAAGTTCTAAGCTGTCGTAGTCCCCAAATGTCCCCAATCTTTTGGGCTAATCCCCAAAGGAATATCTGGTCCACTGGTACTTTGCTGCAATTCTTCACGCGTTTGCTTCAACAAGGCCGATTGGATGGTGCGAAAAGGGCCTGTGATGTATTGACCCCAAATCCCAAAGCGGGATGATTCTCAACTCAACGATGAAAAAATGAAAAGATCGAAAGGAACATCTGGCAGTGTGTCAAAACCTTGTACCCCTGGTGAACATCAAAATAGCTGGTAAATGGATGTTCATTCCCCTAAAAATGGTATTAATAGGTATTGATCCATATCCATCTAAGGTCATCTAAGATCTAAAGTAAGGTAAACTCAACTCAACTAAGATCATCCAAGATCATCTAAGATCTAAAGGATTAAGTCAGGATGTTCCCAACCAAAGGTTTTTTCGAAGATGTTTGGGTATCCCAAGCACATTGGTGAACCCGCGCCTCTTGCGGTACTCCACCTGGAACGGGGTGCCGAACCAGCCCAGATCCTGCAGCAGTTTCAGAGGTGTCCAACTGTTCGGAAGCTATATAAAGGCTATATATTGGAGGTTTGCAATCCATGGGGGTATCCCTAAATCATCAATTTGTTTAATGTTCCATTGTAAACCAACTATTTTGGGGATCCGCCATTTATGGAAACGCCCATATAGTAAAACATATAGATTAAGCGAAAACCAACCCACGTCCTGTCGGATCTTGTTCTCCAAATAGATTTTGTAGTTTGGACCGAAGAGCTTCGGGTTGTTGCAGAACAGCACCAACCTTGGCTCTCTGTCACGTCAAGGTGTTGAAAGGTGTCAACTGTGCTGCGTCCCAGATGCTCTTTCCAACTGGAGATGGAAAAACTAGTCATTGAAACTAGAATAATGATGAATAATGTGGGTAAAACAATAATAACCGACCCATTTGGGAATCGATTGTTAAATAAAGTTAAATAGCTAAATACCATACATAATCCAAAAATCCTAACTGTTAACCAAGCTTGACCACCCAGTTCCAAGTGGCTGGGGCGGCTCAATGGCCGTTTGGGTGGCGTAATAGACACGACCCTGCTTGGAATTGTAGGCCTCGGGTGGCTGGGGCGTCCAACAAAATGTTGGTTTTGGTGCCTTACCCTCTGGTTATTTAACGTTTTTTGAACTGGAAAATCACCATGTTCAAGTGGTAAATCATCATAAATCATGCATTTCTATGGGCCATTTTCCATAGCTATGTTAAGGAACCAGATGGTAAAATTGAAAAAAATGTGTTTGAACGAGCCAAAACACAGAGGTTTTGACCAAAGAGTTTGTGATATGGAATTTTCCAAAACCGAAAATTGGATGTAGCTTTTTAAAATCGGATAGACCATGATAGACCAGTAGAATGCACTTGTCGGTCATCATCTTCCCCATGAAAAATGATCATAAAAAGGAGATGCCCCATTTTGGGGCAACCATACCTTCACAGCTGCCTGAAGGTGTCAATTCGACCCGGTGGGTTCCAGATGTTTAAGGTACCCTGACTGGGACCTGAGCAGTGCGCCATGTATTACCATACTACCATACATTACCACATGTTACCACATGTCACCACATGTTACCAGTAGTACCGCACAAGGCGGTGGCGGAAGTTTCAAAAATAGGAAACCTATAGGAGAAGTTGGTTGTTGTGAATCAAGGATGGCAGCGCGAAGCCGCTGATGGACCGAAAGGTGGTT
>Ga0126342_10016471_pt1 | contig 12878 bp, 12 predicted proteins | sample Cyp1metagenome_FD_92528 | JGI IMG/M metagenome (GOLD analysis project Ga0126342, IMG submission 92528) | Coral microbial communities from Lord Howe Island, Old Settlement Bay, Australia - Cyphastrea 1 metagenome | ecosystem: Host-associated > Invertebrates > Cnidaria > Coral ... | reverse complement strand
TCAAGCACCTTTCAGTCCATCAGTGGCTTCGCTCTGCCATCCCTGATTCACAACAACCAACCTCTCCTATAGGTTTCCTATTTTTGAAACTTCCGCCACCGCCTTGCGCGGTACTACTGGTATTGACTTTGGACTCGCCTCAATGCTTGGCTGGTGTCTTACCTTCAGAGACATGACTGATAGTTTGGTGGTAAGTGGTCACCCCAAACATGGATGAAACTTGGCTGAAACTCCCAGTAGGATCCGATTTCTCACTCTATGAGCTGTAACAAGACTCGGATGTGATTACAGATATTCCAAGGTGGTAAGAGATAGCCCCTTGATATGTTCATGGTCCAAACATATCAACAGGAAACACATGGAAAGCACCATCTGATCATCACCAAAGGTCCTTGACTGACCCCAAATCAGCACCTCACCGTTTGCGTTCCTCGGCCAGTTCCTGGGCCCCCAGGCGGTCGCAGCAGAAAGCGCATGCCGCGGCAACTGGTGATTCTCCCAGTCGCGCAGCACCTGTGGCGATTGGATCAACGTTGATCCTGACTTGATTTGTAGCGACTGGGAAAATCACCAGTGACTTTCTATAAATCTACAACTGGTGACTTTCTATCGGATCTTCGATTTGTAGATCTTGAGCTCCTCAGGGCATATTACTGTAAGCATTTTGTAGTTCCCATATCAGCATATTCCCAAACATGGATCCGGAAATACTGTATCCAATGGGATTAATGATTGTTTTTCATATACCAGCCAAATACAGGAAGGGTTCCTGTTATACTAGTTCCCTCAACCAATTCAAGGAAGTTCAGGGGAATCTGAGCAATAGATTTGATGGTCCATAGCTGTTGATACAATGTGTATTGACATGTATTGACCCTGTGTAGATCAAGACAGCCCCGCACTGCTTTGACCAGCCGAACATGACCATCCAATGTTGCTCCCCGGCACCTGCAATGCGACCAGTGTGAAAGCTCCTGGCGGCGCAGATTTCCGGCTGCTCCACCGTCCAGCCCTGAGCCACCGGACCTACGTGGCCACGAGTAATAGAGAGCTCAGGGCCTCAGTGCCCAAAGGTCTCAAATGGTCAATGGGAATTCCAAGATCCTAAAATAGAGGTACTGTACCATATAAGGCCATTTTTTGGGGGGGCACTTGAAATGGCCATTGAAATGATCACATTTGGCACTTGAATATCTTCACCAAACGTTCATAAACGTTCGTAATTGCCTTTGGAATCATACCGGTAGTTAAATCTTCAAGTTTGATCCCTGCTCTGTTCAAGATCTTCACTACACATAAGTAAACAACGAGCAAAAATGTGAGCAACCCTCCTGAACCAAGATTGTGGTGGCGCCCACCAGGTATGAAGAAGGGAGTCCTGGTCGCTAGTTTCAATGAGTATATATTGACAATGAAGGGGCCCCTTAGCCGGGTGGGGGCCCACCAGGTTTCTGAGCCGCACGTATTTGTTTAAAATAATTCAACTGATATTTCCGCGATAACTGTGAGTATATAATAATATTGGAATTATAGTTTGAGTTAAACCATGTTAATAACATGTTATAAACCACCTAACTAATCTTGCGTGCGGCCCATATAGCCCTTTGCAAAGTTCTCCAGCACACAGTCATCATGTCTGAGTGACACATCTTGCACTTGACTCCACAGGACTCGCAAAATGTCGCCTCCATACTGCGTCAATTCAGATGGATACGGGGCCGAGGGTCCATATTCAACATCAAACCTGGGATTCAAATGACATTTTTCCGTTTTCCATTGCAAAAAAGGGGGATTCAAATGATATAGAAGGAAAAGAAGTGAGATGGTATAGATATGATATAGATATGATATAGATATGATATAGATATGATATAGTTTTTTCTCTCAAGGATCCATGTGACCCTGTCCCTGACATGTCAGCGATCCCGCATTCTGTGTCATCCCTGCCAAAAAATTGAAACCATCATCCCAAACAGGCTGAACAAATCGAGTACACCAATTGTGTGCATACGTATATTATATAGATATACATGTGTATATATATATGTATGTGTATATCTATATTTATGAATATATATATATATATCAATACAATTACATGAATATAATAAACTATGAACAAGACAAACGGATGACAATAAATGAAAAATACATAAAAATACAGTGTCTTTACATTTCCATTTTTGTGGGAACATTTGATTTCATATTTTTTAATATATTTATTGTCGGCAAATTCTCTAGATACGATTTTCTTAAACCATAAAACAGTAATAGAATATCACCAGCACATATACCTGCATTTTCCTGGGGTACAAAAGATCTGTTGTTCCCCACAAATTGGCTTGTTCAGTATCTACCTGGCAAGAAACCACTGAGTGTTTGATGGCGGAAAGATGCGAATACTATGCCCCACCTAATTAGCCTACTTATTGTAGCCAACCCTTGAGAAAACTAGACCTGCAGTTTGGCTAAACAAGCCAAAAAATGTAGGGGAGGAAGTTGCAGGTATATGGCGTGTATGTATTTATATATAATCCGCCAGAAATTCTCCACCAGCACCTGCCCGCAGCCGCAGCGCAGGCTCCGCGCGCTGGCGCTCGTTCCGCAACGGGCGCAGAAGTGGCGGCGCCTAAACGGGGGCTGGGTGAGAAGGTGGTGCCCCATGGGATGGCGATGTAGAGGTTGAATGGGATCTAAACATATTTATACTGTATACTGGGATTTAAATATACTGATGAGTTATACTGAGATTTATACTTGGATTTATATTGGGATTTAGTTGGCTAAGTTGGTGCAAAGAACTCTAATTTCACTCGGATTTATGGCAGAGATATCTATTAATGCGGGTTGTAAAGCTACTTATAACTGGGGGACGCCACGCACATGTTTATCATGAAGGTTTACCCGATGGATGGGGCCCATTTCTTCGTGGTTCCCTAAGAAAGCGCTGAGAGGATGCTACAATTTACCAAAAAAAAGCCAATTGAAACTCATGCATGCGAATTACTTATGTAGACTACCTGACTACCACTTAGTGAGTCTTGTTGACCGTACGAAAGTCACTTCCTTGGGAAATTGTTCAAATTAATGGGGATCTGGCCATATCATACTTGCTAGGCCACGGTAAGGACGAATCCCGAACCTTGTTTCAGGCTGAAATTGACGCTTCCCTGCAATCAGTCTGGTAAACAAACAGGGCATTGGGACGTTCCTTAGCAAGGAAAATCATCCACATATATAGACATTAAAAACTGATGATTCCCAAGTTCAAGATTAGATCGCGAGATATTACATGAAGTCAACTCCTTGCTGGCTCATCCCAGGAATCGTGTTTGTGGCTTAGTTCACCCCAGTTGGAACTTAGACATACTTTCACGAATGGTACTTGCCCCACTTACAACCGGGGTTTCCTGGGTTTCTTCGGCCCGTCGCCGAACAAACTGAGCGCCAAACATGGGAGGTGCCGCTTGCCACGCGAGCGGTGGCTCTTCAAAAAGCAGCCGCCCTACCGGCAAGTCTTGGGTTGCCACCAGCACCTAGGACCGATGCGGAACGATGCCACTTGGCGGTCTCCAGCATTGGTTGCCCAGAAACACCTGGAAAAAGAAACAGCAAAGCAGAACTATGATAGTTGATGATGGTTGATAAATGTTGATAGTTGATTCAAATCCAATATTTTCCTGGGCACGTTCGTAAGTCTGGAAATTTTCTGGGGGCACTTGAAGCTCGTCTCGACCAGTTCGGCTTCACTGTACAGCACTGTGCCATACTGTGCCCCTTAAGTATGTAGACAAATCATCGGGTAGCATCGGATACCAGTGGGTGATCCAACATAGTTGTAGAAAATAACCATTGCTAATATGTTCATGATAAATCATCTATACATTATATATATATATACAGTATATATATATACTATATATATATATGTGTGTGTGTAATATGCACAAATCAGCAATTTATTACCGGATGGTATATATCATATGTGGTTCAAACTCAATGAACACCATTTTTTTCAAAAAACAACAACATTAAATCCCATGAGCCTCAGCGGTATAACAACGTGACCGCCTGCTTCCACCCATCCCAAGGCGTATCCGTGTGTTTTTTGGACAGTTCATCATCCGAGAGAAAGGCCACGCTTGAGGTTGAGAAATGGTGATCTAATGGGATTTAATGGGAAGTCAATGAAGGGTATAATTAGTATAATCACATATAATCACTATTATGGGGGTACAATCGGATAAGACCTGCAATATGGTGGCCCCCCCAGCTATAACTTTGTTTGTTCACCTGACTGCAGGTACATAGTGACCCTTGGTGTAAACCAACTTTTGCTAACTATTTGGCACCACGTTGCACTTGAAACCACAATCCGGAAACAACCAAATCCAGTGCGTAGAATCTTGTCCTTTCACTATTGCTCATTGGTCATTTCACTCCAGAGCTGGAAGAAAATAGTTGAATTGAAGCCACGAGTCATGGGGTTGTCAAATTGGCAAATTCATGCTGTTTCCCCTGCTTTAAAACACACCCGGCACCTATCTTTCCTCCACAGCTGGCATCTTGTGGCCAAAATCTTCCCCCATCGGCCCACTGGGTTCCGTGCCCCATCCGTCCGGCTGCGCAAGAGATCTGAAGGAATCACCTTCCCGGACAGGGCTGAACACTGCCTAGATCCCAGTTTGGGAATAGTGGGAGTGAACATAGGCCCATGGGCTTCCTTCTAGGCAAACGTTTAGCTAGCCCTTCCTGACATAATTTCACTAGGGTTTCATCATCTCTTGATGGGGGGAACATGGATGAACCACACCATCAGAAATAGGAACTTCAAGTAACGCGCCTTTAACCCAATTATACATACACCATCCCCAATGGAGGTTTACTATTCGTTTACTACTGGGAATGCCTCATACATGTTGGTATCATGTAAAATCAAGCGTCAAATGTTTGGTTAATGATGTGGTTCATGGAATTGGCTTTACCACATTATATAGTGATGATGGTAGCATGTGACTGTGGCCCGATCTTGGCCCTGGACGCCACAATGATCCACCCCCAAAAAAGGGCTGCACATCCAAGTAATCCCTTCCTCCAATCATATTATAGTCATTTACTAAATACACACACATATGCATATGTAACATCCCCAATTTTTGAGACCCCAAATCAGTGCACTCAATACATGTCACCTGGGTTTCATTTGGGGGTACTAAGGGATTACTAACTGTCGACTCCCTACAAGTTCAATGCCTCCTGCAGCGGAGCCAAGTCTGGTGGTGGCTTCACTCGAGCACGGCACACTTGCCGATGCCGACGCCAATGCGCACCTGGTGCCATCGTTTGCTGGTCATGTGTTTGGGTTGCTTCAATTCATCCCTTCCCAAAACAAGGGTGTACGAATTGGATACTATTCATGAATTAGGGACCCTGTTTGTGGTGGGTAGTTGATATCATGGTGGGATGAGGGCTGTCAACAAGGATTATCATCTCAATATACAGCTGGCCTGGAGAAAAAACACGCCCATATCCAATGCCATCATCCCTGGAAAAGACTGATCGTACATGAATGCCAGGGACCATTTGAGGGATTCTTAAGTTGTCATCTAAGCTATTGGTCATTCTATTCATGGGGAAACCAATGATGAACCCCATGGTAGGAAACACCCAGGTAATCATGAAGAAAATGTACATTTCATGACTGGTGCTGCGGTGATATTCATGTTTGACCAAACGGCCCTCCCAATGTTACCTTGAGAAGGGGAACATGAAAGGTGGGCGGCCAAAATGGAGTGAAGAGGTTAAGTGGCATGTGGCAGACCAACCAATCAATGAAGGTGACGATCGAGTGGCACTCTTTGGGATAACTATTGCTGTCTGCTAAGAAACCATAGCAACGCAGCCATGGTTTAGTTTGGTTATGAAGAAATTGGCGGCCTACGTCGGGAATTGAATGTGTTCGGGGAAACAGGGTTGAGAGATGTTGAGAGTAATGCGCCAACCAGGCATGAGGATTGCATCAACATTGGTTGGCTTTATTTTTTTATTTACTGCAGTCTTGAGATTGGAAGAGCAGCCGTTAGCATGAGCAGCTGTTAGCATTGAACTTGTGATGTGCGTCACTGAAAAATTACCGGATCAATGGTCCGCTCGAAGCGAGTATTTGTAGCTAAGAGGCTAAGAGGTCCGAGGCCTCTCCTTCACTCTCTATCCTACACCTAGAATCCCAGATCAAGAAAATGTATACCTCATGATTGTTGATGCAGTGATATTCATTTTTGACTCAACCATCCAATCCCCACAATATTAATATCCCCTGAAGAGTACTATGGATAATTACTACTATTTTGAATAGTTAAAGCGGTAAACCATCGAACTAAATAGATCTAAATAGGCCATTTTGATCCATTTTGCATAGCAAACCGCTAAGCGTACCAACGGGGGATCTGGTTAAATCCCATGAAATCCCATTAATCTATGGTTAAATCCCATGAAATCCCATTAATCTATATTAATCTATTGAATAACCTCAATTAGGGTCCCCAATGGTCGGATACCATGCTAAACCTTTCATGGCGCATCTGAGCACCCCGTACGGCCGCAAGTTTCTCCACAGTAGCGGACCTGCGTTGAATAAAACCGCGGTCTATCGATATATGCATACTTAATCAGTTCAAAAAATATGCATGTGTGTATACATTTTTTTTTCTTCTCGGCTCGAAGTAGCTTTCGCTGCGGCCACATAGCCTGAATTCAGAACTGGTAAAAAGTCAGATGTCACCCGGCGAAGTCCTTGCCAAGAAAGTCAGAAAACTGCTGTACGATCAGCTTTTGACAACTGGCAAGAAAAGCATCGGCCTGTACGGACTCAGAAAATGGTGTGGTGTCTGAGTGCAACTGGGTGAAAAAACATCTGGCAAATGCAAGACATAGCGAAGGCGGGTATTCCTTCAGTTTTGCCGTGGCCCATTGGCCATTGGCCTGAAGGCCAATCGCACTACGCTTAGGTGGTTGGTCACAAACGGCACACTGCTTGAGCGTTGCAGGCAAGCTTGGGAGGTTAAGGCACAAAAGCTGCGTCGGCTTTGGCGTAGGTGCTCCAAAATGCCCTTGAAGGATTCGAAGCACCTCAACTCCTGGCAGATGTGTCAACAGGATCAAGATGCGCAGTTTCCAAATGGACGCTGCATCCTCAGAGTCTGGTTCTGCAGGATGTTCTAGCCCGCCAACTCCACCACGCAGCGCCAAACGGTACAGACAGACAATGGAGAAGAGGAGTAAATCATTGCCCACAGAAATCTGCGCAAGCTCCTTCAGCCCCAAAGCATCCAATCCCCAAAGTGCCTCTGCAGTCCTGATAACCCTTGGTCCGGAGCGATTGGCGGCATGGTCAATGGCAACTCCGCGAGCTTTGCTCCAAGTCTCGCACGGCGGGCCTCCAATGAAGCCAACAACCCAGGAATTGTCAATACCGCGATACCAAAACTCCTGTGTGGTGCGTGAAGACGCATCGCCCAAGTCAGTGTCGTAGATGATGTCCATCGAAACTGCATGAATGAAGACTCCATCTTCACAGGTGGCCAACATCCGATCCAAGTAAAATTGGAAGTCACCGGGCCGCCGCCGGCCCGCAAACGCGTGAAGCACAATGCGATGCTTTCCCCACGTGCGCGGAATGGCAAAGGTCTGCTCGTTCCACTGAATGTCGCCACATGCCTCTTCGAGCTGTGGGAGGTCTGTGAAGTGCTCAACTGGGACAAAGGACTCATCAATAAGGAAGTGCCAAGTGTCCGGGAGCTGTAGGCGCCTCACCACATGTAAGACGTCAGCCAGTGGAAGATCGCCCAGATCCTGCGCATCATGCTCCAAGTTGTTGTAGAGTTCACATAATGTAGCAAGGCATCTAGTCCACGAAAGCGGTTCCCTGGTGATGCGTTCTCTCAACGAATCCTCAAGGCGGCGCAATTCCGTGGAGTGTAGAATGATCAGAGCCAAGTCTTCATATAGCTCCTCTAGAACAAGTGAGAAGTCACTTCGTCTGCGCGCCTCATCCAAAGGGCCTTCAGCTTGCAGAGGCGGAATGAGTCCATCAGTGCCCAATCTCATATCCTCATCCACTATGGAGCCAAACCCTGGCATAGGCGCATGCATAGAACGCAAACCATGCCAACTCTGTCGACAACTCGTGCTTCGAATGAGATGCATTTTCAACTTCCCAAAGGAGTGATACTCAGTGAGGCAAATAGCGCACTGCGTGGTTTGAAACAGATGCCTCACCGGGTGTGTGATGCCATGTGCTTTGAACATGTGCGCTCCTTCCCCAGCCTTGCTTCTGCACGCAAGTTGGCATTTCATGCATCCAAAAGCCGCAGCGGCTGGCTCTCTACGCCGCAACGGAGTGGGCACTGAGAAGTCATGGTTGCGCATGAGCTCAAAAAGTTCATTGTGTGTCTGCACCACCTTGCATAACTTGGCACGTTGTCCGGCAGCATGTTTCATGGCTCTCGTCGTGAGCTGCTTCCAAAAGCCAGGATGATATTGAATGATGTCAAGCCATTGCGCTAGGTGCTGCTTGGGATCTTGCAAGGAACTAGAGTTCCGTAGCTGCTGGTGCATCCAGGTCAAATCATCTTCAATGAGCCGGCACCAACCCTGATCCACATTGAAAAGTCCCCAAGAGACAACTTTGCCAGCTGAAAAAAGGGTCTTCAAATAACGCAAACGTGAGACTCGTAGAAGTTCAGTTGGACTTGGAAGGTCAATCTTGGTAAGAATGAGGTCATCGGGTACACGTTCTTCCGGGCGCACCCCAATGAGCCTCTTGTAAAGCTTCATCACCGCTGCATGAAAAAGACTTTTGGTCTTCTGGTCATCAATGACCCAGGAATCCGTACCGTACAAAAGCCTGCTGAGAACTAGGCATCTGAACAATTCCGCCCTCTTCTTCGACGGAATAATCTTGTTCTGAAAGAGGAGTCTGCGGTATGTTGTGAAGGTTTGATGCGCAATTCCAATGCGCCTGCGGATTTCCTGTTTCAATTCGCCGGAGTGATGAAGAACGCCGCCAAGATGTCTGTAGGCGCCAACAATGGGAATTTGGTAAAATCCCGTATCCCCTATGACTGGAAAGAGCCTCTTGGAAGAAGGACCAAACCAATGTTTTCGGAAACTTTTCTGTCCTTGGCCACGAGTAGAAAACATGATCTCGGTCTTGCCCTGGCTCAAGTTCGGAGTCATGCCATGGGTTTTGCAAAGATCCAGCAAGAAGCTCGAAATGGTGGCTGCTTTGATCTGCAAGCTCGCAAGAGAATCTGAGCTCATGCATATGCATAGATATGTGTATACATACATACATATATATATATATATATATATATACATATTATATATACAAATATGCATGCATAATTACGCAGATATCTTTCTCTATGCATGCTTACAGAGTGATATGTGATTCGTCGAAAATATATCAATGATAATCATCAAACATGTTTTTAACACCCGTCCGAGTGTTGTCCACGCATTCCATATCTCCAAGGGTCGCATGGGTCTTTTTTTAGTCTTCTCGCATCATCCTGCAAATTGCAGCACCAGCACATCCCAAGCTCATCTCGCCGTGGGACATGTTGCTACTCCGTCTCATGAACATTGTCACCATTACCGTCATCATGATCATCATCATAATCATCGTCAGGATCGGGTATGTGCAATTTGCAACCGCTCGCAGGTGACGTTCCGCCAGGGCCCGGAAGTTTAGAAGCTGGGACATGGATTGAAGCATCGTCACAAACCAGGAGATGCTTCCCTGCCGTCACTCTTCTCGTTGCTGAGCGAAATCTGAAGCACTTGGTTCTCCTTTCAGTGTTGGATGCTGACGTCTCCCAATAAGCGATGCTCAGCCCCTTGGTCTCTTGTCACCTTAGCACGTCTCAATAATGGATAATAATGGCCCATAATATGGTTGATCTATGCTGCTTGCCAAAAAAAAAAAAGGCATGGCTAAAGTGTAGCCAAACATGCCACATTCTCCAAGCACCATGGATGATCTGGATCCATTTTCATGTGCATCATAAGAAGTTTCCTATCAATGAGTTATCAAGTTTATCGGTTTACCGATAGCATTCTACGCATTCTACGTGTTGTTTGTCTGCTAGTTGGTTGAACCTGCTGGCTGATTGCAACTCAGCCAGCACCCTGTTCTATTGGCGGCATTTTCATTAAACTGCCATTCTTGTCACTTATCTCCATTGAATCCTCTATGTTTGTTGCTTTAAACTGTCGTGTGCTTTACTTAATTATGTTGCTTCACCCGCATCAGATCCCTGCTATAGAAACCACCAAACAGATAGAACGGCTCATAATTTACCACTAAGTCTGAAAATGACTCAACCTTTCTATCCAACTATCCCATCGTTTGGACCTTTCTAATCCCTTCCCCCGAATATCAAATACTGCCATTTCTAAATTCTGACCCATGTGGGGGGTGTTTAGGAATATGCGAAGGGATCAAAACCTCATTGCTTGAGAATTTAGTTGCTGAAGTCCTTCTTGTTAATCGTTATATCCCCGTCAAATCCCTGCTGTCACACTCCATTTTTTTGTTCACGTGTTTCTTCCATATTTCCAAGGTCTATAAGTATAGATAGATATAGATATATATACATATATACATATATATATTGTGTATGAATATATATATATATATTATTATATAATTATATATATATATATATCCCTCTCAATTATGTACAATGACTAAAGATGACTAAAGTGGAAACATGGACATTTCTCTCCATTTCTGGCACCCTGTTCCCTTTGTTCCCTTTGTTCCCTTTGTTCCCTTTGTTCCCCGCCACAAATGGCCACACTGAAGGGCCCCAGCGCGGCCAGCAGCGCCAGAAGAGCCGAGCACTGGAAGAGTCGCTGATCGCCGTAGCGGTGCAACACGAGTCCACCCAACCAGGAGGCCGAGCCCTGGCCGACGCCCACCCAGCAACTCCTAGGGATGGGTCATGGTCTGGGGGAATGGGAGATTCATGGGCTTCTTATGCTTTGAGATGGGGAAAGATGGGAAATTCAAGGTGTCCTCCATGGTTTGATGGGGAAATATAGGGAACTTCTTCACTTTTTGTGGTATAAACTGAAGAAATCTATGGGAAATTGATGTTGTTTTACAGTTTGATGGAAAAATATAGGGAACATCTTCACTTTTTGTGGTAAAACCTAGGGAAATCTATGGGAATTTGTTTATGGTGAAAGAGTGTAATTTGCGGTAAAATTTTCAGCAATTTTTTGGGCGGGTGGGAATCGGAACATGTGGGAAATCTACACCTTTGGTCTTGGAAAAGATATAGCACAATCTACCATGTGTTCATGGCCGCAAATTTGGGGACCAGATCTCTTGCCCGTAAAACAGCAATTTGCAAGATGCATCCAGCCCTCCAACCCAGCGGTAGGTTTAAAAAAGGAGAAGAATGGAACTGAAGAAAGTTGGGACCGGTTTTACCAGGTCTTGTGAGGGTTTCTCACAGTGGTTTCATCTACTGTAAATGGTAAGAATCATGGAGCTGCTCCAAAAGCACATGGAATGTATAGATCGTTTGCCACAAATGTCCAGGATACCTGTTAAATCCCACCATTTACTTCAAGATCAGCCGCTCAGCAGAAAGCCGCACATCACATTCGGACTAATAGGGTTTGGTGATAAAAGTTATGAAGCTGAATAGCATATAGCCTTGAACATGATGAATCTGCCACCTTACACCAGCGCTTTGGACAACTTGAGTGTAGACCTTATCCAAAGGAGCAGAATATGCTTCATGGGTGAAGTCTGACTAAAACGGTGCATCAAATCCGGCCAAAACACACCATCCAAGGCACCCAATGATAGATTGCATGGTTGCCTCAAGCTGTGGTGGAACCATGTCATGGACCTAGGCGCAGGGCAAGAAACAACCGGTCCAAAGCACATAGGTTCCCAATGGGTGGCCACTTCAAAGTGGAACGTGTCGCTCTCAAAATTGCACTTGGAAAAACAAACAACGAAATCCATCGAAATCCAAATTTATCAAACATATGAATAAATATAAGGTGTATATATATATATATGTGTGTGTGTGTATATTTGTATTATAGTCAATTAATCTTAATTATAGCTAATTGGAATAATTGCACATTATTGGAACATATGATAAATCCAATTAATAATCATTTTTGTAATTGGAACTAGTAGCTGCTATATATATATATCCCACAAAAAACATCTTCGTTAGAGTCCCTGATAGTTGGTCATTCACCTTGCAGCGGTAAGTGCAGCGGTAAGTGGCGCTCAGAGTTACCGCCGCATTGGCAATGGAAAAGGTGATGCCATGGAGCAACTCGCCTGGAAAATGGGGACCAAATACGATCCAATGAGAAAATATGTGAGATGTGCGGAGTATAGCCCACTAGAGCACTATGTGTTGGAGCTGAAAAAAGGGCCGTTCATTTTGAATGATACCACTCCAAAGCGCTATTGAAACCTCTAGGGTAGTTGAAAATTTGACACCCACAGCATGCGCATCATATCCACAGCCTGGCAGTACCCATGCAGCATCCCAAATTGCGGAAATCCAAGCCTGACAGCTGTGGAGATCAAGCTTTGCTTTGGAGTTTCAACAGGGTTGGGGATCACTTAGAACCAAAGGATTGGGATCACTCAGAACCACAGGATCACTTAGAACCAAACAGCATCACTTAGAACCACACAAATAGGATCAGCAGAACCACCAGTCCGGATGTTTTGGTTGAGGCTGCTATAACCAGCATGGTGGAATGAGACCTTTAGGGTAACACTTGGGGACACGGGGCTGGGACATGGGGAGGGTTTAGGGGACAAG
>Ga0126342_10016470_pt1 | contig 12879 bp, 11 predicted proteins | sample Cyp1metagenome_FD_92528 | JGI IMG/M metagenome (GOLD analysis project Ga0126342, IMG submission 92528) | Coral microbial communities from Lord Howe Island, Old Settlement Bay, Australia - Cyphastrea 1 metagenome | ecosystem: Host-associated > Invertebrates > Cnidaria > Coral ... | reverse complement strand
TGGCGAAGAGCTTGGCGAAGAGTTGGCAAGGCGGAAGTGAACGTGGAAGTGGAGGCAGAGGTGGTGGAGGAGAAGGAGGACGACGAGGAGGAGGAGAAGGAGAAGAACAACTCTGATAAAATCTAACAACCCTCACCTGGCAGGTGGGGAATAATGATAACAATAATATATCTATATATATATATATATACTTACATGTATACATAGATTATGATCGTATGATGCTTTAGTGGTATGACTAACTCGAACGTATGTAGGTGATGATAGTGAATATCTTCTTAGATAGGGCAATGGGTAGTTGCTTAAGCGGTGAATAAATTGGTTTTACATCCCCCAAGTATAGTTGGGAATGCCAGTGAACCGATCACCAGTTAATAAATCCCATTGCCTGTCTTCGTTGCCCAAGCAAGTCTTCCGACTTTGAAAAGAAATGCATGGCACCTACAATGACAGCTCCTTGCTACCAGCAGTTTCGGTGGTTCTGTATATGTTTGATTTAATTCTATATGATGGTGAAAATATAGTGACATTATGATATATAAAATATTTTTTTCTAGAAGGAATTGCTCTAAGTATTTTGGAAATAGTCCGAGCATCCCAGAGACAAAGAGGCCGGCCGACCTCCCAATACGTGTATGTATATATATATATATATATATATTTATATTTATACATATGTATTATATACATATAAAATGTGTGTATATATATATATATATATATTGCATTGTATGTTGTATTATTTACAGATAAGCTGGGCTACTACATAATTCGCGTTAACTATAGATAGATGTCTTACGTATAGAGCAACTTAGCAGTTCCGAACTGGACACAGCACCACGCGCAGCCAGCCATGCGCGCTTTAGGCAACACGGAGAGCAAATTCATGGAGCTGCTGGCGCAGGCGTGTACCCCAATAATCAGATGTTTATTACTGTTTTTATTGATTAATGAACAACCAATAGTCAATAACATCAATAATCAATAGAAATCATTAATCAATTGTAAGAATGATATTGTTAACCATTTGATACTAATAACAGTCTGATTATAATCTGATTATTTGCTGTTGATTATTGTTTTTTAATTGGTTAATGTTGATAATAACAATAACAACAAGCAATAATCAACAATAATAGTTTTAATAGTCAATAATCAGCAGCTGATAATCCAACAATAAAACAAAATATGGACGACTATATTATATTTTTGTTTGCCGGGTCTGACAATTTGATCCGTGTGCCATACCCTGGAATTAAAACAATCTTTAAATGGAATTGCGGGGTATGCTCGGTGAGGGGTCTGGACTTTTCTTATAGATAGTAGACATGATGGAACAGGATGCTAAGGGTCCTGAAGATAGAGGAGAAAAGTCTTACCCTGGATATCCCGCCAAAAACAGCAGATAGTGAAGATCCTGGTGCTGACTGGCAGTGTGGCTTCGGGGATACTCCAAGCCGTCCAAGCCATACCTCATAATTTCCGGCTCGTCATGTTTTTCTACAAAGTGATGCCCTGAAAGTTATAAGGTGGTCTACAATCCACATTGACTGTACATGCACCGACAAAACCCTAGTTAACCTACTTATAACCAACTTAAATAGTGAACTCGGGCACCAAATCCCATGAAATCACCATGTTTGAAGGTCAAACGAGTCAAAATCCCGTTAAATCACATTAATTTGAAATTAAAAAACCATTAAGTCAATGAATAAATCCCGTTCAATCTCATTGAATCTCATAGAATATCATAGAATCCCAAGTTTTCCTGGTTAAAGCACCACCTTGGCACCTTGATTCAAAGTTCCACAGCTCCCTGAGGCCAATAGCAGTGAGCCACTGGCTCTCCGCGCAGCACGGGCCTACCTGGACTGCTTGGGTTGCCTCGTAAACGGGTAAACCAACAATACTCGGATGGGGCCCTAAAAAATAGGTGGATGATGCTGGATGGTGATTCCCCCTCAAAAGACTAATGTTCAAGGTTTTGAACCATGCTGATGTGGTAATTTCTATGGTTTGCCTAGGAAAATGATTAAAATGATCTACATTCGTGGTGGGTTTTTCACATTCATGTTGGTATATGGAGGGTACCACTAAAAATGGTGATGTTTTCAGCCACAAAAAGTGACTGGGATGTGACTGGGTTCCTCCAAAAATGGGGACGACCAGTCTCCGCATCGGAAAAACATGCCCAGATTTTGGAGTGATTTTTGTGGACATGTTTGTATGAGATATTTCAATATATTTCATGCATCAACAAATGCGAATGGAACTTGGGATTTCAGGTGCAAAACTGAATGTGATTGAGTTCGTGATGCACCTGTGCTAGTAATTATGAACTGATTCAGTGGAAACCATTCATTCCGTCAAGAGACTCCCAGGCAATCTACCAAGGGGCTGGGGGGGCAAGCCACCAGGCTGTTGGTTAAGCCATAGGGATCATAGGGATGTCAACGAAGAAATTTGGGGATTCAACTTGTAGGTGGAAAGCACTGAACCGGTACGAAAGGATGAGACACATTTCCTTTTCCTAGACTCCAGCATCAATGCATATTTATATATATATATATATATATTAGTATTTATATATATATATATATGTATTGAATCTGTCCTAATAGGTCCTAATAGCTGTAACAGTCAAAAAATGGATTTTATATGTTGGGCGAACGTTGTTTTGAGTGTTTTCCTTCGTGCACGAAATCGTGCTTTTGGGTGCTCTCCCTCGTTCCAAAAATCGTGCTTTTTGGTGCTTTCCCTCGTGCCAAAAATCGTGCTCTAGATCGTGCTTTTTGGTGCTCTCCTTCGTGCCCAAAATCGTGCTCTAGACCGTGCTCGCTGTTACAGCTATTAGGCTTGTGTCTATATATATATATATCTGATTTGATATGATTTGTGTATATATATATATTAATAATTCATATAATATATATATATATTTATATTGTATATATCATATTATGTTATTTTATTATATATTTTATTTTATTTTAATATATTATATGTTGTTATAGGGGGTCACACCTTGCTGGCATAAATGTGCCACGAAAACCTGATGGCATATGAACATCGAATATCTCGAGAATCGTCGAAACCTGCCATCTGATGGTGTGATGTTTTTAGCAATGAAACAAGATAGGCATCAAAATGGCATGCCAACTGTGTGTGTGTAGATACCTGTGGAAACATCTGATCTCAACGGCTTGCTCTCTTTCCAAGAAATATTGTACAGGAACGCATTGGAAGCTGCAGTTTTATCAGCTGTTTTCCCCGATGGAGCGCCCCAAAGCAAAGGAAAAATTCGAAAACGGCAAAGAAACCTACTGAAAGGATGGAAACTGCGACTTTTTCAGCAGTTGTCCCGGATGGAGCGCCGTAAATAAGCAAAGGAAAAACTAGAAAATTGCAAAGAAACCCATTGAAAGGATGGAAGCTGCAACTTTTTCGTGTGACATCTTTATCCATCGAAAATTGCATTCAGGCATGCCATCTGTTTGAGTGCAACAACTGGTGAGGAATCAACAGGTGGGTTATTTTGCATTTCTGATGGCACATTGACGTCTTTTTGTCTATGCAATCTGATTGTGATCCTATATATATATATTTTTGATAAACTATTTTTTGAATATAATAAAAACAATTATTATATTATCTTATATCATATTATTTCAAATTTAATATTAATATATTTTATTATAGAATATTTGTTTTAATATTATTTTTAATATATTATATTACATGTTGTTATATTATATTTTATATTGTATCATATATTATATTATATTATATTAAATTATATTTTATTATATTATATTATATTACATTATATTATTTTATATTATACTATATTATATTATATTTATATTTTTAATATTATTTAATATAACATGCTACAATGTCAATATAATTAACTTATAATACATATAACAATGGATATATATATATATATATAAAATGATTTTTGTTTTAGCAAAGACTTCTGGAGAGATCTGTTTTGGTTTACTCTATGGGCGTCTTTTAAGGTAGCTACTGGTATGAAAAATCCGCATGTGTTGTAAATCATCGAACTAAATGAACCAGTTTCCATTGTGAAATTACTGGAGGGTATGCTGGTTACAATATGTAACCCTTTCCAACTTGTTTTTAAGTTTTTAGGAATGCTGTGATGTTGAGAATGCATCAAGCATCATGGAGCTACCTAGGCTTGTAGGAGCGCCATGTACCCTATCCACTCGAAGAAATGCTGTGAAACGGGTCTTGGTCAATATTGGGTGTTCGAGGTGTCTGGCAAGTTTCGTAAAATATGGCAAGTCTATTGGGCCACAGGGCTTCCGTTTTTGTTGGCTAGCATCTTCAAGTGATAAAATATTATACATATATATATATAATCTGTTACGTATGTGGTTTTGTCCAGCAGTTATTTTTGTTTGTTTGGTGAGCCCAATTCGACACCTTTGATTGAACAATATGTATGAATGACGTATTATATATATATATATGGCCATATATGTTTATATATATACATACATGCAAATTGTATGTTGGTCAACCGCAATTTTAGACCGCACTTCAGTGCCTCATGTGTTTTTTTTTCCGCAGCATTTCCTGCGCCATGCGGCAGGACGTTTGTTTCTTCCATCCTTTTGATGACTGCAACAGCCGCATGGCACGTCTGGTCTTGGACTTCTTGCTAACCCGCGAAGGTGAGACCATGGTGGCTGGTGTTGCCTGGGGGGTAGATCCTCCAAGTAGCCCAAAAATGGTTTGTTTCCCCATAAGTTGAGTAACTTTACCCATTTTTTGGAAGGCATAAAGGCGGGTCTAAGTAGTTCATTTTTTTTGTTCTGAAGATATTGTTACGACCCAGTTTGGTGTCTTATAGACTTATAGATATATGCCACGGTGAACGTCAAGTAAAATTGTTGTACATACAAGTTGAGATCTGAGCCAACAGACATTTGGGGTATGCACCTTCAAAACCAAAGAAACTTGAAGTATAATCTCCTAAAGTGGGTTTGAGGCCAAGCTCCCTCACTGATGTTTTTTTTTATCTTTCTTGATAGTATCAAAACATGTAAAATATGGAACCAACATAAGTCAGTCAATTGCCAATCTGCCATGTTTTGAAGGTTTGGGCATCAAAATAGACGGAACCCTGCGACGTCACAAAATAGTAATTGCTGATTAAGGGTAAGGGTAATCATCCCAATATGATCTAATTTCAGTTTGCAAATTGCATAAATAATTTATAAACTTGAACCAGATGGGATGAAAGTGACCATACCCCGAGTGGTTTCGTTGGAGTCCGTGCTTAAGTAGCAACGAATGAAACATGGAGTCACACAGTGTAGCACCACCATTCTGGCAATATGTTCAGCCTTGCCGAATTTTCACTGCTTACATTTGCTTGGGTGACAGAGGGCTACCTTCCGTTTCGGCACAACACTTCTATCGCAATGATGTTCTCATTTTTATACCAGTCATGGATAGTCATGGGCCATCAATTCACATGTTAAAACAGCGCGACGCATTCAAAACTTACTGGTTCAAAAATACTTTTATTGCTTAAATCCATTTTCAAGACATCAGTAATTTGTGTTTTGACAAAAAAACAACGATTTTCTTTGTGACCGGAGTGATGAAAAATCATGTGCGCATATGATTTCGGCTCATGTCAACCATGCTGGCAGGATATACACTGTGCACTGTCGAGCCAATATTCCTGCCCTCTGGCGACGGGGTTTGGCATTCCAAGAATTGGTGGAAAGGAACACCGAGGGAATGTTGGAAAAATATTGGAACGCCTATTTCCAAAATTTCTTTCAAAATTGGAGGCACCATCCCACAAGGTGGTGCCCCATAGTTAGCTAAGTTGGTTTATAACTCCCATAACTATGGTTTATGGCAGATATAACTATAGTTCATGGGGTTTATAAACCAACTTATAACTGGGGGGCACCATCCTGCAATTGAAACCTACATATATCTGGAGCCGAAGCCCATCGCTTCCTGCAGGCTTTCTTGAAACAATCCATTCAGCCATAGCGTGACTCCATTGTCGGTAACATTTGGATTCAGCTGACATAGATTTAGACCCTCATTAACTCCGCCCAAAGAAGATAGACGTGATAGAAGATGGTGTTTCATTCCTGCATTTGATACTGTAGGTGAAAAAATGTACCACCTTGGATGGTTAAAACCCAATACCTAGTTGGATGAACCACCGTTTTCAGCTGGCGCAGGATGTTTACCATCCACAGTATCCCATTCATCTCCATGACAAATAGAGTTTGTTGTTTTATCCCCTTAGGATCCACTATTACAACCTATTATAACCCATGCAAGGTGGTGCCCCAGTTCGTTAGCTAACTTGGTTTATAAGTCCAATAACTAGGGTTTATGGAGAATATATCTATAGTTAATGGGGATTATAAACCAACTTATAACTGGGGGGTACCACCTTGTGTAATATACATATATATATATATATATTATGGAATATCGATCCCCAGTCAGATATGGAGAATTCCTGGACGACAGGAACCACCGCAAAAACTCCGGCAATGAGAAACATACAAGGGAATGACATTGGTTTTCAGAAATTGTGCAACAAATGGGGCAAGCGATGGGACCGTAACAAATAGCGAGACCTCTTTGAAAGTTTCTGCCATTTACAGTACCCATACGTTTACAGTTTGTCATTTTCCAGTAATACCTCCTAAACAAAATGCCATACATAGTGCAGACATGTGGTAAGCGATGGTACCTTCCCAAATTTGTTGATGTCCCAAATTCATGAAGCAACAGAGATTGCTAAGATCGTCCACCAAAAAAACTGGTTGGTGGTTTGGAACATGAATTTTATTTTCCCATCATATTGGGGTCATGTCATCATCCCAACTCAACCACCAACCAGAAACCATGGGTCCCTACAGGATGGTGCCCCCCAGTTATAAGTTGGTTTATAAACCCCATTAACTAGTTCGTTATATCTGCCATAAACCATAGTGAAATGGGAGTTATGTTCACCAACTTAGCGATTCCGAACTGGGGCACCACCTTGTATAGAATTCCCGGAAATTCCTGGGATTTGAAAGCTCCAAACGGACTGAAATTCCGGGGATTTGGAACGCCACGCTCCGAAGGTTCGCGCGCTCTGCCCGCGACGCCGAAGGTGCCAAGGGTTTCGCGGAGCAAGTGCAGCAGCTGATGGTCAAGGTCTCAGCGGTGGCTTGGTGCATGGGAAAACATGGCGAAAATCATGGGAACAGATGGGAAAATCCTATAGGAACATCTGGGATAACATTGGAAAATATAGGAACATGCCGAAGACTTTGATGATTTAAGAATTGGACAATTGCCATTGAGTTCGTTGATTTAGCAGACGGAAAATAGGTGATGTTCCAGTTTGCAAGCTGTTAAACAGACACACTAACTATAACCATGACTAAGAGTTGGGTCATGACTAGCCATAAACCGAATTGGTAACGACTAGCAGTTTGCAAACTCGCTAAAACCATCGGCGTAGCATCGAACTAAATGGGCCATGACTTCCATGGCTATGTCAAGCTACCAGATGGTAAACCTCGCAAAAGCTATGCTCTGCTGGGATTTGGTGATTTTGTATATTATATATGACCATAGAATGGATCCAAATGGCAATGGATTGTGTATGGTTTATGATGCTGTTTTCGCCACAATCGTCAGTAATGATCCCATTGGAATTTGACATTCATTTGATAGCAGGAATGAAGATGACAATTGACCTTTGTGTTTGAGCACTAACTCGTGTAGGTAACATTGTCAAAATATCTTCTTTTCTCCAGTTTGAGGGTATGAAACATTACGTAAGAAGCTATTCTACTTGTAGCAGTGAATCTCTCCAATGTGATGAGAGAAGCGGATTTTTTAGACATGACATCAGATGGGAAACCAAAGGTAGTGCTGGTCAGATACCAAAAAATAAGCAGAGGTTTTACCACCTTGGAATTTGAATCCAGGATCAAAGGCGATGGGATGTGATGGGCTGGCGCTTGTATGGCGATTTAGTGGGGACCGGCCATGGCTACCGAGATTTTGAGCCATGGCCAGTGCCAGGGGATAATTACTATGTTGGGACATGCCTCCAAAACATGCGGAGTCATGGGGATACCCTCTGGTAAACATACAAAAAACTATGGAAAATCATTATTTCCATGGGACATGTCACTATTTCTATGGCCATTTTCAATAGCTTTTTGTATGTTTACCAGGCCGGGTATACCATATGTTCACAAGCCAGTTCAGAACATGCCATGGAAACTCTCTCATGGCCTGATTCAGTGATTCATCATGCGGCCTAGGAATGGGACAAGCCCTTGGCAAATTGGATCGACAAGTATCCTGATCCCAGTTTCGAAGCAAAGGAGAGATGGTTCATGTGTATGTTGCTCGGCAAGTTGGATCATGAAGTCCGAGCTGTACGTGATCAGGCTTTTTTTTGGCATTTCCATGTGGTCGCGTTTCTAAAAGATCCGAGAAGAAAGTCATGGGAAGCTGTGATTCTTGTTTCTTGGAAGGAACGATTCTTGCGACTAAGTGGTAACTGGTAACCCTTCAATGTATAGGTAATTATTGTGGTTGCCGGAGTGAAACAACTGCGCAAACATTGACATCTTGTAGGCTGAATTAAAAGTGATGGCGCAGGTATCACTCCAGCAACAAGTGATCAGCTCAATCCAATGGTTTGAGCAGAAGTTTCCCTGTTGCTGAAGGAGGTTTTTTCCAAAACCCCACCGAGGTAAAAAAAAACAAAAAGACCCAAATCGAATCAAGTCGATGGATGAAATGTTAGAAATCTTCCAGCTCTCTTCATAGTTCTGGGTAAATGACATAACGACCGAACCCTGTTCTCCCGAACCCTGGAATCATGGTTTTTATAGGGAAATCATCCCCAAATGGCCCAACAATTCAGGTTAGTGAAATATTATAATTTACCCAGATAGTTGGGCCTGTGCTTTGAGTCGAACTTGCTCTTTTCTACAGGATTTAATGCTTGGGTATCACCAATCTGCTTTCCAACATTGGTCCCTGAAACAGAAACTCTTTCGAATTTGAGTGATCACGAAGCATTTCCAGATCCATCCTCAGATTCCTCCAAGCCTTCCTATGTAAGGCTTACTTGGTGCCAAATAAGTCTTCTCTAGTCCTGTTAAAGTGATATATGTTTCCTGCAATAAGGAGTGAACAAGTGAAAAGATACACTGCACCCGTCCAGAAATCTTCTATGATTCCTAAGCCGCCTAGTAGAAATCCAACGTTTTTTGGTTGTTCTGAACATGAGCTAGGTTGTTTATGTGTTTTGCTGTCCAATTACAGCATTGTTTGAACATGTGTTTTCTCATTTCCTTCATCCTTCTCCTTCTTTTTTTCAAACCTATGTTTGCCCCTGACCTGCTTAGATTTGCCCATGCTGATGGTCGTGATCTCCGACCCTATTTCAATCCGAAAATGGTAGAATCGTAGAATTTCTGAAAACGAGAATGTCTTATTACCCATGGGATCCATGGTGCTGGTACATATGCTAACATTGGGGGTATATTGATGGGATCCATGTTACCATATATAGATATATATATATATATATATAGCATACATGTATCCTATGGGTTATGCCTTGGAAATGCGTTTCGAAAAAAAGGCTCCTTCCAATACACCCAACACCCAACAGCCAGCACATTTTATCCTGGCTACTTGAGCCCACCGTGAGGGTGTCCGGGACTTGATACATCTGAAATTCTGCGTTGCCAGCCATTGGCTGCAAAAAAACACATTTTGGAGGATGCCAACCAGCGGATCTCAGTATATAGTTGAAATGTGTTTTTTTTTCCCTGGCATTGGTTTCACATCTTTTCAGGTCGTTTTCAAGTCTGAATTTAATTTCACTAGAACCCAGTCCATGCTGACAAGCCAGTCAAGACTACATGTCGTTTGCTCCAACCATACAACGAAGCCGGTCATTATTTGCTTTGACATTTCTTCTCCTCACATTGGGTGTAATCTGAGGGTGTATGCTAGATGAACAAGGTCCACAGCTGGTGTCATCAGCTCCGTGGCTGAATCCCTGCCTAGGTCTAAAAAAAAGTTCGCTCTGAAAATCGAACTAAATGGGTGCTTTCCATTGCCAGAGTTGATTGAAAGTAAATCATTTGTAAATATCTAAAAAATGAAAATTCAATTGGATATGGATTGGAGTCTTTAATGTTGTCTTGATTTGCAATTGTAATTCAAAAGATTCATAGCCATCGCCTTCTGCATTAAAGGGCTCGCGGGGTCCTTGAGGCGTCTCCTGGGCTCTTGGAGCAGATTTTATTGAGCGCTTATTGATAGACAGCATGCAGCAATTAATATTTAAATTAGTTGATCAAGCTAGTTTCTGTGAAAACGCACATGCTAAAATAGTTATCAACTAACATAGTTATTAATTGATCAAATTTATTGGCTATTTCTGTAAAATAGTGGGTGAAAAGCTGGTTGGCGCAACAGCTAAACGTAAAAGGTCGAAGATGTGTAAAAAAAATGGGTGGTGTGGCTGACGTCCTGAGCACGAAGTAAAACATTGAAACCATTGCATTTGATATTGTAACAACCTGTATACATAGTAACTTACAAGCATGTAGCGACAGAAAAGCAAAATCCCACGATCTCAGGATGTTTTGCCTAGATTGTTCATCTATATGTTTGGCTTGGTTTCGACAAATCCCAGCTACCACCCCGAACCTACTTGTCAGTGGCAACAATTTTGTGGGGTGAATTTCCGTCTGAGTCTACAATCTTTGTTTCTTGTTGGTCAAGTATTTAGATATAATTCTCATGTACATACACATATATTACATTATATATATATATATATAGATATAGATAGTCACCCTCCCCACCAGAATCTACCTTGAACACTTTTTGTTGGTATTTGCAGCAAAAAAAATATTGTTCTTGTTATTATTTTTGTGTTTTTTCACAGCCACTCAAGCAAGTGTTACAACTTTAAAGGATAGTTTGTGTATTCTGCAACAATAGTTCTGGATAAATCATAACATATAACGGCCTCACTGCGACCTCGCTGGAATAATGGTAAGTGGGGGTAACTAACCCAAAATAGTCTTACCCATGTATATATATATATATACACTATTACATGTGTATATTTTGTTTGATCTTCATACATATGTGCATACATACATACCACAAGGTAAGATAACATAACATAACATAACATAAGATTACACAATATAACATTACTTGACTCAAGTTAACTCAGCATACATAACGTGCATAACCTACATAACATACAAAACACACAAAACACACAGAACATACATAATATGCATAGCCTACATAACACACATAATATAAAGCACATACAGAACATACATAACATACACAACATACAGAACATACAGAACATACATAACATACATAACATACATAACAAACATAACATACATAATTTACATACTGCACATACCATTCATACCATACATACCATACATACCATACACACCATACACACCATAGATACCATAGATACCATACACACCATACACACCATACACACCATACATACCATGAATACCATACGTACCATACATACCATACATACCATACATACCATACATACCCTACATACCCTACATACCGTACGCACTACCGCACATACCATACATACCATACATACCATACATGCCGTGCATACTGTACATACCGTGCATACCGTACATACCGTACATACCGTACATACAATGTATACCATACATACCACACATAGATATATAGTTACATAGATACATAGATACATAGACATGTAGATATGTAGATACCAATACAATACAAATACAATACAGATACAATACAATACAATATGATACATATTTACATATCCATGATTTTCAATGATCTTCCATTATATCTGCATGATATTTCATGGTCTATTTTTGGTTTCCCCCATTTGTTTTTGGTTAAACCTCCTCATTTTGAGATTTGATCCTCCATGCAACTGAGGCATTTTCCAGAGGACAACTAGCACTTCTTGATGTCCCATGAGAAGACGACGAGTCTGCAAGGGTCGTTTCGAAGATGCAGTTGGATGTGTTTGAAACATGGTACACCTAAAAAACATGTCAGCTATACACTACCCTATTGGGGATCGTCATACAAATGAAATGACCAGGTTTTGAACACTGAACAACTAAACTGATTTGAACATACTACTAAACTATGTGGTATCTAATGTAATCTATGTTGGATACACATATTTTTCCAGGAAGTGTTTAAGGCAACAAATGGGTCCAATTACCTTTTTCCGGAGGTACAGTGCGTGGATACGCAACGATGAATATGTATGTATGTATAATGTAATTTACTGTAATGTAATGTAATGTAATGTATGTTGTGTTATGTTATGTTATGTTAGGTTAGTTTATGTTATGTATGGATGGCATGGTAGTGTAATGTAACGTAGCGTAACGCAATGTAATGCAATGTATGGTATGTATGGTATGTATGTATGGTAATGTAATGTAAACGTAACATAATGTAATGTAATGTAATGTAATGTATTGTTTATGTTTTGTTATGTTATGTAATGTTATGCTATATTATGTAATGTTGTAGATAGATAAATAGATGGATAGATAGATAAATAGATAGAGATAGATAGATATAGATAGAAAGATAGATAGATAGATAGATAGAGATAGATAGATAGATAGAGATAGGTAGAGATAGGTAGATAGATAGATAGATAGATAGATATACATAGATATAGATAGATAGATAGATATAGATATAGATAGATATAGATAGATATAGATAGATATAAATAGATATAGATAGATATAGATA
>Ga0126342_10016469_pt1 | contig 12879 bp, 10 predicted proteins | sample Cyp1metagenome_FD_92528 | JGI IMG/M metagenome (GOLD analysis project Ga0126342, IMG submission 92528) | Coral microbial communities from Lord Howe Island, Old Settlement Bay, Australia - Cyphastrea 1 metagenome | ecosystem: Host-associated > Invertebrates > Cnidaria > Coral ... | reverse complement strand
GGCTGCCGCTGAGGTTTTGGGCACGTTGACTTCCCAAAAGATACCTTTTTCGCACTCCGACATGTCAACTATATATAGTAAATCCCAATGAAAATTGAAAATCGCAATAGAATTGACCTTCATGGACAACATAAAAACATGAAAAAACACTACGAAACGCATGATTGACTTCTTGCCAGTCACATGAAAATGCTGTTTTTACTCGGCCCATTTCCAACCCGGCGGGTTGTTTATCGATCGAAACTTCCGCCCCGGCACGGGCCGGACTGTATATATATATATGTATGTGTGTGTGTATATACATACATACATTATATTACACTACACTACATTACATTACATTGCATTACATTACATACATACATATGCAAAATACACTGATGTAAAGGAAACAGCTGAAGCCAATCCAGGCACAAGCCTGAAATTAATCAAGGTTGCTCCGCCTGTTATCCGGATATATAACTCCACTCTCTGGTGATTTACACTCATTGGGGGGCACTGAAGGGTCCCCAAAACAGCGATACAAACGATTAATACCCGCAAAACCTTTGTGTAAAATTGTGCAAATACCTGCAAAGTGGTGCGCACACCATGATGGGTGCAGAGTATTTGATTGACTTGCGAGAAAGAGAATGGTGACATCCCCAGCCCTGCCTCCTCCTTACCGGTAGGCGCGAAGGAGGCATGACTTCGGGTGCTCCCCCGCGAACTCATCCGCGAGCCCATGCGAGAACCGGCAGCGGAACCAGGGATCGATAAGGTGGAGGCAAGAGCACCCGGAAGGCCCAAGAGATTTTCCTGGGCAGTTTGGAGATGTTTGGAGTTGAGCAAAATTAAAGGGGTCCTGGAAAATGAAAATGAAAGAATTTGACGATGACAAGTGGAGAGTTTGATAACAAGTGCGACTTGACACACGGGATTTCATCATGCAAATCGACTGCTTTCTTACATCTCCCAAAACACGCCCAGCGTAACCTTTTGCAGAATACCCCCGTCTAATTACAAACCAAACTGCGTTGCCTTTTAGGATTACATGTTTGCAGTTGCTTCTTACACCTCCAGCCTGGAATCCAAGCTTTGTCTTTTTTTTGGGGTGGTTTATGGTCAAACAGGACCAACCTGGTTGGTGGTTTTCTGACCAAAACGCTCAGCATTAGGGAGCATCATCCCATTACACCCCCATTAAACACCAGATTTATTGCTCCAGGGTGGGGCCCCCCTAGTTACAATTACTTTGGTTTATCACCACATTCACTATAGATGCACTGTAGTAAAAAATATCATCAAAAACATTAACCGTAGAAACGTTTAACAGTAATCATCCAACAAAAAACATTCGCTATGTATAGTAACTATCCTCCAATCACTGTTAACCTATAAACATTTATAAACATTCACTGTAGTTACCCTCTGGTAAACTAACATAGCTATGGAAAATCACTATTTTTTGTAGGTAAATGAACTATAAATGGCCATTTTCAATAGCTATGTAACAAATTACCGGAGGGTATATCATGTTATATCCTCCAATAATCCAACAGTTCACCAACTCCTTGGAGTCCAGCTACTCTGCCCTTCAAACGGCCGTCGTTGACGTCGAGACGACGGCCCATCCCAAAGGGGGCGCCTTGCCCGGGCAAGGCGCCCCGAGCATCGTCGGCCTTGGGACTCTCGGCCACCACGTCCTGAAGGGGATTCCAAGGTCATGATGTGCCATGATGTATCATGATGTCATGATGTCATGATTCCAAGGTTTTACCATGAATATGTTGAGATGATTCCAAGGTTTTGCCAACAATATCTTTGGCCAATCAATGGATTTCTGCAAATTGAAACCGGAAAAACGTATTTGTGATGGGGCAAACCATGGTTTCCGGTGAACATTTTCCCTTCAACAAATCGAGTGAAATAATCAGAAATCCGGTGAACATGTTACCTTCAACAAATCCATGACCCCTACTATCAGAAAACAAACAGACCGCGCAGGAGTTGAAAACTGCTCGGGATCGGTCCCAAAAAAGGGTGTGACAACATCACTTTTCAATGGTGGTTCTAGTTGCCATGGATATTTTCGGGGATATGAACGGTTCCATATTAAATTGTTATATAACCATCAAGTGCTTGGTCACACAGGATGGATGCGAAATCATGTGGACATGGGAAATGCGCCGGGAATGTGATGACATGTACATGACAATTGTGATATCGAACAGTATGTGTTCGCACGGGTTTGTCCGCAATCAATGAGTATTACAGAAACCAGCGGCCTTGGGACTTTTCGGCACATAAACAAGATTAAATAATCGAATTTATGGGTTTCACAAACAATGGAGGATGCCAGAAAGTTGTCAATTTAGTGGGTAAAATGATCACCAACTATATATATGAAATTTGGGAGTACCCCGTTTTGAGAAGAGAGGCTCAAAAAATGACTGTTGGTAAATGTTCGAACCATGATACCTAATGATTTCAGTTCGTAAATGACTCACAGGGTCGTGAAACGTACTAGCTTCAGCATGAGGCAAAGCGTGGTGTACAACCAAGGAATGTACTGAGAGGGAGGGTTCCTAAAGCGACTGAATGGTCAAATGGTTCACCAACTTGGGTACTTCCCATACACATCAAACATACCCTTGGAGCCAAATCGCCTTCTGTATGGGGGTGCCTTCTGTGACTCCTTTGAGGCATGTTTGGCTCGCTGGGTTTCTTACAGTGCCAGTGGCTTGACAAGAATAGACTGATATCACAATATACTCTGCGGCAATCAAACATGAAAACTAAAGAAACTCTGACAAAATGAGTGATCCACACTATTCAAAATGGTTTCTGACATATCATCTGGAAGTATGTAATTATGGCATACATTCTAACATTTTACCTGGCATCTATTTTGACGTATTTTCTAGCATATATTCTGACATTCTATCTGGCATTCTATCTGGCATCTATTCTGACATTTTTTGTTGGCATCTATTCTAGCATTCTACCTGGCACCTTTTCAGGCATTCATTCTGGCATTCTATCTAACACAAATTCTGACATTCTGCTTGGCATATTCTCTCTGGCATGTGTTCGGGCCCAGGCGAGCATCCGGAGCTGGCGACATGGCGTGCGGGTCCAGGCGTGGCCCACAGCATCCGGAGCTCGCGATATGGTGTTCGGGCCCAGGCGCCGAGTGAAGGAAGGAAGGAAGGAAGGAAGGAAGGAAGGAAGGAAGGAAGGAGTTGCTCCTTTGCTAAAATCTAGAGACCTTCACCTGGCAGGTGGGAAAAATTATGTCCATTAAAACCTCCATTCATAGGGGGATTTGCCATTGCCATGTTTGACTCCTGGAGGGTAATATATCATGGTGTGGTGGTTTCAAACCACACACAACATCTGGTTTCGATTGCAGCCATGAGTGCCAAAATGAGCATGGCCATTTCTGCAGATGATACTCTCAGGAATATCCTACTGTACTTGTCTATGAATCTGTTACATGTATATGTGTATGCGTGTATCTGAATGTGTGTATCTATGTATGTGTGAATATGTATGTCTGTAAGTAAGTAAGCAAGTAAGCAAGTAATTAGGCAAGGAAGCAAAGCAGCAAGGAATCAAGGAAGCAAGGATAGAAAGGAAGCACGGAAGTAAATCAGTCAGTATGTATGTGAGTATGTGAGTATGTAGGTACAGTAATTAGGTAGATAGGCAGGCAGGTAGGCAGGTAGTTAGCTATGTAGCTATGTGGCAGCTATGTAGCTTTGTATGTCTCTATGTCTGTATGTAAGTACGTATCCCCGTAAACATGCATCTAGCATCATATAATGCATGTAAAAACATGTAAAAACTATACTAATCTTGCCGGACAACTCAAACATCGGAAGGCTCCGGCCAGGCCTCATCTTCAGCCTCTTCTTCGTCGGCATTTTCGGTCAGGACGGGCAAACGATAGATGTCCTGCCACATCTGCCGACGGATCCGCGACACCGCGACTTTCCTGCTGCTAGGGTTGTTAATAACCACAATTTCGGAGCTAGCAGCATGGTCAATACATGTCAATACCATACCGTATAAAGGCCTTTGGCCTTTTAATGGTTACTGTAACATGTTCATGTTTGTTGGTTCAACCCCCTGATTTGCCGGTTTTAATGTACCAACAACCAACACAGTTGCAATCTCGTCCTTGCCATAGGCCAAGCCTGTGTCAATGTGTTTCTGCCTGACGCTGAGGGTTGACTGAACAAATTTTATGCTTCAGCTCGATTGATTTAAGGGAAACAAATCGCATGAAACCATGGGAGATGAGTAGATGTACCTCCCAAGAATGGGGGGCATTAGGCATTCCTACAGAGTATCAGGATGAACATCATTACATATCGTTACAATATATATATATATATATATATATACATATGTGTATTTATATATATATATGTATACACATAGACATAGATAGTTAAATTCCTAGATAAAATATACGCCAGTATGCATCCTGGAAATAGGTAGATGATGGTAGATGCGTCCAAAATGAAGGCATGTGACAAATCATTCACCCTCATCCACCTGATCGCACACGCCACCAGGGATTTATGCAGGAATCCCTCTGTTCTTGATGGGTTGGGTTGATAAGGTAGCCCCAAAACTTGAAAAAACTGCCTTCAACATCAATGTCTCCATTGAAATAATTAGCAAATGGCTACAAGTGTTGATGAGTTGGCAGATCCTATTTTGCCAATGTCCCCCAAAGAATAGTTTGACCAATATTTTTTGAAACATCCCCACTGCAGTGCCTCCGCCGCAGCTTGCGCTCCGCGTGCGGGAGCAAACAGTCCAGAAGATGGAGCTGAACAGAGGCGGAAAAACCGTAACGGTTAGTAACGGTTACGATGCGGAGTCTTTGTTGATGCTTCTATATATATATATATATATATATATATATGTAATCGTTTAGGTGTGAAATATCATTAAAACACATGTATGTATTACATATGTTCTATATTTGGTCGATTTAAGTATATTATCTATATTTTATAATTATACATATACATATACTATAAATATGTATGTATATATATATATACTTGGTTATTTATATGTATCATCATCTATCTATCCGTCTATCAAACATCTGCTGGCGCAATATCATGGCTCGGCCAACTTACGGATCTTAAGGGAGCATCTACAGGGAAAGCTGCAGGGTTTGCAGTGAGGGCGACACATTGAGACCGGGAACCTCCAGGAAGCCCCCGGGAATCCGAATCACCCAACAATGTTGCAATTCACACACCACTAATAGATGGTCAGAGCAACTTTGAGGATGAGTCTCATAATAGAAACCATTGGAAAGTACAATTTATGTGAGGTCGCCATCATTTGGATATAATCCAGTACCTCCAGGAATAGGCTACACCCCACAACTGCCAACAAATCATTGGGAAAGTGATGATGAACACTGATAGGTGCCCTGTTTTTGGGCAAACCCACATATCAATGGACCAATAGTACTATAGTATCTTTACTGAATACATCTACTATCCCGTTTATCCAGTATCTCTTGTTTGGTTGTTTTGGTGTTCCCTTTCATTCACCAAAACTACCGAGGTTTACATTGGGGTCCAGAATTGTTTTGTTTTTGTTTTCCGTTTTGTTCTTTTTTGGTGATCAGAGAAACAAAAAATGGAGAAGCAGAGAAGCAAAGAACTACAAAAGCAGAGAAGCAGGGAAAAGCAGAAAAGCAAACATCATAGAAGCAGAAAAGCAAAGAAGCAGGGAAACAGACATAAAAAAAAAAACAGAACGGAAAAAACATAATTCCCAAAAATGCCACTGTTATCCTCTGGTACTCGACGGTAAAACGGCAATGAACGATCCCCAGGGAATGTCTAGTCTTACAAAGATTGTTGGTGCGGGCTGCGCGGCTGCGCGCGTGTAACAATTGGTGATTTCCCATCGTCAAGCGAGGTTTGCCACCTTAAACTCCTCCGGTGTGGCGCCGTTTTTGCTCTCGCGACTGGCCTGGGATATGAAGGGATCATTCCCTTTTCCAAGTCTCCAACCAGCATTGGAAGGTGGGCAAGCAAGGTCCATTTCACGGTAAGACTAGCTACTTATTGCAAGTTACTACTTTACTATACTTAACTAAGTTACTATTGCCTAGATCACTTCCTACAAACAGTGAACCAAGCATTATTCTTGGGTTATGCGGTTATGCACTGGTTTTTCCATTGAATTGATTCTCTTTATTTTTGGTCAGTACATACTCAGATGGAAGCGTCAATCAGCACAAATTGCTGCTCGGTTGCACATGGACTCCTATAGCCTCGGGTAAACTAAACTGACTGACTGACCGCATCTATCTTAAATGTATATATATATATATTCCAAACCACCAGCCAGATATATATATATATATATATATACTGTATATATATATATGTTATTGCATATATCCGCCCTCAGCATCTCCATGTTCTATCATGCTCTATCAATTTACAGACCAGTTTGCTCTTAGAATTTCCGGAAATACATCCATGTACAGATCATGAAACAATAACTTTTCCCATACGTTCCATACAAAAAACATGATAGTTTTCTACTAGTGGTTCTTGTTGTTTCCTTAGTAAAAAATGCATCTTCTGATGTTTGGGCCTGCCGCCCTGCCTGTGCCAGCACGCCAGCAAAGAGCTGAATCACTCGATCACTGTGATCGTCCAACAAGATGCCTTGCACCGTCCTCGGAATGCGACGAGCGGTGGCCCAGCAATGGAGGTAGACTTAGCTAGAGACTTCAATGGGGATAAGCCTTTGAGGCATTCTAAACTTCTAAACCATTGGGTTTTGGGGTATATTCATATAATATATATATATATATACTGTAGGTGTTTTTTAAACGTTATTCCTGGACAACTCCGGCTGGCGGGTTTAGGATGGTTTAACCTTGCCGAACAAAATCAACTCGGTACATGTGGAGAGCGGGGAACTGTGAGGGAGTGATGCTTCATCACCACACACTGCAAATAACGATATGCCTCGGATTACCACTCATTTTGCATCAGTGTTCACGAGTCAATCATATTATTAAGCAACTTGAAGTAATATCAGATCATATGATGTAAATTCCCATTTTTGTGCCAGCTTCACCTGCCAAATGAAACGATGTTCGACGGAAACTCACCTGCTGCCCAGCCGCGCACTGGTCAATGGCAATCCCTTGAAGCTCTGCACCGTCTAAGTCCACCAGGTCCACCGTGAAAGGTTGGGAAAAATGGGTTAAATCATCTGTACTTGGGCCGATTTATAATCCACTCAAAGCGATACATGCGATACACCCTCCGATATCCATAACTTTGTTAGTTTTACTGAAGGGGTATCCATGGTTTATTCATGAATGGCCGGTGAATGGGATATGAATAGGGGATATGGTAGGGAATATAACTAGCCAACTATATCTATATCCCTTGGTAGTTTAAGAGCTTGAAAAGGAACATCGTCCATATTTCGATGATTTCCCAACTTAGATAGCTATACACAGGGCCAGAGGGTACCGATAAATAGCCCCGACAGCACCCCAAGTAACGGGCCAAACTTGCACCATTGGATGACTTTAAGGGAATATCAATATACAATAATATACATCAATTTAGAGGAAAGATGAGAAAACTATGGTTTTGACATATCAATTGACCATCGAAATCAATGGTATCCATCACGGCTTTTTGCGGATCATCCATCCCGGTGGCTGGATGTGGCTAGGCTATGCTGGGCTCTCCCACTGCCATGGCGTCAAAAATATCGATGGCAGAGTGGTACATGACTGAGCCTGCCGAATCCTTGGCTCAAGGCACATGTGGCAAAAATGCTCGCGATTGTTTTACTGCGCGAGCATATGAAATAGATACGTACGAAACAAACACTATATGAAATAGATGTACTCTATAGACACTATTTGAAGTATTCAGACAGTAAATTCATGAATACTATATCTGGCCAAATTTCGGCTAAATTGAGATAGTTCACTAATGAATCTGAAAATAGCCTGTTGCTGTTCCCTTGACCTGGAAGCACCCTCCCGGCCATTTGGGGATGATTCCACTTACTGACCAGCATTCCAGTCATGTCACATTGAGGTCGTTATAATTCATCCACATGAGTGTTATATACACATACACACTATACTACGTACAATGCATTGATTACAATATATTACGACACATGTGCATCAATATATGTATATCATATATGTATGCATAATTGTGCATACACATATATGTATGTATAAATGCTATAAATATATATACATGTAATATATTGATATGGCATGATATGGCATGATATGGCATTACCCCAGAATATTAAGCGATCTGCCATTTTGCCAGACCTTCACCCTTCAGACGAGTTTCGGCAATCGTGAGCTCCAACAGAAGCCCTGGTGAAAGTGGTCCAGTCGGGAGTGACAAACAAAAGATAGACAAGTCAAATCCCAAGAAGCTCATGATAGAGTAGTTGTCTATCTTTTTGGTGGTAAATCCCATTAAATCACCATTAAATCCCATTAAATCACCATTAAATCCCATGAAATCCCATTAAAATATGCATGTAATTGTATGATTGTATGACTGTATGTATGCATTTCTATTCTGCATATTTCTCGATCGAGCGAACTATTTATAGATTTACCTATCTGTCTGCCCGTCTATCAATGTATCTTTCTGGATCCATCCATATATCTGTCTACTGTACATGACTGGATCATTGGTGCTGCAACACTTGGCAAATACTGAATACTGCATTTTACACAGTAAAATATACGGAGGATATGAGATGGTAAACCCTCCATGTTCTTCCGATGAAATCTGCCTCTTCAATAATCTTTTGGCATGCCATTTAATTTGAAAGCTCACGCGCGTAGCTTCAAATCACCCAAGCAATGAGAGAGTGGTGCGAAATAGGGGCTCCATTTTGACGTCGTTTGAAGCCCTTCTTCCATGTTTTACCTGTACTTGTAGCCTGATTCATTGTTTGATCTAATTTGCTGTATTTTGATATATTGTGTTTGTTTGTTTCTTCTACGCTACTACACCTTTCTCGCTTCACATGGTTTTGTTCAGACGTGTATATAGGACATGGTAACAGGGATGACGGTCAGGTCCACATTGTTCTTCGATCATCTTCAACCAGGTGATTTCGGCAGAAAAACGCTTACACACTTACACATACACCAATGGCAAGCAGCAAAAGATATACCACTGCATCCTACACTTCCCCAAAGTTGACCATGCATATACCCTAGCAATATCTAATCATTTCTGAGTTTATGGATGTTTCATGGCCTTTATGGCTCCTCAAAAGGCCATGGTGACATGGTGCGCCAACGATCCAACCAGGGGGATGAGCGAGTGGTGGGTTAGTCTATCCCATTCGTTGAAGTTACAGTCCCACGCCACGCATGCGAGTCATATGTGTTTTATTGCTTTTTTGTTTATCCCCTATACTACCGCATGGTTTCAGGGCTTTTTTGGGGAGTGGGACTATGATATTTCCCGGGATGGAATTCCAACTCACAATCTCCAAGGCACTACAAAACGCGGGCCGCGTCATGATTGCTGCATCCGATTCACCTGGCGGCCAGCGTTTCGGCAGTCATAGAATCCCATGCAAACTGCGCAATTGGTTCCATCTTGGCGCAAGGGGCATATCTTTGACAACGCAAATAGATCGCTGATTGTGTGGATGTACTGATAAATTGCATCTTGTTAAATACATCATTTTGAATCATTCATACACATATATATATATATATATATATATACATATGTATATATGTATATACATATGTAAATACATATGTATATATATATATATGTATATATATATATATACAGTATGTATATATGATATATATATGTATGTACATATAGTTTATCATAATTATATAAAAATACAGACATGGATGACCGTCAAAACACAGCTGTTGGATGGCTGTCGGCATACGCCTGCCTCCAGGTTGAAATGGCCGGGTCAAAGAGCTGAAGTGCTGACACATATTCAGCAGCTCTACCCTCGGATGGTGGTTGTGAGGGGTCATAAAGGCCAAAAATGCCCAAAGAAATGATGTTTGGAAGCAAAGGGATGCATATAACTTGATAATTATTAAGTTTTGCAGATTGGACACGTCTGGGACATTGAAACATCAGTTTTTTGATTACAAGATGTTCTGGTGATTCTCCCACATTTGCTGACGGTTCTTCTTACTGTATATAATATTCGCATCGCCCACTCTAATATGGTGCGGAGCGTATCGTATCCAGCAGCAGCTCCGGTGAGATCCAAACAACATCCGGAAACCACATGGACTTCGAGGTGTGTATCTATATTAAGAACGTTTAAGAACCCTATATCTATATATGTATGTATGTATGTATGTATATATATATTATATTCTATTCAAAGACATTCAAGGTCGGACCACAGCAGTTTCATGCAGGCATATTATGTGTTCACCCATCTATATGTCAAATCACTGTCTACCTACCCATTTATCTTTTTAAGTATCCTTCAAATATATCATTATCCGTCTCTACCATCTAACATCATCTAGGTATATCAACACACCACCAAATTCTACTAAAATGGTACCATCATGTACCATCCAACTAAACGTCGAACCAATCCGAGATGACAAGGAACTGTTGCCCCGGTTCGATCTCGACGAAAACCACCGGCCTCGCTGTGTCCGTGTTTTGAGGTTTCGGTCGCGTGTGAAATATGTGGCTGATCACAAGGTGGTGCCCCATAGTTAGCTAAGTTGGTTTATAACTCCCATAACTATGGTTTATGGCAAATATAACTATAGTTAATGGGATTTATAAACCAACTTATAACTGGGGGGCACCATCCTGCAACAACCATGAGGGTTTTATACGTCTGGCTGAGTGGTGAGGCCATCAACCCAAGGATCCCAAGGCCTTCGGCTGTTCATGGCTATTGGTTGGAAACCGCGGCAACGGCTCTGGGGAAGTGAAACGGCTTGGTCTGAACAATCCGAACATAGGCTTTAGACACACCTAAAAGTAGCTCAAAGATGTTCAAAGCTTGTGCCTATACCATCCTATACCTAACTTTGTCATAGCTGTGGGTTTTTCACTGCCATCTGCGCACGGTGGGCTGTTCGCCATCAGAGAAGGTCCTGAAAGATCCTTTGAATCGCGATGTGCTGCTAAGTTAGAAAAAATAAAAACAGCAGAAACAATTTGGCGTGCCTTAAAATGAACTACAATGAGATACAATGAGTCAATGAGGCAATGTTCAAACAAACATGTCCTGGACAACTTAGAAATGAACATTCCGCCGGAATTTCCTGCCCATGCTACCCGAAAGGTGCAGCCAAAGGCACTCAGGCTTCAGGCCTTTCTGCTTCCTCAAGTATGGCAAGGGAGGCTGCTCACCCACAGCTTTGTAGCTGGGACAATCATCGGATATCATCGAATTACTTGGTAATCAATTCGAAGATTTCGAAGGCTGGAAAATCATGGAAAATCCACCACTCATAATATTCCCTGAAAGTCCAATGACTCATTTATCCATCAAAAAGTAGCGATAATTCACCATTAACAAAGGGGTAAAATGAGTCATTGAGGATTTTCTGGGATTTATAGTTGATATAGAATTATTAGACTATTTTAAAAGTTCTGGTTTCCCATGATTTTCCCATGAACAAAAATAGCCCAGAAAGGGGATTTTCCTGCCAGCCACGCTGGATGATTCAGAAAGAACGGGCATGGTACGAAAGAACCATCCTGAAATCAGTAGAATCTCGGATTTTCAAAGATATTCCGATTTTAGTCGGAAAATTCTGTATTCTATCTACAGTACTCATGTGGGTGATAGTTATCTATGTTTTTTTTTGGGCTAAGCCTGACTAATATGTTCCCATTCAGTGGATTAGTCCCTAACCACTGATGCCAAGTCACCATGGATGTTGTGCTGAGGCTGGTGTCCCATGGAATTGCCCAGTGTGGCATGTGTATCAAGATTTTGGGGCTTACATTACAATAAACAATAAACATCAATAAACAACATGTTTTTCAATTTGGTTGAAAGACCGAGAAAAACACCGCTCAAAATTAGAAAGTGGTCCACGGGAAGATTAATTCCAGCCGAGAATGACATATGTTCCCATATGTTCCCCTTCCACGCTTGTTGCAAAGCAAGCATATGGCTATGGCTAATGATTGGCACACTGCATTGGACAATGAAATGCAAGGCCAACTGAGTAATTTTGGTGGGCCCATTGGTACCTCTTGCTTGGGCCACAACCATATACAACATTATCCGGAATATTCTGGAATCCATCTTGGCCAATCTTACACACTCTGCGAAAAGACTTGAATTTTCGCTGATTAGTATGTATTATCTTCCACTGCAAAAAGGTGAAGCCACTGGCTAACCTACTTAAGCAAGGTCGTCTACCCATGCAGCTTATCTGGCTAATCATTTGGAGATGATTTGCCTGATGCTTATCACCTACGGTGACGTGAGCCAGTGACATCGTTGCAATTCAGAAAGATTACAGTAGTGGTTGCATTGGTTACTGTAAAACCCCATTGCAGCCCCATTATACCTCCAATGACTACTCTGGATGAATCATAATATATAAGCGCATTAGTGCACCAACCTAAATTTGGTGGCAATGCCCCACACACACGCACACACACAAACCATCACACACCACTCTTTGCTCGTGACGTCGCAGTGAAGTCATCATCTAATTGATTTCTATTTGCGATTCATGAAGCATTCCACCAGCTGCTGTGGATTTTAAAACTTAGAAGTTGACATGTGGTGGCATGCACCAAACATAGCATGGCCACTGCGCAAGGATGACATGTGACTGCCATT
>Ga0126342_10016468_pt1 | contig 12880 bp, 9 predicted proteins | sample Cyp1metagenome_FD_92528 | JGI IMG/M metagenome (GOLD analysis project Ga0126342, IMG submission 92528) | Coral microbial communities from Lord Howe Island, Old Settlement Bay, Australia - Cyphastrea 1 metagenome | ecosystem: Host-associated > Invertebrates > Cnidaria > Coral ... | reverse complement strand
ATATATATATATCAAAACAATACAACAATGGTCACCAATGTATGTATCAAATACACAAGTTACCTTCAGCAGCAGAAGTGGCATGTGTTCCAATCTGTTGATCCCGATTTTTGTTGAATGCCATGTCAATTGTCCTCAGGGGCTTCCCTACTATCAATACAACTACCCGGCCTGGTAAACTAACACTTTGCGACATAGAACATGGCCATTTATAACATTGTATAACATTTATAGCATTTGCTATTTATTGAACATGATTATATGTAGACATATATAACATTATATAACCTTCATCCCAGTGATAATACCAGTTCGGTCCTAGACTAGTTGGTTTGATCCTGATTTTCCATAATACCAAATCATTGAAATCTGCAAAATATATCCCATGGTAAATCCAATCTTTACAAACATGGTATCTATTTGTGAATACCCCTTACTAAATGGTTAATATCCCTCACTATCGGGGCAAATATTCCATCCCCTCGCTACAAACTATATCCCATGTTCTTAAATAGATGGGTACTTCATTAATCTCAATCGGTACCCTCTGGTAAACTAACATAGCTATTGAAAATGGCCGTTTATAATGAATTTTCACATTAAAAATTGTGATTTTCCATAGTTATGTTAGTTTACCAGAGGGTAAATACAGTATCCAATTTTGACAAAACAAATATTTGGGAAACCCCTCTATAAATCACTGATTTTCCAGCACGCCAACCTTTGACTACCGAATGGATCCGAATGGTATATCCTATGAATTTCTAACTGAACCTCAATTTATCCCATCAATATCCCATTAAATCACTATAGAGAAACCCATTCAATGTCCATTAATATCCCACTAGAATCCCCATCAAAATCACCATCAGAATCTCATTGACCTTCCATCCGCCACCGGTGGTGTCTCCTGTTTCTTCACCTTCGGCACCTCATCTCTTCTTCTCCCACAGCCGCGCCCGGCGCACGCGAAGCCGGCCACGCCCTTTGCGTTGCCCGCCAGCTTCGCGGCGGCTTCACGGCAGGCGTCGGGCGGCTGGGCGGACGCCACCTCACAGTCCAGGTTGGGGCTCCTCCAGTTGTAACTTATATAGTTTATATGAAGGTTTCCTAAAATGGGGGTACCCCCAAAATGGATTGTTTATAAATTTTATAATGGAAAATCCTATTAAAATGGATGATTCAGGGGTATCCCCATTTTAGGAAACCTCCATATGAACCCCATGAAATAAACCCAACAACCTTGATCAGTTCGACTGGGTCATGTTATTGTCTCTTTTAGTTCATTGCCGATAAAACTCATGAATACTATAGTCTTATCATGCTACATCCCCAATAAACCCAACAGTTCACCAAGTTCTGTTTACCAACTTAGCTATCGTTTGGTGGCCCGACCTTGTAGAAATTGTGAGACTCATGCGGGTTTACTGGGATTTAAGCAACCAATTGATGCAAAGGGGGATTTGCAGGAGGTACCCACAAACAGCTGTTTTAATTGGGACACGTTGCTAAGCCATTGGATATCATTGGATTTTTAAGTTTTCCCCCAAATTCTCACACAAACCCACGACACTGATCATAATGACCATCCCACCAAACTAAAGGAAATGATCGTTTTTTCCCCCAACAGCGTAAGCTATTGGGGTTCCCAGCCCAGAATAGCTCCGGTGTGCACTGGTGCAGGCGCCGGGTCAGGTTGAACGAGTTTCCGGAGAAGGCTCCGAAGGTTCCCGTGAAGGTCTGGGAGGCTTTGGTGCAGAGCCAGGTCAGGTTCAACAGGGATCTGGAGAAGGTTCCGGAGAAGGTTCCGGAGAAGGTGTGGGAGGCTTTGGAGCATGCTGAAGTGTTTCCAGCGCTTGGCTTCGCAGCACGCTTCAGAAAGATTCGTAAAACTAAAACGTTGCGGCTGTTGGGGATACCACCGAAGCTTATTTGGTTTTAAGTCTATGTTTGAGGCGAATTCTCCCATGTAAGATCATGATGAATCCTCATGTTCGTCTCCCCATATGTTTGCTGGCTAAAGACCCCCCCGAATCTCTGCAGATGAATCTTGCGTTGAAATCAAGCGTTGTTTGCTGTTGAAGCCACAGCAGAATCTCCAAGATCTCCCAATGTCTTCTTGGTGAGCTCCCCATATGTTGCTGAACTTTCCAGTCTATCCCCTCATCCCATCCACCATCTGACTATGACATTCACACTTTGCCATGGAAAATCACCATTTTTAATAGGTAAACCATCTATTTCTATGGCCATTTTCTGGTTATTTAGCTATGAAAAAACTATGACCCATTGATTCATAGATGATTTTCCCAGCTAGAAACATCCATTTATTTTGGGGATTTTCCATGGCGAACTGTTAGTCATGACCACAGGGAACCTCAGCTGCTTCCATCAAGGACTGCTGTGGTTCCAGGATGGTCCCCTCGAGAGATCTGTAGTTCGTGCGTCCTGGATCTTCACGTAGCGAGATGGCTAGAAGTGTCTCCTGGCTATGGGAACCACTCGTTTTTTCGAAGTTTAATGAAGTGAATGCTATGGGAACCAAAGTTGGTTATATAAATGAACATTATCTTATATCTATATTGTATATCATCTAATTTGGGTTATCCTATTAACTCACTTAATCCGAATTCCAAAGTTAGTGAGAAAAAATGAGATGATCCTCTGAAGCAATATGTTTCCCACTAGTTAGTAGCCATAGTTACACCTCCATGTTTAAGTGGGATAAGCCATTTATAACTAGTGAGAAACATAATTATTACTATGGTTACTATGGGATATTAGTAAGTATAACGAGTTATATATAATATATATATATATATAATATTCCATTATTCCATGGTATACAATGCCATTTATATGGGATAAACCACTGAAGCCGATGATAGGGTAGCAACGGCAATTGTAGTCGCGAAAACATGACAAAAGACCAAATAATAACAGCACATGTATAGATAACGATATTTTACATGTAAGAATTGAATAACTGAGTATTTGTATTCTGTAACAAGCATTGCAATATTACAAGAATAAACATAATCATAGTCATACATACATACATGCAATATCAAACACCAAACAAAAGGCAATGAAGCAGCCGCACACGGAAGAAGTGTAACACAGAATGCCCCAAACTTGCCGTTTCCGATCAGAAAAATACCTGTCCAAACACATCCTTTATCTGGGGTGGCTCTTCCATTTCAATGCTAAATTTCAGTATGCGGACAAACATGAACATCAAACTGGTTCGTCTGGATCAAACAAGTTGATGGTTGATCATAATTGTCTCTCTTAAAATTGCCGAATTTGTTGACTTTTGGACAAACCGATGTCATATTTCAGGCTATAAACCATGATATGTCCGCATTGTGGTTGGTTTATATCCTAGTACATCCCAAGTTTATCATCCCATTTTGTGGCTATGCATGTCTAAGAATCAACCGACCCATGTCATAGTGTTGATTAAGCTTATGTTCCATCATATCCAATTAATTACATCCCACGATATCCCTATTATATCCTCAATATATCCGCATTATAGATGCCATAATAGGATGTAATTAATTGGATGCCATCCCTATTATATCCCTATTATATCCTCATTAATATATCCGCTTGCGCGTTTTTGTTGAAGGCAAAACCTGCCATCGCCAAGAATCTGCATCGCTGCAGAGTTCCCCGAAGGAACCTTAGTTCGAGTTCAACGGTCAGTTTGGTGAATGCTTTCAAGTCGTGCATGTTGCAAGTGTGTCCTGTTCTATTTCAATCTCGTGATTCCGAATTTTCTAAGCGCAGTCTAAGAGTTCGTTGCCTTAGAAAATAAGAACAAATAAAGATTCCCAATTGTATAATAAACATTAATAGACTCAATTTACATTAAGTTACAGGTTTTGAAGCCATGTTTCCGGCAGTGAAAACCAGCAATTCTTTGGCCCTATGTGTTTTCCAAGAAGAATGTAACCAGCATAAGCCCGAAAGCCTGAAAGTCTCGAAGACCTTCAAGGTGATGCCCTGTATCTAGCTAAGTTGGTTTAACTAAGTTAACTAGGGTCTATGGCGATTACCATCTGGTTATTTAACAGTTTGCCATGGAAAACCACCATTTTTAATAGGTAAACCCTCTATAAATAGGCAATTGTCCCATTTTCCATGGCTATGTTAAATAACCAGAGGGTATATATTATATGGGGGTTCCTGAAATGGGGGTACCCTAAAGTCATCCAATTATAGATGTTATAGATGGATGTAACCCCCATACAACTATAGTTGGACGAGTAATCAGCCAACTTGCAACTAGTGGGCACTGCTGTAGTGACAGATCAGAGGACAGTGATAGTACAGAAACTTTGGGAGTTCAATACTCTAGAGTTCCTAGCATTGTTTCAATGGAAGATTTTGCATGAGCCCGCCCTCCAGCAAAGAATGTACATAATATACGTCGGCGTTACCAGGGTTTTCCCGGAATTTGACCGTTTATTCCCCAGTCAAATCTTCATAGATGAAAGGTTTCACAGCCTGAAACTTCTGTTACCCTCTGGTAATTTAACATAACTATGGAAAATCACCATTTTTAATGGGAAAATCCACTATAAATGGGTATTGTATATTGTTGTAACATGTTACGACTATCTCCTTTTAAGTGCCTTGGCAAGATGCCCTGCCAAGAGTTGACACCGTTTTCTATTTTCAGTTTGAACCTGGCTTCAGTAGATCCACCATGTTTCATGGGAAAACTCACGACATTTCGATTGGGCCATGTTCTATGTCGCAAACTGTTATATAGTTTACCAGGCCGGGTAAATCCCATAAGGCAATCCATTGATTTTTCAAAACACTCAGTCAGCCCAGGAATGCCGTTGCAGTTGGGTTTGCTCCCTCACGCTCTACTGAGCAGTACTTGTTCGACCACGCTCCACTTATTACAGACTGTACTGGTGATCCATTGTTGGTGTTCGGAAAATTTCTGCACATTGACTGTCATCGCTTGGATCAATTACCATCCATTTGGGGGATCCATGGGAATCCTGAAGGATTGTCCTGCGGGCGGCCCCGCACATAGCACTGCTTGACCCAGGGGTTGGAAGACTTCGTTGCTGGTTGGTGGCGGCTACCTACCCCGAAAAATGATGGACGAATAAAGTCAGTTGGGATGATGTTTCCATTCCCAACTGGTTCTGGAAAGTCATAAAATTCCATGGTTCCAGTCACCACCAACCAGATAGATTCCACTAGAAGTCGAGGTGATGTTCCCATTGTCAAACTCTTCATTGACCAAAGGGTAAAGCCATCATCGTCATCGTGGGGTCATGGTCATGTCACTGAAGGTGTCCCATGAAAAATCGCTGACTTTGCCTCCAGCTAATGGCCTCATAGGTTTGATACCCTTCAAAAGCCCATCAATTCCCCAAGTTTTGCTAAGCCCACCCATTGTAATCCCCTTGTAATCCTTTTCTTCCCCGTGAAAAGCCCAATGTTTGCGACCAAAATCTCCCATTGATCCGCCATGTCCAGGGACAGACACCTGGGCGTCGGCCTTCTTCCAACATCTTCCAACAGCCTGACCATCCCTCCGAGAGCTGAGGAAGCTTCGAGAGGAGTGGATGGAACAACAGGGCCTCGCAGGGCGACCAAGGCCCGACGCAGGGCCAGGTTCCGAGGTGCTCAATGGTTTTCCAGTTGTCCAGTTTTTTCCGGATCAAACTGTGGTTCTTTATATACTATTATTGATACGAATAATAGTATAGTCAGTATAATATTCATGTCAAGAATGGAGAGAAGTGATATCAATCAGTAGCTAATTGGGACAGCAATAGTAATGTCAGGGAATAATAGATGTAATATAGCAGCTAACTACGGCTCATGGGGGTAAAACTATATAGCAAATGGGATTTCCAATAAACTTACCGTATAGTTTGGACAGGTTCTAATGTTGGCTAAGATGTTTGAGGTTGCTGTTTTGAGCAGATCCATCACAATAAAATATGAAGTTGGCCCGGCAAAAATGAGGAGGTTGATGAGTTTATATACTGGTTGGTGGTTGAGCCACCCCTCTGAAAAATATGAGTTCGTCAGTTGGGGGTATTATTCCCAATATATGGAAAGTCATAAAAGTCATGTTCCAAACCACCAACCAGTATAATATGTTTAGGGAATCAATCATGGCCAATCCTAGATACGCACTTGCTTTGGTTAGAAAATATACCCAACAACATTTGGGGGAAAAGAAAAAAGAAAACATTTGATTCCAAGCTGTGCCCAGTAATGTCCTAACTTAAATATGATATGTACTGATTAACCCCTTCCCAAAAATATGAAAAATTGATGAACATCGATCAGGAATCACCATCTCCCCTTGAGTTTTTGCTTGAAACCTTCTGTATGACGATGTGAAAACCAAGACCAATATCATTTATAGCAACCTTCAGATAGAAAATACTGATCAATTGAACCTGTTCTATCCTTCTGGGGTACTACAGTAATCTTATCAATTCTTCATAGGTTTTCAGTGTTCCCGTCGTCGGCGAGAAAATCCCACCTTCCAGTCCAATGAGTAACACGTACGAGTCATTTGTCAATGGGTATAGGTCGAAATTTCGTACCGATAGTTTTTTTAACTCAACATAGACTAAAATCTGTGGTCCAGACTTGAAGTTTCACCCATCCCCGATGACCATCATTGACAAGTCCCTGAAACTCATATCCTAATGAATTGTGAAACTCGTCCTAGACACTAACTTAGTGGAATGTCTTGAATCATTCCTGTCGAAAAAAAAAAAACATATTAAAAATCTGACCCACGACTTGGCTGATCTGGGGGTCTTTCATTCGGAAAAAAAAACATATAGGAAAAAAACATCAATTCGGTTGATCCTATGTGCGAATTCGAAAGAAACTGGGTTAGACCTCATCTTCGGCTTTGCCTGAAAATTCAAGGGAAAAGCCTTAAGGCCATCGACTCGGTGATATATCTCGAAAAATCTCCAAGTTTGAATCTCCCAGTATTGGTGACATCCCATGAATTAACCCGCCTGGAATCATCCGATATTAAATGTGTCACCCAAAAAATGTCACACTTGGAGGATCATTCCACAAATCGACATAACGCTGGCTAGTGAGTCCCCATTCAGTGGGTGATCCCATTTATAAATGGCTATGAGTCAAGCCGCCATACCATATTTTGACCATTTTTGACACATATTTTAGGGAATAACCATCAATGGGAATTTCAGGCTCCTAAAATGGAGGTACTGTACCATATACGGGCATATTTTGGGGGTATATTCCCTTACATAGGCCTGAAACATAGGCCAAAAATATATGGAATCGGTACCTCCAATTGTTATCGGTTCCTGAAATGGCCATTGTTTTCATGACATGAACCATTCATTCACCAGCTATTTGAGGGTGTCGGAAAATACCAGGGCTTTGATCCCCGGGATCCTCCACTCTTTCCAGCATCGGCAGCAACATAAGGTCCTGCATGGAACATGGGTTTTTTTTTCCACAGATTTTTGTGTTGGATCGGACTTTCCTTACATTGTTTGAGATTTCTTGGGACTATACATGATCTGCAAAAGCGAAAGGAATATTAACAAGGAGTTGACAGGAATCAGCAGGAATCAGCATTGTATCACCAGATCGTATAAGTCTGGTCTGAATAAAAGGGAGAAACATCAACATTTTGCGTATATGAACCAACAAATGCTGAAGGCCTAGAAACAAAAATGGGGATTCACCCGTGTGTGCAAAACACGTAGTGTATTTCAAGCGAGGAAACAGCCGGTGATTTGCCAAACGGGTGTAAATAACCAAGAACCGTAAAATGTCATCAGACACAGGATCTAGTTGATGGATGCTGATGATCTAGATGGCCTGCCATTGAATTTCCACATTGTGTAATCTATATTGATGAAACATGTGCATTTTCATGGCGAATCTCGCAATGTTTCCACCGTTGCTTTGGTTGACACAATCCCCAAACCATCCCGCCGGTTGATCCATCCCATGAAATATTCCCAAGTTTACCCTCTGGTAAACTAACATAGCAATGGAAAATCACCATTTTTCATGGGAAAATCCACTATAAATGGCCATTTTCCATTGCTATGTTAGTTCACCAGTGGGTATCCCTATTTATGTATTGGCTAAATCACCATAATCACCATAATCACCATGAAATTGTTCGTAAAAAAAATCCCCAGGAAAAAAAAAAACAAGAACGAAACCCAAAAACCCAGCCGGTTGACCAGCTTATCTTGGCGACCGAGTTTCAATCATGTGGGGCGTTGTTCCGTTCCTAACCGCCGCAGGCGAGTTTTTTTTTGATCCAAATCCGGTTGGTGGCATCGACCCCCCACTGAAAAATATACGTCAATTGGGATCATCATCCAAAATGAGGTGAAAAAATGCTGGAAATGAAACATGATTGAAACCAACCAGAAATTCGTTCCTGACATATCTGGGTTCACTGAGATATTCCGGGAGTCCAAAAGTGAAAACCAAAGTTCGAATAAAGTGTTGGTGTGGGCGTTCCGCCGAAAAACTGCTTCAAACCTGTCAAAACGTGGGGATAGATCCGGGTAGAGATATGATGATGATTATTGGTGTAACTATGGCGACCCCCAATAAAACTAGAAAAAACATATCCTACTCAAAAACGGTAAGCTGGTTTTTTCATGCTTTCCAAATTTTTGGGGGTTACCAAAAACAAAAACGGTGAGCAAAGGATGAGGGCATCATCCGAAAATAAATGGGAATCAAATTGTGTCGGCCGTAGCTGGGCCACTCCCACTCAAAGTTCTTCCCATTAAAAAACATGAACCATTAAGAAACATTAGTGATCATCGTTCCAAGAGAAATGGAAAAGAGGCGAGCATGTGAAACTACCTGCCAAACACGGTGGTTGGGGATGATTATATCTGGAGAAAGAACGGTCACTTGTGGCAAATTCGTCTTGAAGACTTGGCACTTGACCCAGTTATGAGATTGGGCCCGCACAACCAATTGGTTTACTGTTTACTGCTTGCATTTGTTTACTATCAGCTGCTCACCCGTTTCCAGGTCGGTCCAAGTTTTGATGGGCCCGCCGAGTTGGTTTTTATGGAATAATCCAAAGCTTCACCCCGAGATGGTTTTCTGGCTCAATCGAAACTTGTCAGATGAGATCCCCAAAAAAAACGTATATAACTTTTTGGGATCTGATGCTTCATGATTCTTATTGAATAATGAAATCCCATCTTTTCCCAATTAAGTCCCAAGCCAAGTTTCAAGAAACTGTCAGTCTTACTGCTAGCCAGGGCCGCTTCCAAGTGGTCAAGCGCGCTAATGAGCCTGTCCTGACAATGGGCATCGCTGGGCTTGCCGGGGCCCAGGGTCCAATGTACAGTGGGCCTGAGGAGAAAAGGAAACCTGCAAGGCTGCTAACTTGATTCATAGTGCGTGGAAACTGGTGAGTCTGCAACAATCCCCAGGTGGAAGCTGGTTTGTAACCTCGATTGACTATACATATATGCCCTAAAAACCCTAGGTCTCGTTGTGACCTACCAAATTGCGTCACCTCGTGCAATGCACATGTTGCAGTCCCACTAGTGAGGGCGCGCGTCGAATTTTTGACAGGAAGTCCATCCTCTGATACATGATATCCCCATTTACATATCATATTAAAAAATATATATATATATATATATACATCTATAATTATAGTTATAGCATGTTCTGGGTTCATATCTTACATACATATACATATACCATAGAGCTATTCACGGTGAGAATGATGCTCCAAGCGCCCACGGGTATTCACAATCGGATCCCCCGACTCCCCCAGCTGCAAACACCATTTTCTTCTGCCAAAAGAGGCCAGGTTTGCTAGCAGAAAAGATTTGCATCATGATTTATTATGATATACGTCCCACCCAAACAAACACAAGATTGATCGACTTTCCTGCACTGACTTTGGTCCCTAACTCTGCCTTTCCGGGTGAGTTTGTGCGGCTCAGGGGTTCAACAGTAGTTCCCCAAACAGGGGCGCTCCCATATGCTCCAATTGGAAAATCATGCGGTAAACCCAATATATGGAAAACCCACCATGACTGGGGATGGTTGAAATTCCACCCATCAAAATGCTGATGACTTGGGGATGGTTTATGACATTCAGTTTAGCACATTAACGATTTTTCTGTGGATTCCCCATGTCTGCTGGATTTTCCATGGCAGATTTCCATAGCCTTAGCACTCACCATTCCAATTCCAGGGCTATGTCAGTGCTCAAAATTCTTGATCCACCCTCCAATGTCATCACATGGAAGATCCCCTATCAATAGAAGCTAAAACCTGGGAAAATCATCTAGAAATCTGGGTAAATTATGATAAATGTATATAAATGTCACGTTCACCTGAATCTTGCGGCCATGTGAGGATGATTTTCCTCTTGTTTCTCCTACTAACCGTCATTCCAGGCTTCGGGAGAACAGTGAGATCGTTACCCTCTGGTATCTCTGGTAAACGTTTACACAACTATGGGAAATCACCATTTGTTAAGGGTAAATCCACTATTTCGATTGGGCCATTTTCTATGTCGCAAACTGTAAACGTTTACCAGGCCGGGTATAATTTACCCAAAACCATGTGGGATCGAAGATCTCCAAAACCCCTGTCCCCTCATTGCTGACCCAAACTGGTTATGAAAAAAGCGGCAAGTGGAAAGTCACCATTTTAGTAGAGCTAGGAAAGTGAAATCACCATTTTATAGCTATATAAATGCTATATAAATCATGGTTTTTTTTTGTGTTTATCATCAAAATATACCTCTCTCCATAGCATCCATAGCATCCATAAGCTGTTGCAATCCCTTCCGACAAAAAAATCTCCCTCGAATGCGACTCTGGGATGCGTTGGATCTACTGAGTTCGTTGACGTTAAATCCTGGTGACGTTTGGGAAATCCCACTCAATAGCTAACTTCCCTCTGGTAATTTAACATAGCTATTGAAAATGGCCATTTATAGTGAGTTTTCCCATTAAAAATGGTGATTTTCTATAGCTATGTTAGTTTACCAGAGGGTATCCCGCTTGGTTAATTAGAGTTATAGCTATAGTTGACCACTCAATTTTCGCAGATTGAAGGATTACTAGAATGATACTGAGAAAATTCTGGTATCTAGGCTTTTTCTCGGATTTTTGGCATAGATGATACTGTTTTAATATCTTAACCACAACTGGTGAAAAATGCTAAGACATCTCCCCGTGGGGAAACTGGTGAAAGTTTCATGCCGGAATTCTGGGGAGATCAGCAACAAATCCGGGGAGACTGGGAAGATCACATGGTTTTTTTCACGAAAAAAAACTGACAAAATCGATAGCACTTTAGGAATAGTTACTAACTATAGCTACTATAGTTCATGGTGATATCAAAAATTCTGATTTTGGCGAACTGAAGATCATATTCCAATTTTGTCCACCCTACCCTCCAGTGACCAGTGTCATCATGGCAATTGAAAATCCCCTATGGAGCTCCGATCCATATCACTCGCATAGGACTTATGACAAGGCCCACAAGGCCCACAATGGGATGAGTATATAAGTTGATATGTTCTTGATACACTAGTATCAGATATTGTTGTTGCTATTCTTGTTCATATTTGTGTTGATATTTGTGTTGATATGTTTGTTGCTATGTTTGTTGATATGTTTGTTGCTATATTGTATGATAGTATCACCCCAATCATCACCAGATACCCATAAGAAAAAGGTCAACGCGTCACCAAGCTGAAAAATGGGTCTCCAACGGGCCATGTGGGATGGTTTATAGATAAGATGCTTCTCATCCCCCACGAAATTGCTTCACTACCCTCTGGTAAACTACCATAGCTATTGAAAATGGCCATTTATAGTGAGTTTTCCCATTAAAAATTGTGATTTTCCATAGTTATGTTAGTTCACCAGAGGGTACCTAGTGTGAAAAAAAAGAACAAAACATATTCAGTCAGTTGGTTATATATATATATCCCAATAATATCCAATGATATCTGAGAATCTGATATTCCCTGATTTTGCTTTGTGGTTTTATATCCCATTATATCTCAATAATATCCCCACAAAAAATCATGTAAACCCCAAATTCAGTTGGTCGTATATGCCATTGTAACATATCATCATATCCCTAATATGACTTGTAAATCCCACTAAACCCCTCTAGTACCCAAAAATCCCACTAAATCATATTGAATGTCCCTAAATTCCCATGAAATGTCCCATTAAACCCCACTAAATCATATATTAAATCACCATTACCCTCTTGTAATTCAACATAGCTATTGAAAATGGCCCATTTATAGTTCATTTACCCATTAAGGATTGTCATTGTCCATAGCTTTTTGTATGTTTACCAGAGGGTAAATCACCGTTAAATCCAACAATGGGATATAGCCTAGCCATATGATATAGCTAGTAATGGGGAAATCCTCTAGTATCCCATTGAAATCCCATTAAATCTCATCCACATCCTATTGAAATCCCATTAAATCCCATTAAATCTCATTATCTTCCCGTAATATCCCATACAGGATGGGGCCCCCAGTCGATAGCTAAGATCCCTCATGAATATCCTATTGATTCACATCCGATACGAAAGAAAGTGCCCTGCCCTGTTTCTTCTCCTCCTCCAGCGCTCCGCCGGGCGAGACACCCCAGGTCGGCCTGCCACCTGGAGAAAATGCTGGCATTTTACATGAAAACTGGGGTTGATTGATTTATGGAAAATGGGGGATCTATAGATTTTCATGGTGATTTTCCATGTGGATGTGATTTATTTTGATTTATGGAAAATGGGGATCTATAGATTTTCATGGTGATTTTCCATGTGGATGTGATTTATTTTGATTTAT
>Ga0126342_10016467_pt1 | contig 12880 bp, 11 predicted proteins | sample Cyp1metagenome_FD_92528 | JGI IMG/M metagenome (GOLD analysis project Ga0126342, IMG submission 92528) | Coral microbial communities from Lord Howe Island, Old Settlement Bay, Australia - Cyphastrea 1 metagenome | ecosystem: Host-associated > Invertebrates > Cnidaria > Coral ... | reverse complement strand
GAAGTGTGAAGGGCGAAGTGGAGCTTCAAATGTGACATGTGAAACAAGACACCACTTTCGCAGAGTGCACGCACGCACGGGCTTGGCTGGCGCACGGCGCATGCAAGTTCTATAGATGAGAAAAGTCTTAATATATCTTTAAGGCAACTTCCGCCCCGCCTCGTGCGGGTACTACTGGTATACATACTTGTGACATCTTTTGACAGATACAACATTTGACAACAAATCTTTATTTATGCCAGGTGTCATAGTGCAAGTGCCTCCTCTGTCAGTTTCTGCAGCACGTCCAGTCACTGCACCTGAATCTTGGACTTCAAGGTGTCCACAACCGCGGAAAATGCGCGCCTCCTTGGAACACTGGTCAGATTGAAAACCAGTAGAGTCAGTAGAGTACTTCAAACCGCAGTCCCGAGCAATGCTTGAGTGAAGGACTGGCGGCCGTGCAGCCGGAATGCCTGAAGGGACAGAGAATCAAAAACAGGAAAAATGAAAGAGAGAAACCATGAGAAACCAACCATTGCAGCTTCCAAGATCTTCCTTGGCTCCCAGATATGTTTTGGTAGCGGAACACATTGTGTGTTGCTTGGAGGAACATGATTTTGCCACCTCCTCAATTGACTTCGTTTATAGATGTTTCTTGATAAACTCCGTTTGCAACTGAAACACTACAGAAGCAGGCCAAGTTGTGTTCATCTTGACTCCTCTCATGTCAATGGATCGCTCTGCCAAGCCTGATGCATGGTTAGTCTAGGAAACGAGTCGGAAACGAGGAAGACTCTTCAAGACTTGGACCAAATGGCTCAAACGGCCGAAATGAAGGGGTTCTTTTGGAGACGAAGCCCAAAGTCTTGGTTGACTCTTTGCCAGAATTTTGACATTTCTCTTGAGAAATTAAAAATGTCATAAAAGGTTCTGTTTCCTATTGTTATTATTGCATAGTGTTGCTCTGTTTCCCCAAACCATCATCTTTGGACTCAGGAAATCGGTTCAGTTTGACCGTCTATGTCTCCAAGCACTCTGATACCACCACTCCTCGTGTTTGTTGAGCATTTGCATAATAATTACGTGATATTAGGCGTATGTGTGTGTGTGCGCAGGTCTTTCCGAATGAGTGCAAAGGTTTTGACCGAATGAGAGTTTCCAAGCCAATTCGGCCACGTCAAATGCTGCTCACTTGGGCACTTCACGTTTTGTGAAGACCGGGCAGCGCCAGGCAGCAACAAGAATCATTGTGAAGCTTTCTCTGGTACTTCCGTTCGCACGTGGGTTATCGTGGGGGGTTTATCGTGGGGGGGTTTGGATGTCTTGGCACGTGTCAGCTTCTTGTTGGCAAATGATGGTTCATTCAAAAAGGGCAACTTTGAATCACGATTTGAGATGCACGCCCAAGGCAAAATCTGTATAATGTACTTCCAAATATTGCCATGATGTCTTGTCAGAGTAGCAGGAACAAACAAATAACAATCACCTCTGGAAACACGAAAAGACTCACTGTGGGTTCTCAATTGCAGCAACCTCGTCAACCACGTCAGCGCATGGACACAGAACGCATTTCTGTGCTTTAGATCATTCTCTGACTCTCCAAGCCTCAGGAATCCTAAGTATTCATTACTTGACTGATCTTCATTGCTTGAAACCCTGAGGATGAGATTCCGACAGTGCACTTGTCGGCCTCGGGCCGCTTTTCACGCCAGCTCGACGAGAGACCTGATCTGCAACAGGCGAAGTGTTTTGTAGCATTCAAACACTCCAGTTCAGAAAACACTGGAACTAAAGTCTGTAGAAGCATGTCTAATCTCAATGGAGCAGCCCCTGGTTAGACCTGTTTCTTTGGACAGCTGAAAATCATTGCCTCGTTGAATTCGGTGCAAAGTCCCATCAAATCAGGTCCATGAAATCTCACCCCAGATAAATTAACAGTGGCATGACCAGAATTATTGACGGATATAGACCGATAATGACTGATACACGTATGCCTTTTTCTTCTTACAGCTGCAAATTGCAAGTCTAAGCTCTTGGCTTTTGCGCTCCAGACCCTCAGAGAGGTCGAGCATTTGCTGCTTGTGCGCCTCACATGAAATTTGGCTGCTAAACAACTGCTTACAGTTGACTTGAATCCCATGACTGCCGGGGGAAGATCCAGAGCTTTGCATAGCTTTGCATTATGATCAGGACGCTCATGGGAAACTGAAAATCCAGCGTAATTAGAGTATCCTATCTGGATCCATCTGTGCTCTGACCTTTCCACTCCACATCTTTGTGATTTCTTTGATATTGTTGTGGCAAAAAGAGGTCATGGCCCAGCATTCACCATGCTCCCCCAACCTCGAAGCTGGCACGAAAAAAGCCGAAATGCACCTCTTGCTCTTGGAGCCTGCGCTTTGCAAGGTCAGAGAAGACCCGGTTTTCCGAGCACAGCTTGGAACATTGGCGTCATCTGGAAACAGTCGCTATGTAGTTCTGGCCTGGGAAAGTACAGCTGGCACTGTGCCCACAGCTGGTCCAATCTTTTCGAGACCTCCAATGGTCCAAGCCCAATGTGAACAGTGCTGTGAAAACGAGCTGTAGTTCCTTACACAACTGATATCACTGATATCATTCCACTAACAAATCTGCAAAAATTATCATGGTCTCAGTCTGTCTCAGTACCTCCAAATGTTTAATTTCGGTCGCGTGGACAGGCCTCTGGAAGTTGTTGTGCCAGGTGCCTGAGCCTCAAATGCACCACTGATTCAAGAGAAACAAGCTTGATCTGAATGAGATACAATTCTCTAAGGTCAAGGCATCTATCACTCAAATTTATGTGTTGTGGAACTTGTTGAATCCAGTTGAAAGATTCCAGACATCTGCGCTATCTGCAACATCTGCCCCATCTGCACTCATGTAGGTGTTTTGAAGAATCTAGGCATCGTGACGCAACCTGCTGCTCGTCTTCAGCATCCTGTCTGCCAAGTCAAAGAGTCTACCCATGGATGTATTGGACATACGCCGCACCAAGGCCCAACCTGCATAACATGGAGCTTTTGGGCCACCTCCGTTAGGCTGCCTGAAACCAACAAGTGGAAAAAGTGACAAAAAGTGACACTCTGTACATGCCTTTTCCTTTTCGATCCTTTTCGCAGCAGTCTCGGGACACTCTAGATCACTCTAGTACTTCGTACTTCGTCAGGCTTGGTCCCTGTGGAAAAAAAAACATCAAGAAGTCTTCAAGATTCTTTGCAAAAGAATCCCGTGTGCATCTCTCCTGCCACAGAAAAGATTCAGCTGACTTGGAATACCAGGTGGCTTGCAGAAGCTACACTATCAATGTCGATGGGCATGGTCACAGAAAGCATCAGAAAGAGCATCTATTCCCAATGGGGCTCCGAACGCTCCAGACGTGTGTCCAACGCCTGCAGGGCCAACTCCTTAGACATTCACTAAACAGAGAGTTCAGCGACGATGCGAGCAATTTTGACCCCTTCAAATTATCAGATTTTCTGCAAATGTAATTTGTATCCTGTATATTCCTGTATCACATATTATCATATATCCTCCTTATCCTGACACACTGCGAAGATTAAAAGATTTAAAAGCGAGAATATCAGTGAGAGAGACACTGCAGCAAACTGTAAGATGGGTCCAATTAGGTCCATCACCAAATGCTCCAAAGAGCGCACATGATGCTTCTCCTCATGCCATGGTGAGTGCTGATGTTGCGTTGCGTCATTGCGTGGTTGAGTTGTGTCGACCGGAGCTCCATGGCTTACGAATGGTTTCCAGCCTGTTGCTGATCCATGAGCCGCAGAGTAGCCACACGACCTTTGTGGTCCACTTGCGACTGTACCTGCAGCGAAAGGTTTGACTCAACCATCCATAGACTCTGGTGTGGCATGGTGTGGCCCAGTCCAGATGACAAAATGTATCAACATGTCATAATCAAAGTCTTGATGACTTTGAAGAATCTCACGCAAAGTAATATACATGTGAGATTCTGGAGAAATGTCAAACACAGATTGATTAATGGGCCACAAATGAGACACCGCTTGAAAGACGGATGCACTTCTTGTCACCTGAAGCCTTCTACACCATTCTACACCTGAAGCCTTTGTTGATCTTTGTTGTCCCACCTGTGCAGCAAGTCCATAGAGATTGCCCTCCAGTTCTTCCACCTGTGCCAAGCTCAGAATGGCATGGTATAAGTCTCTGCATGTACAGACTAGGTCTAGGGAATTTGGTCTAGGGGTCTAGGTTGGGTCTACACTGTCTACACCTTGCAACAGCCAATTGGGATCCATTGGGCAAGCTGCTTGGCAAGCTTTTGCCGGCCTTATCTCGCAGTTCTTCGTGGATCACCTGAGCACAGTGAAGCGATCGAAACGACAAAAAATACGCTGCTACTGGCTGCTATCACTTCAAAGTTTTTTTAGATCTTTTAAGGAGCTCGATTCTAGCAGCAATTGAGCATGATTGAATGATATTGAATGATTGAGCCACAAAGCACGAATGATTCTAAGCTGAGGAGAACACTGACGATGGATCGCTGGATTTCCCTGGTCACAGGCATTGCAGATACATTGGACCAATGTTTGAATTGTTCAATGCATCAACCAAGAATCACTACACGTATAATCATGATGGTCCTCGCCGAAGCCTCATTCTCTTTCAAACCATCCCGTGAGATCTCCGCTATGGCAAAAACCCAAGAATATATGCAAAACCTCCTCGCTATCCAATGAGTATTTATTCTCAAAGAAGGATCTTCCAAACTTTTGTCACGCAAGGACCTCTGACAGTCCCCAGAAGGACTAAGAATTCATAATTAGACAGAGCATTGTGGTGCATCCAGAAAGCTTCCCGTGGCCTTCAGCTAGGGCCTGAAGCAAGAAGAAACTTGCGAAAGCAAAGCAAACCAAATAGTGAAAGCATGGAATATATCGATACTGGTTTTGAAGAGGGTGCGTCGGGTGCCTAATGTCCCGCAGATAAAGTAATGAATACATAAAATATTCTAAGGAGTTCAATGAAGCAATGTTCGTCAAAGTCCAACAGCAAGAATATCCAAGAAACGAGAACACTTTCTGGACAAGGGCGAAAGATCCCCAGATGTGGAATTCATGTTTCCACAGAAAGCATCAGCCGCAGAACTTGAAAGTCAATCCGAAGTTACTATTGAACGTTACTAAACAAACTGCAATTCTCTGCTAGCATTGTCAGCATTTGGTGAGCGGTGCACTGTTCTTTGAGTAGGAACTCTGCGACCCAGGGGGAAATTCTGTGAAAGGGAAAAGTTTGGAAAAGATCGTGTCCCGAGACCATTCTGCCCCGTGCACTAGAGCTCGTCAAAAGCTTACTCGGATCATGCAAGGCGAGGCAAAGTCGGTCAAGGAAAGCCACGAAAAAATGCGACAAGCAGAGGCCCCAATGATTTCAAAGATTATAGTATGAGTATAGATGTGCAAAGGGGCAAGAGGGGAGAAATGGAGCAAAGCTTTAAACAAAAGAGACAGAAGCCAGTTGCACGGACCAAAACAAGTAGCTGGGATCAACAGCACGGGATTTGAGCTCATTTGAAAACCACGGCCAAGATGTATTGTATGTTGGACATGAAAGACATGTCAATGTTACATCTGCGAAACTACATGTGGAAGAAACGCGTAGAAGGATGCACAGCATTCATTCTATGCATCCCTTGTGTGAAGGAATCAACAAAATCTCCCTTAAACAGCTTCAGATGATGTTTGAATTGTGCTTGACTTTCTCTCCCATTGCCATCCTGATACAACACGCGGCACCTGCACAGAGGCTCCAGTGTCACTCACGCGATCCGCCAGAGCATCCACAATAGTGAGGATCTGCTCCAAGCGCTGATCCTCAAGAAGCCCAAGATGGAGATGCAGAATCATACCATCGCTGCATTGATGTGTCGTTGCAAGCTGTACATGGAGACTGTATATGATACATCCGGATACATCGTGGCACCATCAATCAAACCCATGTCCTGCTCCTCAAGGCGACGTTCAGAGAGGTCCGGCCGCCTAGGTCGAAACAGAAAGGCATCGTAAGACCTCCTATATACTTCTCCTTGCCCTTCCTTGCCATTCCTTGTCATCCTTTGCCTGCCACGAAAGCTGGCGACACAAGTCTGGGCAACCACACCCTACGTCGCCATTCAAAGAGGAGCTGGAGAAGCAGCGCTCAAACTCCTCCGCTACCTCCAAACCATCCTGCACACAGTCAGGTGTTCCGTGTGTCCGTCCTCTGAAAGAATCACTGGCAGCCAAAGTGCAACTAATGAAGCTGATGAAGCAAGAATTCCCACTCTGTCAGCTGGTTTGGATACAAAACTATCTATTCGTTAATCTGTTTGTTATATGTGTATATTGTATGTACATAATATGTGATGCTGCCGCCTTGCGTCTATTGCGACCTTTCCCTTTCAGCTCTGCCTGTCTCTCTTGGACTGATAGTGCCATCCGAAGTGCTCGCTGCGCTCCGACAGCCAACTTTCTGTGAGCTTGCTCCAGGGATGACAGCCTTGGCAATGGAGATACAAGGCAGCTGAGTAAATTCCAAGTAAATTCCAAACACAAAACTTGTCCTTGCAGATTCCCTCTCCGATCCAGATTTTGTTTTCATCCCTCTGTGCATCAGCCAAATGTACTAACAACTCTGTGGAAGCCACCTTGTCTCCAAACGGGTAGTGTCACCTGCCGGACACTTGAAAAAATGGCTGAATCCACTATGTATGCCTGGGCTCGACATGGATCGCATCAAAATTTCAGAAACAAAGGCTCCTTAACTCCTCAGCCCTTGTGAAACAAAACAAACGACTGATGCTAAGTGCCGTTGACGTGTCTTTCATTCGGCATTTGTAGGAAACACAAAACGGTGTCACGAAGCCCAACAAAAGGTCCAATAAGCAAAGCATGCCTGAGCGAAAGCCATTGGCAAGGTGCACCTGCCGCAAGTTGCAACACCTCTTGAAGCAAATACATATGGTAAGCTGCCAAACATCAGGAAGTTCCCACTTCGTTGCCTCATGGAGGGTTAAATCCATTATGGTATGTAGCCAGAACCAATCGATTCTCAATGTAGACATGCAGAGCCAAGAAAAGAGCTTGAAATCAATTCCCAAGGAAAGGAAGTGTCAGCATGCCTACCTTTTTGATTGGTTACTTGCCTGGTTTCCCCCACAGAATTGTCACAATGCAGTTCCAGTGGAAAGAGACCCAAAGCATGCAAGCAGGCCTCCATCCGTTCGCCCAGTTCCTCCATGTTTTGCTGGCAAATGATCCAGTTTTACTCTTCTTTGCTTGGCTTCACAAGAAAGGCACAACGATATTGGCTTCAAAAATTCTGCCGGAGATATCAAAATGTTTTTCCAAACTTGCCAATGGCTCTCTACCCAATAGCCAATAGCCCTGCTCTGAGTTAGCCCAGCTCTCCTCGATTCGTCTGGACACAGAAACAAGCTCTTCCTGCAGCCTCACCACATTCAGTGCAGGCTCCAACTGAATGAAAAAGTTGAAACAACCGTGAAACTGGTTGAAACTGGTTGAAACTGGTTGAAACAACATCATTAAAATTGCAGCCCTGGGCCTGCTTGAAGTTCTCCTGCTCTCACTGTCCGCATCGATTCCCAAGACCTGGAAATGCCATGGCTGGCTGCAAAGTGTCGGTCTATGCTTTGCTTCTCTGGACGTTGTTTCTTCCAAGATGACATGATGTGACACTTCTTGGAGTCTTGCTCACAAGACTTGGATTGGATACTTGCATGATGTTGAGGCAACAAGATCGTCTCTAATACATTGCTCGTATAATACAGAGTTCTGCCATGAACCTGGATATGAAATTATTGCTGGGACATGATGGCCGGGACGTAAATAGCATGGGGCAGGCATCCATGACAACAATGGGAATAGGTGCAGTCCTCCATACACTTCTTCCACTCTCCCTCCTTTCCAGGGTTTCATGCAGCTCAACTTTGATAAAATGTGTATGAACTGTTATGAACTGTTAGTAGAACAAATAGGTCAGGTTTTTCCCGTGTGTCTGCTGGTCTCCTCTGCGACTTCTTTGGCCGTTTTCAAGGCACGGTGGGCACCCAGTGCTACCGCGCGATGGCCACACTCTGTGGCCTTACTACAATCAAACACGCGAAACGAATCCTTGCCTCTTCAACAAAAGGTTCAAATTACAATAGTTTTCCACATGTTTAAGTGATTTCAACAGGTTTTGGTCTTGCAGAATCACAAAAATAATTACAACACAACCAACAAACGATTTTTTTCAACAACATGACTGTCTTTCGTGTCCAACTGCTGAAGTTCACTGGTTCTTTGGATTTTGGAACATGAACTCACTGTCGGTAATGCATCGGTCACCTACGGTTGCCACATTTCAAAATATTTATATAATGGGAATATGTGGAAAACTAGAAAATTTCAACAGGATTGTCCTGGTACTGCATCCGGGACTCTGGGGCCCGGACAAAACTTTGTGCAAAGTGTTGCTCCTCACGATTTTGATTTTTTCCAGCCGCTGGAAAATCATTGAACCTCCGTCCCCTTCTAAAGACATTGCAAGGCCTTTCAACAACTGACAAATGTTGAAATTGTGATGGAATGTCAAATGACAAAATATGAATAGGCTAACATTTCATGCAACACTCGCTTAAGATCTAAATGCGGACCGTCCAGGTCTCCCCGTTTTGCAAACTCTCCTGCAAAGCTTGCACCTGCGCATCCAACTCCACTAGGCGACGGTCAAGCAGGACCTTTTGCAGAATTTGTGAATGCAAGGTCCACATTTTTCTATGACCTCGTTTGTTTCCTGAGGATCTGAGGATATTTGACATAGAAAATTAAAAGTTGTTGTCAGTACAACGGTTTTTTTTGAAAATTTACAATTTTGGTTCTCTGTCTTGCGAGTGTTAAGGTTTTGGTTTTAAACCATGACCTCAGGTTTTGTTCGTCCCAAAAAATGCAATATCTTAGTCCAACACAGCTCTTGAACCATCTTTTGAGTTTTTGAAGCGGTGATACATCCGATGAAATTCAAACCAATCACACGAAATTGGTCCAATCCTGGCGGCTTTCGACTCCGCTCAACCTGACCATCACATCGGAAACACGGCATGTGTGCAGGAACAGTGTTGCTGAATTCAAGGCAAGTGTTTCGTTTAGCGTTGTCCAAGCTTGAAAAGTGCCAATTGTCCAAACGGGCCACTTTTGAATTGACATCTGGTGGTGTTTCTACACGTGTCAGTTTCAACCACCATTCTACCATTTGTTCCATGTCGCCACCATCTCTTGCTCTCAAGCCTTCGGAGCTCCACAAAACCATCGTCCCCATCCATGTGGGGCAAAAGCAAGTGGAGCGTGGCGCACAACCACAAAACTGGTGGAGAATTACCAATCGCCAAATAAAGTGTGCCTGCACATCTCAGAGGAAAATTAGCCCGGTGATCTTAGTCATCCACTGGTAATGTAGACTAAAACCCTCGTCCAAACAAACCGACTGCGTAAATTGAAAGTTTGAACCAATCACTGCACAGTTTAGGTGTCACTTGCACATGCAAGATGCAGACGTCCATAATCCTCCAAGCACAAAATCATACCTCAGTTACCTCCGCGTGTGCACCAAGAAAACTCCGACACACAAATTTTAGGGCTGGAAAATCCATTGACTTTGCAAGAATGTCCACTCGGATCCCCCTGATGAGTCCAATTCAAGCCTTTTCGCGCAAATCCAGCCATCATGTGACACTCCCAACATGTGATTTTCATTTGCCCGCGGAAGTAATTTGGCAATAATGAAGACAACGTGGGGCTAAATAAATATTTGGGTACCCGAAAAGCTAAGTATTTGGATATGGCCCGGAAGGCTGCAATAAATTCCGGAACAAAATCAGGCTCTCGCTGCTCACTCAAGAACTGGCAGCCGGACAGGGCTTACCCCCCGAAGAGTTTTGGAGTCATGTTTGTTGACATGTCTGCTGATAGGGGACAGGTAGGTAGCTAAATAGATACATGGATGCATGCACAAACGGATGGATAGGCACATGCGCGGTGGATGGATGCATCGTCTTTCTCCGTTCTGGGAGTCGGTCGCTTCCATGTTGGAGACTCCGGCAACACCTGCAATCTTTGCAACCAGTATCACGCCAGTTGCTTCAGTTTCATCATTTCTTCAAATATGTGTCTTTTTTGTTTTTGTTTTTTTTTCGCATTGCCCCAGAGTCATGTCTTGCTCGTCGTTCTTCATGAGTTGCAGCTTTGAAAGTATACATCTCAAAAAACCACTGGCAGACACACCAAAAGAATCGGAAGCATCTTGGCTCCTGTCTACCTGTCGGAAATGTGCTTACAGATTTGCAAAAATCTGCGAAAAAACTATGAAAAACCTCCAGAATCCAGGAAAAACAAAAGCATATTAACATAATTAACATATATTAACAACCATCGCCACAAGTCGGTACCTATCGCAAGTTCCACCTTTTGACAAACCAAGTCACAGGCCTTGACGGAGTTTTGCAAAGAGAATCAGAGCAGCGCATCAGGAAGGTCGCCACCATCCCTACATGTCCCAACCCTCTTACTTTGCACAGGCAAGAAACTTACATCGGTCTGGTTTGGCTTGGGTCCAATGGACAAGTGTGAAATGGTCTGTTGACAAGTTCTTTCTACGAGCCAAGAATGTTCCAAACAAAGCGCGAAAGTGTTGTTGCTCTCTTTGAGAAGAAAGGACACAGGCAAAAAAAAATCCTGCATTTGCAGTAGTCACTAATGGAACTGACAATTAATTGATATTAATTGTTTCCCGAATGAAGCAGCAAAAAAATTGTTTGTCAGCCGCTGAACCTGGCAAAGTTGTGGATTGGATATAATATGCATATTTAAGTCCTGGTGGCAGGAGCACCAGGGAAAATTTTAGGGGGGAATTCATCCCCGGCCCAAAGCAAGATGAGAGTTGAGATCAGACTGGGTCTTGATTCCAGGGATGAAGGTTGCCACAGTCGAACACGCAAATGCTACAAATGACTGCTTTCTATCATCCACCATCCAAAAACCCTGCACTAAAAGTACATGCGCCAGCAATAAATGCAAAACTATGATCATCAGTTATGTAAGTTATGTTGCCCAAACATGCCTAAACATCAAACGCATGTGAGACACACAACACTTTTTATCGCAGATTTGAAACGCTTCAGTAGATGATGAGGTTCATGTTAATCTCTTCTCGATATTCCTGGCAGGAAGCGTTTCAGGCAGGGCTTTCCAACAGCCAAAGGCTGTAAAATTGGAGACAAAGAAAGAAATCACGGGTCTACTATGTAGTGGAGTTGTATAGGATTTCAAATTACAAGTGGCCTGGTCGCCCGCAGGAGACAAATGAAGAAGTTGAAAGCGACTTCAAATTTCCGAACATCAAAAAGTTTCCCTTTTGTTGCTGGAACCGACAGCCAGCTACTGTCAAGTTTGACCCCGCACTGTCCAACTGCGGTTTCTAGTGTCACCCCTCCCGAAAACTGCTCACACCCTGGCAACCTTGTGCAAATCGAGTAGGGCTCGGAACTTGGCAATCTCTGCATCGTACCCAGCAATCGCTGCATCGATCTCATCCTGGAGATGCTGCGTTCGTATGATGGGTTCTAAGAGGAAAGGTCACAGGGTATGGGCGAAGTAGCATTCTGTTCAAGAATAATTTGCCATTCAAAGTTGTGAAGACCCATTAAGTCTCATCGGGACTCATTGATGTTCATAGAGTTTCACTAAAGGTTGTCGCAACCAGAGTGGTTTGCAGCAGCTCCAATTTTATGTGGAGGCAACACCTACTGTTCAGTCAGTCACATTGAAAGAAACTGTTTTTGACTCAGAATGCTTTGCCCCTCTCCCTTATATAGCAAGAATCACAAACGTGTCACTGAGTGCCCACCACATCCTTTGTCGAGTAAATCGTTGGCACCAAGCGGGCGTTTTTCGCCTGCCATGTTCGCAGTGAACTATGTTTCAACAACGTGGAGAAAATCTCGGGAAAAAAAAAAAAACAGAAATCCGATGGAAAAAAATTGAAATCTGACGGAACTGAAGGGCCCCCAGTTTGAGCTGCATTTGTCCCTGCCTCCTTGGCAACTTGATATGGGCAATGCTGTGCCTGCCAATATTTCCCAAGGGTAGTCGAGGTGCCAATACATATAACTGGCGACACACACACATATATATATATATGTATAATATATATATATATATGTATAATATATATATATATGTATAATATATATATATATATGTATAATATATATATATGTATAATATATTATATATATATGTATAATATATATATATATATATGTATAATATATATATTATATATATATGTATAATATATATATATATTATATTATGGTTTTTGCCTACCTACCTACTAATGCAAGCAGTAGTCCCATCCCTCCTAAAGACATCCTTAGAAACCACGGTTTTGTAAGTTGTGTATAGCATCTGGTCATTTTCAGGGCCCAAACGGAGGGGTTCTTAGCATATATCTCCACGGCTTGATGGTAAAACCTGCATTTTTTGACGTTGAGACTTCAATTTATGGTCAATCATCGCCTTGTTTTTGATGGTTAAACCTTGGATTTGCTGAAGGACGCCCCTCATCTGAGCCATTCACTGGGCCATCTGCCACCGCCGCGGGTCTCGGAGACGTCTTGACAGTGGCGGCCTAGGCTCTAGTTCTCCCATGGGATTTATCAACCAACAAAGGGTGTATATACATATATATAATATGTATGTATGTATGTATGTATGTATGTATGTATGTATGTATGTATGTATGTATGTATGTATGTATGTATGTATGTATGTATGTATGTATGTATGTATGTATGTATGTATGT
>Ga0126342_10016466_pt1 | contig 12880 bp, 11 predicted proteins | sample Cyp1metagenome_FD_92528 | JGI IMG/M metagenome (GOLD analysis project Ga0126342, IMG submission 92528) | Coral microbial communities from Lord Howe Island, Old Settlement Bay, Australia - Cyphastrea 1 metagenome | ecosystem: Host-associated > Invertebrates > Cnidaria > Coral ... | reverse complement strand
AGATATATATTATCTATATATATATATATTATCTTTATATATATATATATTATCTATATATATATTATCTATGTATTTTTATATTTTATATACATATATCTCATCTATATCATATATAGTTATCATATATATATATTTATCATCTATTTATATATATATCATCTATTTATATATATATATTATATTATCTATACATATGTATATATATATATACACGGTAACTGTACATTATATACATGTATATATATATATATAACTTCCTTTCAGGCTGTTTCCTAGCAGTCCTTATCGGCCGCCAAGCTAGACTAGACTCACCTCAGTTTGGAAGATGCATCAGGAATCCTTTGCGCTACTGAAAGTCTCCAAAGCCATCAGGCCACTTTGGGGAGTCAACCCAAGAATCCCGGCATGTTTGCCTGACTGCCAAATTGCCAGTTTTCCAACTGGACTCAGCCCACAAAAAAGCCTTCGAGCTCCCTCCCTTTGCCATGATTCTGAAATCATATTCTGCGGTTACCACTTGGTTCCTCAGCTTGGAACGGCAATTGATCATCCATCTTGGCAAATAGCCAATGAATGCCAGGAAAAACAGCATCAACAATAGTGCTTTTTTTGAGGTGGCAGCCATGTTTACTGGTCCTAGATTCCTAGATGAAATTGAAAGAGAAAGGAAACTATACATTTGGGTCCTACATTCCTAGATTTGGGAATGGATACTGCAAAACACACAGGGGCTGCAGATCCTTGCTCAGCAGGACACAATCACACAACAGCCAGTGGACCAAAAGGACATATGTATATATATATATATACGTACACCAAAGAGAAGCTTCAGTGAAACAACAGCAATCTGAATCCACAAACAAGCGATCATTGGATAATTGCTTTTCAAAACAACCTATCATAATCCCAACGGAAGCACGACACAAACAGCTGTCATCGGGTTGTTGGCTGAGCTTCAAGTACCAGCCAGCGGTCAGATTGCAGAAAAGAGTAGAATCTTTCGGCGTGGATTGCAGGAGGATGTGAATCGTCTGCAAAACCTGCGCCTCAAGGCTAGAACCAGCCATGAAAAGGTCCATGAAAAGGTGAATCACATGGGTATGGGTACCCCAATCAAGCGGAGCCACAAAAATAGACTGAAACTTGTAACTCTTGCAATCAACGGTCCAATCATTTCGACCCATACCCAAATGGGCCCATACATAGAGGCTCTCAAGTGGACGGTCTCAGGGAAACCAATGGTTGTGTGGTATCCCGCACCTGCAACTGGGCATTGCCAGTCGTTAACAGTTCTCGGAAGCGTTCGGTCACTCGCCGATCCACAAAGGGCTGCGCAAACTGCTCACCCATCCGAGAGCCCTTGGCAGACTGACCATACCTCAGAGGCAGGTTTTCACTGGAAAAGGATGAGAAATCCCCAGCGACAAAATCCACTCTGGCACAGCGACAAGTCCGCGGCCAGATCGAACCAAAATCATTCTGTAGGTCATCACTTTGGTTGGCTTGCCCTGTGGAATTATCATGCCTGCAGGTCAAAATCTCATAGTTTCCATGAACACCACAGCGTTTGCTGCCTCATATTTTCTCATTGTATGGGTTGAACACGTGGAATCAGCAAACATCATGACATCCACTGTTTTTCCATTTCAACCCAGATTGTGTTTGTGAAATTCCATGAAATTCCCATCCTAAGGAAATCCTGCCATGTCACGCCCAAGCTAAGCTTCCACCAATCTGCTGCACCAGGTCCACCTAATTTTCTTGCGAATCAACAAGAAACCATGGTTCTTATCCACCAAAATTTGGGTTGAACCAGAACAGAATCACAAATTAAAAATGCGCAGTTAATTGCAAAACTGGAGCTTTTCACCAAGGTCAAAACTCAGATCAAAAACTCAGTTTTTGAAACATCGAAGATTGGGAAGTTTATAGGATCATCAAAGACGGAGAATTCACCAGCTCAAAACATCATCCTTGTGAATCTACCATGTGAAAAAATAAATTCAAACATAGATGTCACCCAAAATTCAAGACCCAGAAATCCATCCAAGAATGTTGGAGTTCCAGGTGTCATGATGGGAGGATGCCCCGACTTTTTTCGGCCGTTCAAATTTCTGTAGGGGTCAAAAAAATCGACCCAGTACAATAAATGACAAGCCTTTTTTGAGTCCCTTGGTATCTCAATTTTGACCCATTTCCACAATATGGGTCAAAATTGAATACCTCAAATGGTTACCACATGTTACCACTACAAACCACCAAAATCTGTAGTCCCCTTGACCTTATGAGGTATACCCATGCGCCAAATCCATCACTAAGGATGGAACTGCCTCGGAAACCATGGCATTCAAGACGTCACAGGGGCTCCGTCTTCGGAGGAGTTCCTTTCAACCAACATGCCATAGATGCATCCCCAATTTGTGGAAAATATGAACCTACACATGGGTGATTACAAATAAATGGGGTAGCCAGATTGGGATTTGTTGTTGGCTGTACCTCTAACTGCGAAAGTAATTCCCTACTGGTTTGATAGTGACTGATGACATCTGATGACTTTTCCGGTTCTTTAGGGACCCCCAATTTTTTCACGTGAATGAATGCTTAAATGGAGCGGCAGTTTTTCGCTGCTTCTCCCACCGCTCCGCTATCTTTGAGGTGGTGACAGGAAGATTGGGGTTTGCCAGGTCTTTCAACCAGAAAATATGAGGACTCCAAATACATGTTGAAAAGCTCTTGGGAATAAAGAATTCATACCAGTGATAGCTACCTTGCCTGCTGGTTGAAAAACCTGCCGAAGTTGTTTGTGAGTCTTGAATCTCATGGACTTATCTGGCATCTCTTGGAGAAAGGGAATCAGAACTGTCGCACTTTGACGTCGTGGCTATTCAAATCGAATAACCCTACTTCAACGCTACCAACTAGTGATCTTGATCATTTTATGAGAAGAAAATAGAAGAAACACTCCACCAAAAAAAACACGTGGACAAAAAGGGGGTTCCTACATTCCAGAGCTGCTCACCGCGCCTGGTTCAGGTCATTCAGCCGGATGCACATGTCATCCAGATTCTTGATGGAGTACTCCATGGTACCCGAGGCACAAATAGCTGGTGCCAAAAAAGCGGTGCCCAGGTGGAGAGACAGGTCTTTCTTCTACAGGTTCAAAGACACCCAGAACAAGCTACAGGTCAGTACATCTGGGGGGTTGCCTCAATGGAGAATTTCTCAAACTGGCTTTGAAAAAAGAGAAACACGACATGTTTAAAGAGTCTGGATTTTGTGGTATCAGCACATAGTTGAGAACCATCCCGTGAAAGTTTCATCGCAAGGAAATCGGTTTGGCTACACAAGTTTCTCTTGATATCTGCTGAGCAAAGAAGCAGTGTCTGCATCCTGGCATCCCAAGGAAAACTTGGAGCCAAACGGTAAACTTGGTAGCAATGACTGCAAAACACACAGCAAGATCAGGTGACAGGTGTCAACTCAGCACCAAAACATACCAAACCGTCATGCGTATGTATCCGTGAAGACCTACTCAAGGGTGTATGGTGTAACTTTTAAACTTACGACCTTTCAAGCCATGCAAACCCTTACTGGGCAGTTTACTTCCAGGCAGTTCAGACTTTCTTTCAAGTCAAGCCAGGACACTAACTTCGTGAGAGCGCCTCTGCCCCAGTGAAATGTACATGCCAAATTCCTCAACATAATAGAATCAAATGACAAGCCAAATCCCATAGCAGCCATAGCACATCATAAATCACGGCATATCCACCAACCTGCTGTACCACAGTCAGGTCAGCCCCGGTCTTGTGCAGTTGCTCTTCAGCCTCGAGACCACAAACGAGGCACGCGACAAACGCCCAGCGTTTGGTTGAGTGGAGATTTTGGTTGAAATAGGTGGGCGGGCCAAAAACAAAAGTGGTTGAATCGTTGCGTTTTGATCAAAACTCTCCAAAGACTCCCCAAGAGGTGGATGCTTGCGGTTTTGCGCACAGATTTTCCGGTGCGTTGACAACATCCATGCCTGTGCTGCGCGCTTCTGTGCCACCTTTGCAGACGTAGTTCACATGCTCACATCAAAATACCTCAATTACCTCAAGATACTGGGTAGATGAAGATTCAATCTCCCAAATGAGGCATTGTGGGTCTTGAAATGCATCCCCACATGAGCATGGGATAAAAACGTCCCATCTTTCCGGGGTCAACCTTGGCTATGGCTCAAAATTGCTGTGTCAATGGACCTCCAAAGAACATCGCTGGTTCAAGAGGTTAATCAGAAAACTACCGTAACTCCTCTCCCAAGCACTCCAAATTTCCAAACCTCCGAGGCGTCGTGAAGCCGTATCATTCGTTGCGTTAGCATCGAAACTTCCTGGCCAGAATTGCAATGGCGGAGAGCCAGAAGAGGCACGCTGCCAGGAAGATGCCAATGCCAAACAGTCCCAATTTGTTTCATGGGATAAAATGCGAAGCGATAGACATTGATGCAAGTGCCAACTGCAATTTACCAAATAGCCCAAATGCAGTGTGAGTTTGTTCCAGAAATAAAGCATTTACCGATCATTTACCCATCATCCAACCGTTCAGCCGTTCATCCCCATCCCTGCCTTCTTGCTGAAGGCTATCTGTTGCCCTGGTGCCAGGTCTGACACCAAAGTTTCCCACCTGGGATGATATCAACTGAGTTGGATTAATGTTATCAGTTTTGTTACCAGTTTTGGTTGTGAAATTAGTGAAATTCTAAGTTTGTTGCTGGTGAATCATTAAGAATTTGAGAGTGATATTGTTAATCCTAAGAATTCTGATCAACAATAACATCATCATCCTTATCGTGGTCGTTTTTGGTTCCTACAGATCTGTATCTGTCCCAAATACATCACGGCAGCAGAATGACGCAAACCTCAGGGCTGATGAGATTGGACTGCCAAAGACTCTAGAATCAGAAACAACCCATGAATCAACATACGCGCTGCAGCCAACGGCTGTGTTTCATGGCTTAAGACCCAGGCACGCACAGATCTTAACCATGTCAAACCATCCAATTTGTGAGCAATATACCCCAACTCTTGTTGGCTAAATCCGTCGTTCTGAAGGGTTTTCAAGTTGTTTCCCAATTGTTGGTCCTTGAAATCCCATTCTTGGTTGGGCAACTTTTTGGATCTTCGAAATCGTCCAATCGCTGCCCAAGAGGCCAAGTTCTGATGTCAACCATCAAATCCAAAAATGCCTCCCCATTGGAAAAGCCAGGGAGTGGCACACGAAAACAGTGGAGGATCACAAGAAATGGTGGTACATGAATTCAATGAATTTGGATGGATAATTTAAAAAAAATAGGAAAAACAACATAGTGGAACTGATGGTGGTCAATCAACAGCAATGACGGTGGTTTTTCATCTCAATTAAATTGGAAAAACTGAAAGGTTCACTCAAATGGGGAAGCATTTAGCACTGAAAATGGCTGGAACATGTCACGGTTCAATTTGACTGGTGTCAGTTCATCCAGCTGCCAGGATGGAATGGTGGCAGTTTCGCTCCCCATAAGACGCAGGTGCTCCAGTTTGCCGGCCACAGGTTTCAGCAAAGAAAACAATGCGTTGCTGTCGCCTTTGGCGACATATTCTCGGGGCATGGTCAGGCAAGTCGTGAAATATCATTTCTCAAAAAACCGCGGGCTTTCCCCAGAGCATTCCTCCACGCAAATGTCAGATCTTCCAGGGCCGCCGCCCTCTCCTGCGAGCCTTTCCACAAGTTAGCAACTCCAAAATGCAATTCCAAAAGAATATTGATCCAAGCGCTGGGCACACTGTTGCTGCTCAGGGCTGTCACACTGTCCAACCATCCACCTTCATCCAAACGCTTGGAGGGTAGTCAGGGTTTCCAGCGATTTCGGGCCCCTTCCACGCCTTCCATCGGCTACACCTCACAGCGTGACACCATCCTCCCAAAGGTCGATCATAATCTACATCGAGGCATCTCGATGGAAAGCTAAGTTGCGCAAGGTGGCAAAGACAGGGATGATCTGTTTAACCAGCTGCATCACAATGCAGCTTGCTGATTTCAATTCTCTTTTCTATTGTTGGCCCAATCCCTGTTCGTTACGGTACAGCCCTTCGTGCAATGGCACACCAACCAGTTTTGACATGGCGAGCAGAACTTCTATGTTTTCATGGACAGAGCGAATTCCGCGGTCAACGTGCAGCAGTGTTTCTCTTGGTCGCTGCGGGCAGTTTGCCAGACAAATGTGTGACTTGAGTGGCAGCAGTTCTTTTTAGGGCAAACTTTGGCCCTCGACCATCACCATCGACCACCTCCCGTTGGGCTCTTCCACCTCTTCAATTCTTCCAAGCGGTTTGATGGGAAATGTGGACATGAGCCAGGACACAGCCTCATCCAGGGCCTCCACATAATCCACCAAGGGCGGTGACAGCAGCGTGGCTACAAATGAAGAGGTATGAGTTTCCTGACAAGAATGTTCCAGAATGTTAATTCAATCTGCTTCCAGCTTAGTTCACAAACTACTTACATTTAGGCAGGTTCCAAGTCCTCAAACATCTGTGTCTAGGTCCAACATTTTGTGACCTGGCAAACATGAAAATCATACAGTACTCTGAATGGTTTTTGTCACTCAATTGACCCCTGGTCGCGGGGTCATTGTCCTCAGGAATTGTGGACGGTTTCCTACAGATCCCACCAAGTTTTTAAGTGTCAGAAGTCTTGGTCATTAATCCAGCTCATACCGATATTTTTTTGAAGCCATCCCAGGTAGAATGGAACATGATTTAGCTTACATTTGCTTCCCACGTTTCACACTTGGATGATGGCTCTGGCACAGAGCTAGCGGCTGTGCATCTCGGATGTGTGGCCTGGCTCGCAGGCACCAAATCATCTTGACCTGACAAGACCCCGGTGCTGTTGCCAAGACATGGCTTTCAAGTGCTGACGACATTGTGGGATTTGACCACCATGAGGATGATATAAATATGTCAGTGTGTACATATATATACATATATAGAGAGAGAGAGATGTGTGTATGTGTGTATATGATACTTATTATATGATATATATATATATATATGTATATGCATATGTATCTGAATCTGTATGTACATATAGGTATATGATTGTGTATGTGTATGCGTGTGTGTGTATCTATGTATATATCTATGTATCTATGTATCTATGTATCTATGTATCTATATATCTATGTATCCATGTATCTATGTATCTATGCATGCATGCATGCATGCATGATGGATGGATGGATGGATGGATGGATGGATTGATGGATGGATGTCTGTAAGTATGTATATGTGTACAGAATAGTAATTGATGATATAATCCATTGCTTATGTTTGTATACATAAATTTGATCTACCTGAAGATGTTCATTGCCGGGCGCACCCCCAGCACAGGGCCAAGTGATAGACCAGCTGCGACGTCTATAGGATGACCTGCCGGAGCCACAGAGGAGTTTAACCATGAAAAATTGGAATTCCACCAACCATGTTGTGGTAATAAATGGCAATGTAATGGAGAAATAATGGGATACAACTGTATGTATAACTATAGCCATAAGTACAACTATAACTATAACCAAACTCCTATGAGATTAAAATAGGGGATACAGGGAACCTCAATTTATGGCAAGTATATGGCAAGTTTGACACGAAAAATCCAACCCATCCCGAAGTAACTGGCCCAGGTGGCTTCGGATTGGTTGTGCTGGTTGATTCCTGGCGATTCCCGGTTTACTGTATCATAACTCCCCTTGACCCTGATGCAAAATGTGCAAATAAGAAAAATCGTGCGGATCTAAAATCTAAATGACAAAGTTTATGTTCAACGGAAAAACATTTGAAGTTGGAACTTACCACCAAGGCGACCAAGGCGACCAAGGCGGCCAAGGCGACCAAGGCGACCCAGGGTTGGGTTGCTGAACCCTGGGGCGTGATGGACCTCCTTCGCTGCAGCGTCATGGCTAAAAGCGTGCCACTGGCAACCTTGGAACTCAGGACATCTCAGGACATCTCAGGACATCTCAGGACATCTTAGGACTAGGGCCTGACTAGGGGTCCTCGGGGTCAAAATTGGATACCTGAAAAAGAAATAAAAAGAAAATGTATGGGGAACAGTAAAACTTAGTAAAAATTGCTAAAGTGGTCTATTCTCAATGGTGTCGAGGGTCTTTCATTTAACCCACAGCCACCAAAAGAAGGGAGTCCCTGATACGCACTGAGATGAACTTGGGCTCACATGACATATGGACGTGGAAAAAGTCACCGGACCTCATGAACATTCGACTCGAGACAAACTGGTAACCAAAACATCCAAAACTAACATACCAATACTATCCAATACTCCCAATACTGGAGATATCTGGAGATAAAGGAAGCTGGTCAAGACTCAATTCTTTTCGTTGGCCTCCAGGGATGCCATGTGATCCACTTCGGCATGGGGAAACAATCTGCCGATATATCTGGTGATTGAATCTCGCCTGTGGATTTGTCCAAAAAAAAACTACAGTACCCTAAGCCCCAAACCCCAAAAAAACTGTAGTCTAATAATCACTTTCCTTATTGCCATTTTGGGAGTATACCCATTTTTCAAACACATCCATGTCAGTCTACATGGTGCCACTGTGCCCTTCCAACACCCCATGGTCATGCCGGTCATGCAACCCATTCGTGCCGCAAATGTTCTCTCGGATGCGTGGGACGCCTTGAAACCTCAGCTTGAGTATCAAGTAAGAATGGGAATACCATGGAATCCATGGAATCCATGGAATACCTAAGACTTTTAAGGTTGCCAATTTCTCGGATTCGAACATCAAAGCACCGGGCTACTCAACCTTGCGCCTAGTCACGGCCGCCGCGAGCGGCGCTGCGGTCAAGCACGGAATTCCCTTCTGGATCCCCGTAGGCGCCAGCATGGCTCAATGGAAAACTGTGGATTATTATGGATTTTTTGTGTGCAACATGTCGATGGGCTGATGGGGCAACCATCTGCCCTGTGATTATTGTGATTGAAGGATGTTTGCACTATGCTGCCGCTATGGATACCAGGGCTGAAAGTTGATACTGTTGATAAGATTGGAGAATGACTGGAGACTGAAAAATGAGGCACTCCACCATGTCTCAAGCATTTCGGGCATTTCTTGGAAAATCTGACTTTGAACCAAGCCGCTTGGATCGAAAGATGTCATTACCATTCTTGTGTGCGACCTGACATCGGCATCTGTCAATCATTAAACGCTCAGCAGAGTCTGACAAACAAAACCCTTTTCTCACAGTTTCAATCCAAGCACGGCCTTTTCTCGTTCAGCCTCATTGGTCAGTTCAAGACATTGGCTACTGCCGCTTCGCAAGGCAAAGCTCTGGTGGCGGTGGTAACTCAGCGTCAATAATTTTTGATTAGCTATGTTTCGACACACACACACACAGCCCAAACCACCAACAGCTTCGGCAGTTGAACATGGACAAGCTGAAAAGCTGCAGAGTCGGACCGACGCATGGTGCATTCGGCCGCAACCTATGAACCCATGTGCTTTGTGGGTGTCTCCAAAGAAAATGCACTCAGTAGATGAAAAGGACCGGAACACAAGCCAGATATCTTGGTGCTGATTTTGAGACGTAACCATAGCCTTCTTTTCACTGAACAAACTTCCATGCGGAAATTTCAAGCAAAGCAGTGACCTTGCTCCCAGGCCTGGTAATTTAGAAAGGCATGTCTTTGAGCTCCGTCAAATCATCACTGAGCCTGGAAACTTTTCATTCTGCTACCAACGTTTTGTCGCAGCATCGGCTAAGGCGAGAGGACCATGAGAGGACCATGAGAGGACCATCATACCGTGGCTACGATTACTTCACACAAACCAGGGACTCTGACGGCCACATCCCACGCGGGGCACGAAGCACTGCCAGGTGCAGCAGGTCTGGCGCCCAAGATAATGCTATCCACCGCCTGGCAACACTAGGGAACTCCCAGTGGAGATTCCCTTGTGTAAGCCCTGTTTCTGACAAGTGTTTCCAAATTGTTGGCTAAAAGAAAAGTACGCACTTGTTTCATTGTGAGAATTGTGCTTTGCCCGTATATTTTTGTTGCTGGGTTGGAGGCCGAGTCTCCAATTCAGGGTTTGGGCCACCGCGGGCGGTTTTTTTAGCAGTTCAGAGGCACCTAATCTTCAAACATCTTCAAACCATAGAAGGTATATGGTCTACCAGTCTACGCCATTTTTTGACTAACACAAAAATTGTACATGGCTTACTGATTGAGAATGTTTTTTTTCATATACTTCAGGATACCTACCTTTGAACGACTTAGATTGGTATCAAGTATCAACTAAGATTCTTCAGCATACTGGCCTCTTTGAGCCACAAAAGGAATTGTGTAGTCTCCTCCTCACTAAAGAAGCATTGATTCCTTGGAACATGTCAACTGGTGACAACGGTGACAACATGACTTCCAAGGGACAAGGAAGGCAGTTGCCAATTCCGGCTCCTGACAATCGTTAAGATTGTCCTGTATTGTCTCCTAACACAAAACAAAATGCTGTCTATTCCCGCTTCCCACCATTCACCTTCTGGTCATCTCATGACACATCTGACAATGGACATGAAAGAGGCAGACACATGAGAGACGGTACCTAATGACGTGCACAACGCCAGGAAAGCAACGTGAAAAAATGCCGTGCGAATTCAAGACCCAAGCGACTGCAAAGTGCCAAGCAGGGACACATAATCGTAGAAAAAGTTCGTGTCGCTGTTATCATACCTTGCCACCAAACATCCCCAAGGATTCTGGAGAGTGGTAGAGATCTTTGTCATTCTCTGGTTCGGTGCTGTCTGCTCTTGGTAGAGGCCTGTTTTGGTCTTGTGTAGCTTACCCTGCTATCTGTCAATTTGACTGCAGGTAAAGCAAGTCTTTCCAGTGCCTATTTTTCATCTAACAAACCCTGAATCCTGGAGCTAAGTCAGGGGAAAACTAACGGGAAAGCTCTGCATTTGAATACAAAACCAAAAACTAACATTGTTCCTGCAGGCCCAAATTCATCCATTGACAGAAAAACTCAGGTTGTAACTCACCTTTCTTCCATGCGTTCCGGATCATCTGCGTCACCTGCGTTCCAAAATGTGTGTTTGTCAAAAAATGGTCGATACCCAGAAATTGCAAGTAAATCTAATGAGGAAAACAATTACAATCCACACGGTTTTGAGGTACCCAATTTTGAGCATACCCGCGTAAAGACATTGACATCAAAGAAAAAGGTTCAAGCAATCTTGTGACCAGCTAATTCGAAAAGACAATCCAAAGTTGAGAAGATAGAGAAAATGTGCCTATCTATCCCTGCCCGAATTTCAAACCCCACCTCCTAAACATTGCAACATGTTGGGAAAAAATGCATTTTTTTCTCGAGTATATACAGTATCTGTTTTTGTCTCAAACTTCACAATCCCAACAGTCCCATGGTTTGTGTTGTCAAGATCTTCCGCAGCAAAATCGCCATTTTGGAGTTATATAAGCACATATATACATATATATGATATATATATATATATATTTATATTTATATTTATTTATAAATAATATATATATATGATTATATATGCCACATAGATAGATAGATGGATAAATGGACAGAAAGATAGCGAGATAGATAAATAGATAAATATGGAAATGGATAGGTAGATAGATAATTAGATGGATAGATGGATAGATGGATGGATGGACGGATAGATAGATGGATGGATAGGATAGATAGGATAGATAGATAGATGGATAGGTAGATAGATAGATTAGATAGATAGATAGATAGATAGATAGATAGATAGGTAGATAGATAGGTAGATAGATAGATAGGTAGGTAGGTAGGTAGATAGGTGTGTATATATATATAAATGGATAGGTAGGTAGGTAGATAGATAGATAGATAGATAGGTAGCTAGGTGATAGATAGATGGAGAGATTAATAGGTGCATACATGCATAGGATGGATAGATATAGATGGATGTAATGCATGGTATGCACAGGATGGAAGGGATGGATAGTATAACTTAGTATAGATTAGATAGACTAGATTGATTATGTAGGTAGATTAGGTAGATTAGGTACATTAGATTTTACAGACTAGATAAGTTGAATCAGATTTAGACAGATTAGATAGGTACGAAAGATAAAATGAACAGAGATTGTTAGATTGGGCTAGTTTACATTAGAATAGATTGGATCAGATTTTGATTAGATTTAGATTGGATTTTGATTGGATTTACATTCGATTTAGAATTAGATATAGCTGTAGGTTCAGATTCAAATTCAGATTCAGATTTAGATTAGGTGTTAGATTGGATTGGATTTAGATTCAGATTTAGATTTAGAGTTGAATTTAGTCAGACTTAGACTTAGATTTAGATTGAGATTCCGATTCAGATTTTTGAGTTTGAGTTTGAGTTTTATTTGGATTTGGATTACATAGATTCGATTGGATAGATGCATAGATTATATAGATAGATGGATGGATGGATGGATGGATGGATGCATGGATGGATGGATAGATAGATAGATAGATAATTAGATGGATAGATGGATAGATGGATGGGTAGACGGATATGTAAAGTTTCACCGGCACTCTGATTGTGATGGATTGTGTCCACGTTGTCTCACGTTTGTCCTCTTGTCCAATTGTCCTTGTCTTGCGCACGCTCCGCTGTATTGTTTTCCTCTGGCAATTGTCTTAGGCTCAAGGCCTTGATCCAGAGCACAAATTGTGCTGTGCATTGTTGCCATGTACACTATGGATATTGTTGATATCAAAACTATTGTATTCTTAACACCGTCCCTCGAATTGGCGGCATTGTGCACGCCACTTCGTTTAGGATTGTCCATT
>Ga0126342_10016465_pt1 | contig 12880 bp, 12 predicted proteins | sample Cyp1metagenome_FD_92528 | JGI IMG/M metagenome (GOLD analysis project Ga0126342, IMG submission 92528) | Coral microbial communities from Lord Howe Island, Old Settlement Bay, Australia - Cyphastrea 1 metagenome | ecosystem: Host-associated > Invertebrates > Cnidaria > Coral ... | reverse complement strand
TCCGCCCCGTGGGGGGGGGGGGGGGTCGGTCGCGCAGGCCCGCCCGGTGGGGGGGGGGGGGGGGGGGGGCGCTGTAGGTGGGCGTGGTGTGGGGCCCGGACAGGGAAGGGGGGGGGGGGGGGGGGGGGTGGCAGGGCCTGGTGCATATATATTGATATTCCCGAGTGCTCAAGTATCCAGTTGGTTTCAAGATATTTTGGATGGTTCAACACCATTTCTGATCCTGAAATCACCATTTCCGCGTAACGGGGGTTTCCCCATGTTTCCCCCAGGTCACCACGGCTGCCGCGGCTGCCGCGAGACCAGTTCGTTCTCCCCGGTCTTCTCGCCACTTCCGCGGGTGATCCACACTGAACCGATACCTTCGCCACGTGCGAAGCCATCCGCAGAGGCATCGAAGGTCTTGCAGCGACCATCGAAGGCCAAACCACGCATTTTGGAGAAGCCGACCTGGGGGCAAATTGGGATGAGGAGATTGGGAATTTTCATGGCTGTTGTATAATGGATATAATGGATGCTACTTTTTGATGGGTTTTTCATGGGGATCACAGTGATTTCACGGGGGTTTTAGTGACTCTTAAGTCGTTTTTGGATGTTTTTGGATGTTTGATGGGTCACATGGGGTTTGATGGGACTTTTTTCTAGTGGATGCAGGTATGGGATTGTTGTGCTACACTGGGATTGTAATGGTCTAAAAGGCGTTTTTGTTGGTAATTTTCCGGATTCCACCAGGAAACACTTTGGGATTGCATAATTATTGGGTCTGGGATTGAACCGGACAACTGGTGATATGAACACTGGGAATGTGGCGATGTAAGCAACAAACATGATTGGATACATAATTTTTATGTATATGTCATGGAATCTTCAACTATTTGTTTGGGAGAATTTGATCGGGAGAATCATATCAAATTGGAATCAAATTTGGATTGTGGGATTTAATGGGGATCACTGTATACTTTATACTATCTAATGGGAACTTAAGCAGAGTACATAACTGTACATCTTTAAGCCATAATCGGGCAGCTATGCCACTATGTCAAATTACCAGAGTGCAACAGGCAAATCATTTTTCAAAACTGGTGGATTTCCAGCAAGCCATGAACCTAGTATTCTTGGAAATCCGGTGAAACTTGTCCGAGGGACCCAAATGCATCCTGACAGCTGAACATTGGCGCCAGTGGCAATCGCACTCTGGCACCTGCGCCGTGTGTCTTCAGACCAATTTCTGGTGTACTGCGTACAGAAACACATACACATTACATGCCGCTGGAGAGTCAGGTCCTCCTCTTCTTCTTTCACCCAAGAGAACACAGGTTGGACTTGAATGGAACTTTCCCCCCACTCATTTCGAGTCACCTTATCTCCTTCATTGAAGGCTTTGCATACCGATGGGTCAACACTTACTCAGAAGACTTTCTGGGAGGTATTGCAATGAAGTTGTTCTGGTGATGTCAAAGAAGATCAACGACTCAGCAGTGCCAGTTTCCACACTGGCCATGAATGAAAAACCACCACTTCGATTTGCCAAAAACCACCCGTCCGAGGATGCCAAAAGTGGTCGTCTCCCAATTTTGGGACGTGGGGGGTTTCTTAAAATGGAGGATCCCCAACATGGTTAATGACAAATCCTATTAAAAATGGAGGATTTCTGGGTACCTCCACATGTCCATTTGGCCGAAAAACGCCCCATCTGGACACTGCTCAGCTCACCATCATTAAACACAGGAATCCATCCAGAGAAAGCCAGGAAAATTTCTGTTGGAATCAGCCAAAAGGAGACGCAATCATGTTTAACATTATGCAACCGTAACTAAAAGACCACATACGAGTAAGATCCTGTCCGGCGAAATTATCACCTCAGCCGAAACTGGCGAAGGGTTCGGGATGGGCTTGCCGCCCATCCCATAACCATCGTGAAATCCGTGAAATCACAGTGAGGTCATTCATATTTACCCAAATCCTTGGAGATCCTGTAACATCCTGATCCTTATAACATTTATAACTTATAACATCCCTAATTGAAGCATCCTACATCATCCTACAATACCTTTTCCGCAGCAATCAGCCTGTTGAGCTTCACCGCTTGCGAACTGGAATCTAATGCCACAATGGTGGAGGAGCATGCCGTGTCCACCGTGAAGCACGGTCCACGGAGAGAGAAGACGTGTGAAATGCGGCCTGCGCAGCGCCCGGGTGATGGGTCCCCAGCTGGAGTTGTTTTGGCAGGGAACCTGAATTACAGGAATTGTTGCTGGAGAATAAGCCATATCTTTCACTAGGCTATATCCTGTTCTATCCTGTTCTTATTGTGATTTGGGTATGGGTCAATTCGCTGAGATACCAGCCACTGGACCCCCAAAATGGGTGATTTTTTGGACCTAAATGGGATGGCTCAGATTTCTTGGCCAGCCAAACTGGATGGTTCGTACTCCATACAGCCCCAATTTTTTCCCATGATTTGAGGAAAAATCCTGAGAAATCAATACCCAAAATTGCAAACCGGAATCCCGTGCCTGACAGCCCGGAGTACGCAAAGCCGATGTTGGAGAAAGGACCCAACCTTGTTGAAGTCAACTATTGCCCACCAAAAATCCGCGGTCATCATTTCTGGCATGGTCAAAACATGGGATGGTACCATTCCCCATTTCATGGTAATCCTATATGTAATCCTTAGACTAGGGCCATAAATCCCTATTGCTGGATAGATGAGCGTTCCCCAATATGGGTATGATATGGGTATATACCCTCCGGCAATCAAACAGGGCCATGAAAGATCCACCATGAAGGTGAGTCGAACCTGAGGCGCAGGCCCTTCAGGATCCACATCGTTACCACCCAGGTTGCAGCAACCCACAAAGACACCGCAGTCCATACCCTGTAAGGAGTCCTGGCGCTGTTGTGGTTGACTTTTTGTATATATGAAACAAACATAAACCAACCATTTTTGTGAGGATACAATTGGGATATACCGGATATATACGGGATATAATGTAAATTAGAATTTGAGTTTCTCTGGAAATGGGGAACACATCCAATTCCAACCAGGGGTATACCATATTCTTGAACACCCCTAGGTCCCAAACGGTATACAACAGAGCTATCTTGTTGTCCCTCAAGTCACTCATAGTCAACACCAGGATCATCACATTTCAGGATTGGATGTGAACCTTCACAACCCCCAATTAGTGGGTTCGGCTGTGATCCAACATAATTGCTTGGCCTAGAGTATAGCATATTATGATGATCATCGATGATAGACGATGATGTCGAACTCTTGGGTATGGCATGGATCAAACTTGGATCCCCCAAATGGTCCCTTTAAATGTTACCCGAGACCTAAAATGCTAAGCACCCAGCCAGACTGCAGTCCTTGTCCATGCCACCTGCATGGAATGCCTCATAACCTGGGCCAGGACAATGCCATGAGGCGCCGGCGAGTCATGTGCCGGTTCTTTGAAGGAAGGTGGCTGATGTGTCTAATTCATACACAATTCCTCCATAGCCTACCTGCATAAATTCACTGTAAGATGGCTGCTGCGCAATGAAAGACTTCAGCATCTGCCCCGTCCTGATGTTCCAGAGAGAACATGAGACCTTTAGCATCTTACTTCAGATTTGAGCCGCTGAGCCCTGGACCATTTCCCCACTTCCAATCACAGCATCAAGATGTAGGCAATTGAACATAGCATGACAGTTCATGAATTTTCGCTTGTCACTTCCACAAAATCCAAAGCCCACAAGTCCCAGCCCTTCAAAAGCCAAATGGCTGATCTCCAATGCTAACCACCTGAGACAATGCGCAGGGTGGAGCTTTTGAGCTATACCCGACTGCGTTTCGATGAAAACAACTGTACCCAGGTGTGATATATCAGGTGTAAACCAGTGACCTTTGGTTTTCCCATGTTTGAAACACCAATGACGCACGCCAACCACATTGAGATCATTGAGGATTATATGGCCAGTTTTGGAGGCCCTGCGCATCCAAGTTCCACACACCTCAACGAAGTGGCTGTGATCTGCGGCAGGATATCAACCGTTCCAAAGGGCAACAATTTTCTCAATCACTCATCAAACCACCTACCCATTTACCCATCATTTCCCCATCATTTCCCCATCAATTCCATGTCCGTTTCCCAATCTTTCCAGGCCAACAACGTCGCGCCAACTTTCCGTCCCAGCTGCTGGTGCGGATCCATCGCACGGAGCTCCGCCTCCGAGACGCCAAAGAAGTCGCCGTCGAAGTGCTCGATGCCTGCGACCGGTGGTGCTCCGTTGGGGCGTCGTTGGGGAAAGAACGATTGAAACACGTTGAAAATTTACAGGAAACCATAGATTTTCCCATGAAGATCATGGGGCTTTCCTGTAGATTTTCCCTTAAACCAATCCATTGAACCATAGTTAGATCTAAGGGATTGGGATTGGATGGGATTGGGTGAATGGTTTGGTAATCGGGGTTAGTAGATCAACAAATAAATTAAGCATTGCTTCGCATCTGGTGTTGATATAGGTAGATATATCTGCAGCCACAGCGGGTTTATAGACCAACACAACTGGGAGGCAGCACCTTCAAGGGGTGAAAGCAATGAGAAACCAAGGAAACATGGGGGGGATAAGCAACACAGATTCTGAGATAATTGAGAAGCAACACTTTGAAGTTCTGAGAGTTTTAAAAGGAAGCAATTGCGCTGTTGTAGTCATGATACCAAGAGTACTGGTTTTATGCAGAGTACTGGTTTTATGTGGTATAACTCGAAATTCTGGGAGTCATATGGTGGGTTGACCGGAAGATATCCTGGGAGAATTGCATGTCGCTACCAATATGGCTTGACACACAACCAACTGTGATAGGAGAGAAGTAACAAAAAAGGAGAAGGACGGCTTTGTTCCACTAGCTGCAGACTGCTCGAATGCAGCCATCTTATCATCTTCATATGCCATGACCAAAACTGCTATATAAGGTGCTTGGGTGAAAGCATCGGTGCAGCCAAAGTGAAACCCTGGAATGAACTTCTCCGTGCCTGGAATAAAGTGACCCAAGCGGACATAGGTCTTGCCTGCGGTTGCAAGCTGAATATTAAGCTTCAACCATCTGGACGTGCCTTAAGAAAAAAAACAAAAAGGTGAGAGAATTTGCCCGACCATTCTGATCCTTGGTTTTTTCTCAATGGGATCTAATGGGATTTACTGGAATTTCATGAGGATATCATGCCATAAATTGGATCTCACATCCACCTGGTGCATCAACGTCGGCATCGTAGTAGGCGTCCATATCCCAACGCTCCGGAGGCAGTTCCGTGGTGGTGTCCTGGCGCCACCAGTGTTTTGTTTGTTCGAATGTCGATGTCTGAAATATGTTTCAGGATGTGTCAGGATGAACTACTGTATGTAGCAATAATGTCCTAAAATGGTAAAAATAGAGGGGCCGGTGACTGGTTAATCCCATCTATCATCATAGAAACCTGTTGTTAAAGGGGTTTCTTCAACCCCCTCTATTAATCAACCAACCAATGGGAATCTCGGACATCCATGGTATGTAGATTATTCCAGTCTTCAACAACAGATAGTTTTTTGATGTTTTTTGGCACGCTGGTCTCAAAATCTCTCTAAAGAAATGCATGAAGGTTACCCTCTGGTAAACTAACATAACTATGGAGAATCCCCATTTTCAATGGGTAAATCCACTATAAATAGCCATTTTCAATAGCTATGTTAAATTACCAGAGGGTACTCAGCAATTGCACGTTACCACTGGGGCACCGCACCAGTCCCATGCTCATGTTGTGCCAATATTCTTGCACCTCAGCGGTGTTCAAAAAAATCACCAGACTTTGAAGTTTTGCCATGCCACTGTGCCACTTATTAAAGTCTGGTCTGGGAAATGACCATATATATTAAGCATATATTAACCATATATTTATATATATTTCGCATGAACAAACTAATGTACAGAGTTTCAAGATTGTTTAAAGAGCTTTAAAGAGGGGATGTTGGGCTGCCCACAAGAGCCATAATTGGAGTTTGAGTGTATGACTAACACCTGGCTTGGTGCACATCCCATAAACTGCCCAGCAATGGTCATCATCGTTGAGCGCGGAGATGAGACATAGCATGACATAGCAAATCTGCCTGAAACTGCTTGAGCCCAGTTGCACTTAGCAAAATCTAATGCTCGATTCACAAAATCCAGTGTTTCTGGATTCTGTACTGATTCTCCCACCTATGTGATTCTGAGTCAACATGAGGTTACCATGGCTTACCCAACTACAAATTAACTCATTGATGTTGAAAAAGGGTACATATATATATATACATATATATACATATATATATATATCATATATATATATTACATATATATATATATATTACATATATATATATATTACATATATATATATATATTACATATATATATATATATTACATATATATATATTATATATATATGCTTTTTGTGCTTCCCAGCACCTGACATAGAATGCATCCATCCCCCATTTCCCCGTGACTCGGATCACATTTCCCCCTGGCAGCCGTGGCAGCCGTGGCACGTTGTTGGTGAAGCATCCTGGATATCTTCCGGCGTGACTGGCCTTGGTGGTTGCAACCGGTCACTCCTGGGGACTCCTGGTGCTTCTCGAACGCGAAAAACCTTCGGAACAAACCAAATATATCCAAATATATCCTAACTCCGAACTACAAATATTGAGAACATTTCGTTTTGCTGTCATGACCCATATCTGGTTCATTGAAGTGACCGACTTTGGACAGGCCACTATATTGCGATATACGAGGAAACCACACTGGTATTTGGACATTTGACTTTGGTATGTTCAATGAATACATGGCTGGAATACAATGATCGACGATCGACTTGTATTGAGACTGGCATGGTGCTGGAATTGAATCCATTGAAGCCTTTGTCATTCCCGCAAACACCTCAACATTGCCAATAGACATACCACGGGCACATGATTTGCATGGCCCCCATTACCTCAGAACCGTTAGAACATCCGTTTCAATGATGTCATGTCCATTGACAACTCATGGGTTTTATATGGTTTCATGATGCTTAAATGTTGAAAATCCGACACTTCATACTTCAACCAATTGCCTTTCCGTGCCGCCCACAATCCCAACTTCTCGCGCCAACTCGGTCAAGTGGCAATGGCCAACATGGCACCAGCATCCATCACAACACCTGCACCACCGGCTGCGCCCATCTCGTCTTCGGCGGGTCCGACCTGAGACACAAAAAAAGGGCGGTCGAATTCGTCGCAGCCTGTGACCCCATTCTTCACGGTTGATGCTTGGTTTGATTTACCCGTTGGCAAATTAACATGACCCTGCCAGATAGGGGTTGGACGACTAGTTTCCACTATAAATTGGTCCTTTTCAGGGTCTATGTTAATATATGTTAATTTACCAGAGGGTATATGAAATTGAGTTCCTGTTGATTGACTTGTCAGAAAACCGCCTTAAAAACAATGGACCTTTGTATAACTTCATGCCGCCATGCCGCCTGCTGATAGATGTAGTCCACCAGATCTGGTACCGTGGGGTAGTCGAACATCAAGGTAGACGACCTGGGAACCAGCTGGCGTAGTGGTTGGTTGGGGGTGGTGACTTTGGATAATCGGACCCTCAACGACGGGTTCAGATCTGATCTTGTAGGGTCTAGGATTGGACTTTCAACATGTGGTGGTTCCAAGACTTGTTGAATCACCCCCAAAAATGTCATCAACACTTCTATGGTCGGTTTTCTAACAGTGTGGTCCATGAAATTGGGTATAACTTTTTTTTGGGATGATAACCCAATGGAATCCAATGGACTAATGGATATATAAGTATTGGATCTTGATTGTATATGATATAAACTCATATTACCGCACCATTATTTTGGGATGACATAATATATATATATATATAATATATAATATATATATGTATGCACAATTATTGATATATATATATATATCTAACTATACATATTATATATATATATCTATCTAACTATACATATTATATCTAACTATATATATATACATACAACTATAATATATATATATAACTGTATATATATAACTATATATATAGTTATATGTATATAACTATATATCTAAGTATATATATATAAGGATATATAACGATATATTTTTCTATACACGTATATATATATATGGTCACCCCCCACATGCTGTTTGTACGGGTATTTACAGTATAAAGCACAAGCTTTTGTGTTCAGATTTTCAGGGTTACTTATATACATTTGCTTAAGTAAACATTAATGCTTCTGATATCTTATATAATATATAGATATCTAGAATCACTATCACCAAAACCGCAAAAACCTTGGAAAAACAAAAGAACAAAGCCAGAAGTCTTGGGGATGCCTGGGAAACCAAAAACCAAAAAAACATATTTTGAGGAGAATGTTTGGTTTTGACTCAAAAGAGGTTTTTTTTTTTGTTTGTTTTCCATCTTTTTTCTGGTTTGAAATGGAACAACCGAAAAAAAAACACATTGTTTGTTTTTTGTTTTTTTTGAATGGATATGATCAATCAAGATATCAAAAGAACAAAAAAATCGAATGTTTTTTGTTTTTGAGACTTTTCAATGCAGAAAACCGAACCTAACATGTTGAAAAGCCAAAAAAAACCGTGAGTATTGTTTATGTTTTTTGACATTTTGACTGATCATATCCATTCAAAAACCAAAAAACCAAAGTTTTTTTGTTTTGTCCATTTCAAAACCCAAAAATAAAAACAACAAAAACTAGGGAAAACAAAAAACATCTTTTGGGTCAAAACCAAGCATTCTCTCAACAATTTTTTCTTGGGTGGTTTTGCTTGAGTTGTTTTTAAGTTTTCCAGGTTTTGTTTGCTTTTCTCGATGTGGCCCAAGACAAGTATGGTTGTAGGCATTAGCTGCATGAAAGGGTGAAGCAGATGATAGGGTGAAGCAGACCAGGGGGTTACAGTAAGTGGTCAAACAAAAGTTTCAAATCAGTCATTGCCATTGAACAATAATGCACTAGATATTATAATATATTATAATTACAACCCAAATATATTGAACCATCCAAGTGCAGAAACCTGCCCAGCCTAATTCTGTGAGTTATTCTTCTTCCGGCTATGCTTTATATGAAAAAAACATGGCAATTCCCATATAAAATGCTTCTTTCGGTAGATGGGGGGTGGTGATCCCCATGAAATGATTGGTTAAAAGCCCATCTTTATTGTCAAGCACACATTCACTAGGATACTGTTGTTGGTTGTATCATTAGATCTCCATTATGTCCCATGATATTCCATTATATATATATATCTACTCATGACATGGTATTATGGTATGATACCTTCCGAATACCCTCCGATTCTTTACCATAGCCATGGAAAATGACAAATTTATAGATACTTTACGATGATTTACCCATCAACAACTGTGATTTTCAGGATTTTCCATTTCACAAACTGTGAAATCACCCGTAAATCCCAAGTCTACCCTCTGGTAATTTAACGTAGCTATTGAAAATGGCCATAGAAATAGTGAGTCTTCCCATTAAATATGGTGATTTTCCATAGTTATGTTAGTTTACCAGAGGATATCACCATCTTTACTGGCTTTTACATCAAGATCTATGAATCTATGGGGAGCCAAGGCCTGACGGATGGCGCCAAGGCCGCCAAGCTGCAACGTGAGACCCTCGAAGGACGCCTGCAGGCGATTGCGGAACTCCACGCCGGCCAAGGAGTCAAGGCCTAGCCAGGGACCCTGTGAAACTTACCCTCTGGTAAACTAACAAAACTATGGAAAATCACCATTTTTAATGGGAAAATCCACTATAAATGGTCATTTTCAATAGCTATGTTAAATTACCAGAGGGTACTGGTGCGTTTTACGTAGGGTTGCTGGATGGGTTGCTGGGGGTTGCTGTGATGATTATTGATAGCTATTGTGGATCATTCCCGAAAATTCCCTGCGTTTAGCACCAGTAAGGAAATCACCACCGAGATCACCCAGATCCCGATTTTTTTCTCCAGGGTGAAAGGAGCAAATTGGAGGTGGACATATTTGACACGGAATTTCACTTTGTAAAAAAAGGAGATTCGATATGAATTTTGGTGAGAAATTTCGATATTCTATATTCTCACCATTTTCTACCATGGTCCAAGAAAAAATGGATGAAGATGGTCCAATTTCTACCCGTTTCGATTTCCCTGGTGAGATCCCCCATCTGTGTGGCAGCGAACCCATCTCCATCAAAGGTGTGGAGAGGTCCAGATCGCCAGAACCTTCCAAGACATCCTGGTGCTGGACAAAAATCCAAGAGGACAGGCATACTTTGGTGCTTCATCCTACTCAGTGACTATATATATATATTATATATATATTAGATGTATATATATATAATAGGTTAGGAGCCCATTCATAACCAGGCCTACAAGCTACTGACAAGGTAGGATGAACCACCAAGTGGAGAGATGAATCTTAGCAAGAGTGACAGTGGGGACGTTCCCTAACATAAATGAGGATGAGATTGCCTTGCGCACTGCGCTACAAAAAGACAGCTGGACAATTGCTGGAGTGCTCACATTGCTTTGGGGAATATCATACAGGATGCCCCCCAGTTATAAGTTGGTTTATAAACCCCATTAACCATAGTTATCTACAGTTATATCTACCATAAACCATAGTTAAGCCACTTATAAACCAACTTAGCTATCCCCATTGACTAGTTCGTTATATCTACCATACACCATAGAATTCAGCCACTTTTTTCAGCAACACTATCCAACGGGGATCCCATCCTGTACGGCCTTGTGAAGTCCTGAGGGGTTTGTCCAAAGATACCCGGGATACCCTGCCAAAACAGCAAGTTTCATAGGGAAACCGGAGTATCAACCATCAAATTTAGGGGTTTTCCAGAACCATCGACCATTCCATCCTGCAGAACACCCACAACGATGCCCTTGATGTCGTCTGCGCTCACCTCAAGAGTCGATCTAGTCACAAGGACCTCGGCCCTGAAAAATTGGAGTATGAGAGTATGAGAGGGACAACAAAATCTGGTAATTCTATTTTTTCTTGGTTCTTTTCTGTCACTCTTAGTCTTACATCATCCGCAATATTGAACAATCCCAATGTTTGAGGTAAATGCTGGGTGCATGTTGATGTTGCAAAACCACCCGTGCCCGACAAAAATCTGCACCAAAATTGGTTCAGCTTTTTGAAACACACCTCGAAAAAGTAAAGAACTTTGATCTCAAAGACAGATGTTTATTCCCCTTTCTTTATTAACTTTGTCAATCTCTGGCTTTCCTACAGTCAAAGAAGTTGCATCAAGTTGCATCTAGGGACTGGACATCCCCATGGCTTTCTTCCTTTAGGGCATAGCTATGACAGCTATGAAAACAAAGCTTTCTTAAAGTGTCAGGTCAACCATTGGCATCCCAAAGATTGGACAGACATCACCTGTCACCTGTCATGGCCAGGTCGTCAAATCTATCGATTTCTGGATCCCTCAGATCCATCAGATCCCTCCGCCAAGAAGCAATGGCTCCAGCCGCTGCGGCCGCTTTCTTTCCACCCACGCTGCCACCGAACTTGCTGAGCACCTAAGCAACCGACAAAAGGGATCGAGACCCTCCGGTCATGGCAATGGGAAATCAACGGTCGATGAATTTCCCTACAAAAAAAAGCGACCGTGTGAAAGCCTTCGGCTTCATTGATTCGGGTTGCAAACGGCTTGCAAAGCAATGGAATCAATAGAACTCCAAAAAGAAGATCTGACCGAAATGACGCCACTGACTCCTAACTTGCGCCATGCTGTACTTTGGAGAACGCCACTGAAACACACTGCGCCAATCATGTTCCCAAAAACCACACAGACTCCAATGTTCTGAATCCTTCAAATCCTTCGCTCCACATCCAAGAATCGCCAACCAATCACGTAAATTAATTGGAATTGATTTTTCATGATTTTTGTTCCAATATATTCAGTTGGTATGTACTTTTAATAGGATTCAGTAGTACTGGATTCATATCCCAGGTGCATGAATTTTTAATGGTGATTCACCATCATATCCCCAGCCCAGTATCCCCACAGATGGTGAAGTCCCACCTGCCTCAATGGAAATTCCAGGATCCTAAAATGGAGGTACGTTAGTACCATATTTCTGGCCATATTTGGTGGGGTTATATCCCCTTAGGCCTGAAAAATAGGCCTAAAATATATGGTATCGGTACCTCCAATCAATCGGATCCTGTTGCATGGCCATTGACACTGCCTGACGACTCGCCACTGCCGTGCCGAGGTACCGGAGGGACCTTTGGCATCTGCCCCAGCAGTGACTTCCACTTGATGCGGGCGATGCCCAGGGTGCCTCGCAGGGTCAGGACGTCCCACAAAAAACCTTGGTCTTCTCGTTGGTTTTAGAATAGTGGGTTAACCAGGGGTTATAGTACTCCCCCACATATGTATATACATATATATATATACATAATACATATACATATATATATATATATATATGTATATATATATATATATTTTCTTATTTATTTTAATATATATATATATATGTATATATATATGTATATATATATGTATATATATATGTATATGTATGTATTTATTCATGTATATGTATTTATTTATGTATATGTGTATCAATATATATATATACACACGTATATATATACATATGTATAGTAATACATACACATATATATATATATATGTATGTATGTATGTTATATATATATGTATGTATGTATGTATGTATGTATGTATGTATGTATGTATGTATGTATGTATGTATGTATGTATGTATGTATGTATGTATGTATGTATGTATGTATGTATGTATGTATGTAT
>Ga0126342_10016464_pt1 | contig 12881 bp, 14 predicted proteins | sample Cyp1metagenome_FD_92528 | JGI IMG/M metagenome (GOLD analysis project Ga0126342, IMG submission 92528) | Coral microbial communities from Lord Howe Island, Old Settlement Bay, Australia - Cyphastrea 1 metagenome | ecosystem: Host-associated > Invertebrates > Cnidaria > Coral ... | reverse complement strand
AGAGAAAGAGAGAGAAAGAGAGAGAAAGAGAGAGAAAGAGAGAGAAAGAGAGAGAAAGAGAGGAGACCTCAAGCACCTTTCGGTCCATCAGTGGATTCGCTCTGCCATCCCTGATTCACAACAACCAATCTCTCCTATAGTTTTCTATTTTTGAAACTTCCGCCACCGCCTTGTGCGGTACTACTGGTACTTACATGTGTCGAAAACTCAAAAACTTCAAAGAATTGTTTGCCAGGCCTCATTCCATCTAAGCCGATCCAAATGACAACAACAACTAACCCAGTGCCAATGGCCCATGGCTGCCTCTGTCTCTGAACCTTGGAGCACAAGTGCTTCAAGTGAGATTTGGAAAATTGAAAAACACGCAGAAACTGTGAAGGTATTTCGGGACTCCATGGCTCCATATACTTCTCGAAAGTCATGAGAAACACCGGGGGCTTGGATGCAAAATATGATCGGCCCCGAACTAGCTACACATGCACACCAGCAATACCCGGCCGTGCTGGGGCGAAAGTTTCGGAAAAAAGCTGCCCGCGACGAAGGTGCCGAGGCGGCAGACGCAATGCCGGCACGCTGCAAATATGCATTTTTACCGCTCTCTCAAGCGTTTTTAGCTTCGATGGGGGTTCGTACTGGGCCATGTCCCGCATTGGCCCTACCATACTCCTCAACTTCAAGAGCACATAAATGTTGAGGATGTGACGCTAATCCCCGACAAAGCACATGGTTGCTGGGGCGCCAATAAAATGAAATGAAAACAACGATGCGCACATGACTGAATGAATGATTGACTGAATGGCTCACTGAATGAAGTAAAAACATGAATGTGAAAACTTGAAAAATGAAACGTGCTGACATGACAATGAAACGAAACAAAGTGACAGTAGACACGATATGGGATGAACATGATCATGAAAGTTAACATGAAAATGGCAACGAAAACGACATGAAATCACATGAAATCAAATGAAATCATATGAAATCAAATGACATCTAATGAAATCAAATGAAATCAAATGAAATCAAATGAAATCAAATGAATGAACAAACGAAGAACCATTGAATGAATGAAGAAAGGAAAGAATGAATGGTGAAGGAAAGAATAAAGGGATGACGGAAGAAAGGAGTGAATGAGCGAAAGAATGAACTGATGTACCAATGAAGGAACGAATGAGTCAGTGAATAAGAAAACCAATGAACGAAGCAATGAAAGGATGAATCGGCCAATGAACCACTAAATGCATGAATCAAGGAATAAATGAACTAATGAATGAATGAATCAATGAGTGGATCATGAATGCATGAATCAATGAACGAATCACTGCAAATAATCAATGAACCAATGAGTGAACCAAAAACGGATAAATCAAGGTATGAATAAGGAATCATCAGCCAACAAATGAAGTGAGTGAGTCAGTGAACGACCCAATGGATGAATGAAACAATGAAGAACGAACAAGCAGACGAACGAATGAATGAGGGAGTTGCTGTTTTGTTGAGCTGCTTCTTCGCTGAACCGCCTCTTTGCTGAGGCGCCTCTTCTCTCAGCTACTTCTCAGCTAGCTTCTGCAAGCAGATTCTTCTCTTCGCACAGCCAGTACAGTGCGTTTTTGCAAATTTAAGCGGCAATCCCGCATAGCAGGGGGAGGAAAGCATCCCTAATGCTTTCCTACGCGTAGCCGTGCCAATACGGTTTCTCGCCTGCGGTTGCAATAGCAGGAACGTCACAACAAATCGACCCGCCTGCGCGCATTTTTAAACACTTTTTAAGGAGATCGAGCTGTCGCTACGGTCTCAACCATTTTTTTCCGACCTCATCTTCCACAAGTATTCCGAACGCCTCAGCTTTTTGGCAAAATTTTGCTAAGGCAAGCTCTTGCCGCAGTCTCGGGAACATTTTGTCGACAGCTTTTCCAGATTGAGGCCCGAAACCGCGGAAAGACAGGCCATACCCTAGCGACGCCTGGCCTGCAAAAACACACAGATTTGCGCGCTTCCATGGTTTCACCCGCCAGTTCGCATGCTCCCGGGCTGCTACTGTGATCTACTGTTTCGCGCCCCCCAACTACTTGATGATGTGGTGGACATGATGGTGTGAAAACTACTTCGTGACCATTCGTCCGTAACTCGGAAGTTTGCAAACTAATCTTCCTTTGATGGCAAGAGTGGCACGGATACACAACTACATTCCCTAATGGCATGTGCTGGCATGTGCTTGCTATCACACATGGCATCCCGTTGCGTCACTGAATCACAACCTCCTAAGGCTAGGTCAACACTTTTGCCGATCTTTGAACTACAGTTTGTGGCTGGAACATGTGGACACCTAGATAGAGGGAATTGAAGAATTGCCGGTTCTGCCAACATGATGGGTATCAACTGCAAGGATCTATCTTGGTCGGGTGTCGTTAATACAGGAAGACCTTCTGACCCCAGATTTCCCGGTAGGTACAAGTCTCCAGGCGCAAACTCTGGTCACTAGCGCTACTTGGACTGCTGGCCTGCAGCTTGCTCTGCGAGCCCAAACAATGCGAAATCAAGCAGTATGTGGATACGTGTGTACTTTTCAAAATTAAATGCAGCGTGTGTAGAATATGTACCTTGCATGTAAAGGAACAAGTATCATAAACTAACTCTATCTATCTATCTGTCTGTCTATCTATCTATCTATCTATCTGTCTATCTATCTATCTATCTATCTGTCTATCTATCTATCTATCTGTCTATCTATCTACCTATCTATTTATCTGCGCGTGTGGGCACCAGATGTTCAAATGTATTTACATGTATGTAATCATGTACGTACACACATGCACATCAAGGGTACAATGTCAGGAGAGGTGGGAAAAAACGCAGGCACGATGCGGAAAAAACACATGAGGTGTAAAAAAACGCGTGTTTATGAGCATCCCAGAAGTCAGAAAAGCACCAGCGCTGAGGATCTTCAAGTTCTTACTGCGAGGATCTCTTGAGGAGGATCGCAGCAGGATCTCTACAAGAACCTCTCACAGGGACCTGCACGAGATCATGAAAGGACACCCTAAAGGATTTCTCCAGGTCCTCTTCAAGAGCTTCTCACAAGGACCTGTACAAGATCATGCAAAGTCCCCTAACGGCATTTCACTAGGATCTCCACAAGAGCTTCTCACAAGGACTTGTAAAAGACCTTCACCAAGATCTTCTTGCCAGGACCCTTCAGAGAAGGGGGGCAAGATCGCCAAAAAAAGGCGTACTGCTGCTTGGAGCGGATCTTACGAAATCTTGAGACAAGAGCCCCCCAAGAGCCTCCCAGAAGAGCTTTCAGACAAGCACCTCTAAGACATGGCATCCGCAAGATCTTCACGCAAGGACCTCTTCAGAGAGAACCAGGATCTCCACAAGATCTTCTGCTGTGGACCTGTACAGGATTAAACCTCTTCGGGAGGACGTTAGCAGGATCTCCACAAGAGCCCGCGTATGCAGCATTTTCCAACAAAAATTCCGCAGACCAAGAGCTTCAGAACCGCGCGGCGCAGAAAACCTGCGCATGCAACATTTTCCAATGAAAATGCCGCAGACCAAGAGCTTCAGAACCGCGCGGCGCAGACTTTGTGCGAGCCTGCGCGGTCGAAATGCACATGGACATCTCAGAAGAGAATGTTGACGCGAGAAATTACAATGAAAATGCCGCAGAGCAAGACCTTGAGAACCTCGCGGGGCATAATTTGTGCGAGCCTGCGCGGTCGAAATACACATGGACATCTCAGAAGTTTTGTCTCTCACTCTGTGCTCCGGTTTGTCGCGCGCTTTGTCTTCCACTGTGTCTCCCACTCTGTCTCTCATTTTGATTCAAATTTTGTTCCCACTTTGTCCCCGGTTTTGTCTCCCAGTTGTCCCCCACTGTGGCTCCAAGTTTGTCTCTCACTTTCTCTCAGTCTGTGTCCTGCACTTTGTCTCCCACTGTGTCTCCAACTTTGCCTGCCCTTTGTCTTTTCCTTTGTCTTCCATACTGTCTCCCACTCTTTCTCCACTTTGTCTCAAACTAGCTTGTCGCATACTTTGTCTCCCACTTTGTTTCCCAGCTAGTCTCCGACTCTGCTCCTACTTCGTCTCTGGCTTTGTCCCCCGCTTTGTCTTCCACTTTGTCTCCCAGCCTGTTCCCACTTTGTCTCCCACTTTGCCTCTCACTTTGTCTCTGACTGTGTCTCGCACTTTGCCTCTCACTGTGTCTTCCGCTATGTCTGTCACTTTGTTTCAATCTGTGCTTCCTGCTTTGTCTTGTGCTTTGTGCATCATGCTGTTTCCGCGTTGACAACATGGATGCTACTCCTTACACCTTGCTTGGTATCCTCACTGCTGTTGGGCTGCAAGGCTAGGTTAATGTCTGGACCTGCAGAAATGCTGAAATGCATCCAGAAACCAGTCGGGATTCTGCAAAACCATACTTGTGTGTGTGTAGTTCTCTATATTCCAGGGAAGCCAGTAGATAGAAGAAGACAAGACATAAAATGACTAAGCAGGCTTCGGACAAGATGCAAACATGGAGAACCAAAAGTGCCCAATCGCAAAGGGAACATGGAGTATGAGTATGAATGGCGCAGGAGCCACAGCTGACTAAGTGGCTTGAATCATGTCGTCAGAGCGATTCACTTTGAATGGGACCCAAAAAACTCAGCAGGCCCGAGTCCGAGTTGACAGGTGCCTTCGGGAATGTTGCCGCCAGCAAGGCCCTTCCTTTTGCACGAAGCTCGGCCAAGCTTCGCGCGGGATCCTGATTCTTTTGAAATCAACAAACATCTGCGTTTTTAAGTCGACCTTCGAGTTGTTTGACATCTGTTTTGAAAGTTGTTGGGCACACCGTAACGTTGATCGAGCGTCTGAGAAAAAGAGTACAAATTCCTTCTCCCTCCAAATGTTCGGAACTGCAAGTCCAGTCATAAGGAGGATAGCGTGCTGCAAATATAGATAGACAACGCAACGTCGAGGATTGAAGATGACGGCAACGGACTAGGATGCGAAAGTAAAGAATCGGAATGTTGGAATGCACAAAAAAACAAAAAACAAGCAAAAACATTGGAATGTTCGAAATGAATTTGATCTCCAGGATAAACCCCTTGCAGCGCAGCGGGTTGAACTACAAGGTGAGCCTCTTCAAGCAGCCATGGGAGAATCTGCGGCTTCTGTTCCTGACTCATCTGACTCTGGTTTTTGCTTAATGTTTTTTCCGAATTTTTTTCCTCACTTTTCACCTTAGCCTTCCCTTCCACTCCTCCTCTGGCCACTGGTCCTTCTGACCCGTGGATCCTTTGCCCGTTACAATGTTCAAGGGCTTGCAACTATATTGAATTCAATGACCGCGCAAATCTCCCCATGAAGCACGTAAAAGAAACTTCGGCTTGTCCTTGCAAAACGTCTGAGCTAGATTTACCCCAGAAAGCCGAGCAAACTGCCTCAGTTGACAGGGCGACCGACCATGAAGACTAATGGAAACGATAAACAGACCTGGCGAAATTCCCCCAAGATTGCATATTCCCGCATGGACCTACGCCCAACAAGTGGCAGAAAACAACTTCATCACCCATCAAATAGTGAGCCAAGAACAAAAATGAAAAAGTGTAACACAAAAATGTCTGGTCCAAACCGTGGTAGAACTGAGCCGCAAAATGAGGTCAACGAGCTCCGAACGACAGGAAATAGCCCCATGCAAAAAACAGGAGATTTAAAGGACCGGATAACCCCGCAAGTCAACTTCTTCCAATAATCAGAAACAGAAGTTGAAGCGGGATGGGGAAGGGAGGAAAAACAAAAGAGGTGGTGGAGGATTGATAAGTTCAAAAAAGTCAAAGACTTGTGTTTGACAAATTAGTGTGAAAGCGCGGTGTGTGAAAGAGTTCGGTGTCAAAGCTGTATGCGAAAGAGTTGTGTGTGTGTAAGAGTGGTCTGTGAAAGAGTGGTCTGTGAAAGAGTGGTGTGTGAAAGAGTTGTCTGTGAAAGAGTGGTGTGCGAAAGAGTTTCATGTGAAGGACTTGTGTGTGACAAAGTTGTGTGAAAGTGCTGCGTGTGAAGTGCGATGGACAAGGAATCGGAAAGACAACGGAGATGTTGCGCGCGTGTGTGTGTAAGTATGAGAAAGTTCATTGCAGGATGTCCGACAAGCCCAGGCTTTGATAGCATCCCATGAAATTCGCTGGAATGCGAAAGCTGGCCCGCCGTTGTGTTTTTGCCAAATCTCTTGATCTGATTACCATGGAGGAGGTGACCGGACCCGTTTGCTTGGCCCAAACGTGACATGGGATGTTTGAACCTCCATCGCATGAGCATGAACATGCTCAGTTGAATAAATAACACATGTGTCCCACTGCCGAATGCGGTTGGAAAACCATTGGAAAAAGCTTCGCTGTCCATCGGTCAAAGCCAGTGGTGAAAGCGTTCTGTCCTACATCCACGTGATTGACACCCGTGAAAGCTCAGAAAAGTACCGGGCCGCAGTGCTTGACTGACGATAGGCACAGCAATGCTGCAAAACATTGCTAAAGTGCTAAAGCATGGCTTGCAATAACACATGGCTAAGCATGGCTCGCACCAAGCTTCTGAAAAACATGCCAGAATGGCTTGCACAAAGTTTCTGTAAAACATGCCCAAAAGTAAGACATGCTGAAACGAGGCTTGCACTGGCTTTGTCGGCAGTGAGTTGCTGGCAAGTAACAGATCGCTAAACATGGCTTGCACCAAGTTTCAATCAAACATGCCAGAATGCCTTGCAAATGCTTCTTCCCACGGTGGGTCACAGCTTCACCGGCCATCGCCCCGAGCGACTACAGCGACCAAGCGTGCCACCAGATCTAGCCCAGCGCCACAAGTGCCACGCCCCACGCAAAACGAAGGTCAATGTGAGCAAGTGCCACGCCTGCCACGCAAAACGAAGGCTGATGTGAGCAAGCGCCACGCGTGCCACGCAAAACGAAGGTCAATGTGAGCAAGGGCCACGCGTGCCACGCAAAACGAAGGTCAATGTGAGCAAGCGCCACGCCTGCCACGCAAAACGAAGGCTGATGTGAGCAAGCGCCACGCCTGCCGTGCAAACCGAAGGTTGGTGTGAGCACGCGCCGCGCCTGCCCTGCAAAGTGGCGCGGCGCCCCGGGCGACTAACGGCGACGTGCGGCGTTGTGTGTGACAAAGCAGTTGTGTGAAAGATTGTGTGACTAAGTTGTGTGTGAAAGATGGTGTGTGGCAAAGATTGCGGGTGAAAGATTGTATGTGAAAGATTGTGTGTGACAAAGTTGTGTGTGTGAAAGATTGTGTGTGAAAGGTTGTGTGTGAAAGGTTGTGTGTGAAAGATTGTGTTTGACAAAGTTGTGTGTGTGTGAAGATTGTGTGTGTGTGTGAAAGATTGCGCGTGAGAAAATTGTGTGTGTGTGTGCAAGATTGTGTGTGTGACAAAGTTGTGCGTGAAAGATTGTGTGTGTGTGCGCAAGATTGTGTGTGTGACACAGTTGTGTGTGAAAGATTATGTGACAAAGTTGTGCATGAAAGATTGTGTGTGCATGACAAAGGTGTGCATAAAAGATTGTGTGTGTGACAAAGTTGTGCGTGAAAGTTGTGTGCGAAAGATTGTGTGTGTGTGTGCAAGGTTGTGTGTGTGTGTGACAAAGTTGGTGTGAAAGAATGTGTGTGACAAAGTTGTGTGTGACAAAGCGCGCGCGGAAGGAGGAGGAGACGGGATACAGAACCAAAAACAATAACCTCACACAAAAATGCGGGGAAATGACCAGAATAAGGCCAGATGTTGCCGTATCTTCGCTTCGACTTGCTCGACAGTCATCGGATTCCTGCCTCCTATATTCAGAATACAATATAGCACACTATTTTTTGAATTTAACTCAGAGAGCAGGTAGCCTCTTGCCACTTCCACTACAGCACTGAGAATTAACCGTTCCAAGGCTGCAATGTTATCATGCGAGGTTCCAAATTTTTGCGCGGTTCCAAGATTCCAGTTGCAGATTTCCAGGATTGCAAGGAGCGAGGTTCCAGCAAGGTTCCAGCGAGGTTAGTGTTCCGGCTTTCCGGGGCATGAATTTTTGCTGGCACAGCTCCTTCCCCCAGAGCTTGAAACCCACAGAGAATCGCTGTTAGGCTGTTGGGAAGAGGAAAGCACTCTAGAACTTGTCTTGGGATCCAAAATCGCAACTAGGCACCGTAACCAAAGCGGAAACACAAAAGTTCCAACATGGTTCCAGTGAGGTTCCAGCAAGGTTCCAGCAAGGTTCCAGGACTGCACGGTTCCAGCAAGGTTCCACAGCACGGTTCCAGCACAGTTCCAGCAATGTTCCAGCACGGTTCCAGCAAGGTTCCAGCAAGGTTCCATGAAGGTTCCAGCAAGGTTCCAAGATGTTCCAAGACTGTTCCGGTTTTTCGGGGCGTGCATTTTCCTGTCACCACTCCCCGGCCCCAGGGATCGAACCCAACAGATTCGCTGTTGGGAACAAAAACGGAGGCTTGCATAGTTACCTAGTTCACCGATGCTACAGAACTCATTTAACACTGATCTGGTGCACTGTATGTTCGCGCACCAGTGCTGCCTACAGTTCACCGATGCAGAACCACAAAAACCAGCTGCAAATAGCTGCAACTCCCCTCCTTCACCGTACTGGATCTTCGAACAGTAAAATGTAGTTCCACAAAATGTTGTTCCAAATTCAAAACCCCAAACCGCGTCCAAGCTAAGGAAACACAACCCCGCGAATATATAAGTTCATGGTTCATGCGCACAGGCTTGCAGCAAGACTTTCTCTTTCAATGGAAGATTCCGAATTGAAAAGACACGTTTTGGAAAGTTCTGCTCTTTTGAGCCTTTAATTGTTTTCATAGTTTCGCTCAGCACTTTGTTTGGTTTTTGCAGCTTTGCAAGCAGCCGGGGCGGAACGAAAGGTTTGTAGTTGCGATATCTTGCGATAGGTGATGAAGGGGAGAGTGCCAAGCACACGTGGCTGCTTCCTGTCAGGATCGACGCAGGACATTTTTCTTGGCAGGTCCACATTCATGGCATACAGATGATGTGGACGATACGCGGAGAAAAATTCAAACGCAATGATGAGGACAACGTTGGTGATGGTGACGATGGTGATGATGGAGATGACGATAAGGATGATGATGATGATGATGATGATGATGATGACGATGACGATGACAATGATGAGGAAGAGGAAGAGGATGATGAAGGTGATGGGGGTGATGAGGATGATGAGGATGATGAGGATGATGAGGATGATAAGGATGATGAGGATGATGAGGATGGTGAGGATGATGAGGATGATGAGGATGATGAGGATGATGAGGATGGTGAGGATGATGAGGATGATGAGGATGATGAGGATGGTGAGGATGGTGAGGATGATGAGGATGATGTTGGAGGACGAGGATGTGGCTGACTATGATGAAAATTAAGAGGAAGAGGGCTGTTCCCGCAAAATAGAAGCCATGCAGGGCAAGGAAAGTCCAGCACATTCTGCACAACAACCTTTTCAAACCTCTGCCAAATGGTACCAGCAAGGTGCGCAAATAGAGTGGAAATTGCCGCAGTTTTATGGGGTTACGGCCCCCGAAAAATCCAGAATCCCTCCATACTTGAAAATTACTTTACTTCGAGTAATCCCCATCGTGACAATTATTTTGTCATAGTTTCTGACATCTGATCTGTATATATGATTATATATATATTCATATTCGGACATTCTATTCTAGCATTCTACCTGACATCCTATTCTGACATTCTATTCTGGCATTCTATCTGGGTTGTATTCTGATATTATCCTATCTGGCATCCTTTCTGGCATCTATTCTGACATTTTCTCTGGCATTCTCTCTGGCATTCTTTCTGGTATTCTATCTGGCATCTATTCTGACATTCTTTCTGGCATCTATTCAGACATTCTAGTCTACCCTTCTATCTGGCATTCATTCTGGCCTTCTTTCTGGCATCTATTCTGGCATTCATTCTGGAATTCTTTCTGGCATTCTATCTGACATTCCATTCTGGCATGAGGTCCGGCAGTTGAGGCCTGGCCTTGCCCACTGCAAACTGGAGCTTGAGGTCCGGATCTGGAGCTCGCCGTTGAGGTCCGGCAGTGCCCGCACTGACATCTGGCGCTCGCAGTTGGGGTCCGGCAGTGTCCACTGAGATCTGGAGCTCGGAGAGGAGAGGACAGGAGAAAGCGAGAGGAGGAAGTAACTCTGATCAAATTGAGGCCCTCATCGAAAAACATCCTGTGCCCTACTCTGGTTGCTGCACTACCTTTCGTGACAATTGGTTCCAAAGAAAATGTTGGTGTAGAACGTTCCTGTAGAACGTTCCTGGACGTATCTTCTAAACCTAAATCATGATTTATAATTTAGATTCCAGCTCTCCGTCTCAGCCACTGGCCCCTGGTGAGCAGTTGAAAGTTGCAACATGGCCTCAGTGCAAGGAGATTGTTCTGACGTGCCGCAGCTGAATCCCCTAAAGCATCCTAAAGCACAAAATCTTTGAGGGCCGCCGAGGAAGCTGAAGAATTCCAGGGCACAAGTGATGTATGAACAATATTGATAGTATATACAGTATATATACAGAACATGACACAACACAACACGAAAAATGTCAGAAAAAATCGAATCATACAAGATGTAAAAAGACGTACCATTTACTAAGCCCCTGGCTGACACAGTACACCCGCCGCCTGTGCCAGGAATGTACTCCACCGGCATTGCAAACACACAGCTGCTTTCGCGTTGAGCCAGCATGGACGCCATTCGTCACAAGTCCATGCACCAGGAATTTCAGCATGTGGTGCACATGAAGATGTATTGACACCTGAACCTAACAAAGTCCGTTGTGACTCACATCGAACACCCAGTTGCTCCGAAAGATCCTTGGAATAACTGACCATCTCTCGCAACTTGCACCAACCGGACTAGACAATTGATTTTCCTTCACAAATCCTCTCCCAACCACCACTTTGAAAGGAAAGAATGCTTCTTGCTTATGTCCCCCACACATCCCACTATCAGAAGGCTCTCATGGTTCCTTTGATTCTTCTGATGCTCGGGCCCCAACAATATCCCAATCATTTAAATCTGAAAAATATGGTACTAGGGACTTGCCAGGAATTCAAATGCGCAATGAGCTATCAGAACTATGTGGTAGATTGTGGTAGGCTATCGAAACTTCTAATTGGTATGGTTTTACGGTTGGTGCAGAAGAAAACAATTGAATCCTAGCTTATTTGTCGCCGTGATGCAGAATACTCAATAGTCAGAATCGCCTGCAAAGCCAGCATAGTTACGAGGAACTTGCTTCTCCAATCTTCTCCATACTTCTCCCAGGCTGGCCCCTGGGCTCACGGATGGACAAACTTTTTCTAGACTGGTCGACAGAAATTGCAACTAAGTATGCTGAATTAGGTCAAAGGAAAACTGCACGATGAACCTGAGTCTGTTCTTTCCAGGGCAAGAGAAAATGCTGGGTCGGAAATACACTCTGACTACGCAAAATGATATGCTAAGATATGCTTCTTGCATTGATTGATATGCTAAGTGCAGTTTTTCTCTGTGCTGTAGGAACTGCAAACACTTTTTCTGCAGCCCCAGGCGGAGCTTTCGAACATTTTCGAACACCCTTCACATCTTGCACCGCAAGGATCACCGATCACATTGCCGCACCTGGATTAAGATCTGTGTGATTCTGTGAGTCTGTGTGTCTTGTGTCAAGGTCTCCATGGATCTCTATGGTCTCTTTGGGCAACAAAAACGATCTAGCACAGTGTTGCTTCACAGTTTAAACATGTACCAGTAGTACCGCACAAGGCAGTGGCGGAAGTTTCAAAAATATGAAACCTATAGGAGAGCTTGGTTGTTGTGAATCAGGGATGGCAGAGCGAAGTACTGATGGACCGAAAGGTGCTTGAGGTCTCCTCTCTCTCTCTCTCTCTCTCTTTCTCTGACTATCTACCTACCTACCTATCTATCTTCTATGTATCTATCTATCTATCTATCAATCTATCTATCTCTCTCTCTCTTTCATCTAACTATCTATCTATCTATCTATCTATCTCTCTCTCTCTCTCTCTGGTCATCTGTCTATCTGTCTAGCTGTCTACCTGTCTACCTGTCTATCTATCTATCTATCTATCTGTCTACCTGTCTATCTGTGGTGCAATGTCATTCAGTGTAATGTAGTGTAGTCGAGTGTAGTGGAACGTAGTGTAGTGTAGTGTAATGTAGTGTAGTGTCGTATAATTTAATGTAGTGGAGTGTAGTGGAGTGTAGTTGTGTAGTCGTAGTTGTAGTTGTAGTGTAGTGGAGTGTAGTGTAATGTAGTGAAGTGTAGTGGAAGGTAGTGTAGTGTAGTGAAATGTAGTGTAGTGGAGTGTAGTGTAGTGTAATGTAGTGTAGTGTAATTTAGTGTAGTGGAGTGTAGTGGTGTGTCGTGTAGTGTAATGTAGTGTAGTGTAGTGTGAGTTAGTGTAGTGGAGCGTAGTGGAGTGTAGTGGGGTGTAGTGGAGTGTAGTTGTGTAGTTGTAGTTGTAGTTGTACTGTAGTGGTGTAGTGTAATGTAGTGTAATTTAGTGTCGTGGAGTGTAGTGGAGTGTAGTGTAGTATAATGTAGTGTAGTGAGGCGAAGCGAAACGACATCTGAACATCCAAAAGTGGTCCGAACCCCTAGTGTTTTGTACATTTTGACTTGGAAATGTGCTTCGCGCCATGGTCCGAACGTGGTGTGTTTTGTACATTTTGACTTGGAAATGTGCTTCGCGCCACAACGGCGTGCACTTTTTCGACATCTCAAGTGCCAAAAGTGGTCCGCACCTGGTGTGCTTTGTGCATTTTGACTTGGAAATGTGCTTCGCGCCACAACGGCGTGCACTTTT
>Ga0126342_10016463_pt1 | contig 12881 bp, 12 predicted proteins | sample Cyp1metagenome_FD_92528 | JGI IMG/M metagenome (GOLD analysis project Ga0126342, IMG submission 92528) | Coral microbial communities from Lord Howe Island, Old Settlement Bay, Australia - Cyphastrea 1 metagenome | ecosystem: Host-associated > Invertebrates > Cnidaria > Coral ... | reverse complement strand
TCCAGGGGGACTGTTGAAGTTTGGCAAAAAAACATCGCGCGCTGCATTGGCCCAAGACCCTGCCACTGCACTGGCTTCCTTGTCATTGCAACTACATTTCAGTTTGCCGATAGCTGACAGGTTGATCGGTGCAGATATTGGCCAGAATTCGACAAGATTGGACATTATTGAAGACCTGGGTTTTAGCACCTGTGTTTTATCCAGATTTGGGTAAAGTATGATAAAGTTTGAATTTGTCAACCGTTGAGGATTAACATTTGAAGATTTTGAGATGATCCAACGTGCAGCGGAAGGCTGCTCTGCACATCATTGCTGGACAGCTGAGTGAGGAGAAAATTAAGGTGGGCTCGTTCTGGTGGGGAGGGCCTGCAGGACACTTTAGGGGAAGAACTCAAGTAAGTATGTACATGTATGTATGTATAACACATTATTTCATATTATTTCTAGTGACCTGCTGGAAGCATGTTTTTTTTTGCTTAACTCAGTGACTGGCTTAGTCTTCCATTCATGCGACCAGCCAATGGAGGCTGTATTGACCAATGGAACATTTCAGAGGAACTGGCATCAATAGTATCATAGGTGGCCATAGGTGGCCAATGGTCTGCATTTATCTCTTCAGTAGATTGTTATATTATGTCATATTACTTTGCCAGATCTGAAAATTGACGACGTTTTGGAATTGAAATCTGCAAACAAAGTTTTGTTAAAGCACGAGTCCAAAGCATTTTTGGATCCACACAAAGAACGTGAGGTTCCGTTCCCATCTCCGAGCCACTCCCAATCTCAAAATCCATGTGCTCAAATTATCAACTGATCCTGACTCAATCGTGACAATTCGCAAGATCAATCTCCAAGATCTCCAAGATCTCCAAGTTCCCAACCTTTGGTTTCGACATGTTTCGACATGTTTCGACATGTTTCGACATGTTTCGACATGTTTGGACTCAGTTGACCCCGGCAGGTGCTGAGGCAAACCTTTGAGGCCTTGGATGCCAACGGCGATGGCCTGCTGACCTCCCAAGAGCTCAAGGTGCGCCGAGCACATCAGAACTTTGGCGACACATTTGTGAAGCCGGTAACTTTGTGAAGCATGGTGAAGCTGCATCTTGCCCCATATCTAGCATTACCATCATTACCATGCATTAATGCCATCATATCTAAGCCATATCTTGTCATAGACTAAGTGAAACCAAGTGACCCGAAGCTGCTCTGGTCCAGATCTCAGTGGTTGTCAGGATGGAATGGCCAAAGCCAACCTGGAGCATGCTGGATTGGACCTGGATGCCTTGATGGAAGGCAGAGACTCAACGCTCTGAAGAATATTAGGATTAGGAGCTGAAGATCTGAAGTGCTGACAGGAGTAGGAGTGAAGATACTGAAGTGAACATTGAGTGAACATTGACATTGCTGCTGTTGTGCTCTACCTAGTCCCCCCTTGCCTTTTGCTCTATGCGCCTGCACAGCACAGGCATTGATGCCGACGGCAGCGGTTTGATCGACTACACAGAATTTCTTGCAGCAACTCTTGACAAGCGCTTGCCTCAGCCAACTGCGGGTTCATGTGGGTTCAGATAGGGCTTTCTTGGAAGATTCGTTGCAGAATTGGCAAGAGCTTGGCAAGAGCTTGGCAAGTGCTTGGCAAGTGCCATGATGGCGATGGCCGTGCCTCAGGAAATGTTACTTGCAAGAGGATGTTTGCTATACAGCTTTTAGTGGCTTGCCTCAGAATCCGAAGCTGCAGCAGCTGCACTGCTGTGAAGACAGCTTTCCAAGATCCCCATGGAGGGTCAATGTGTGACACAATGGTGGTTTTCGAAGATGTGTCTGATTTGGATGACAATGACGCAAATGAAGAAGACAAACAACATCTTCGATTTGCTCCGACTTGAGGTGTTTTTGACCAGGATGGTGATGGACACATCACTTTGGAGGCGGAACCTTTGGCGATTCTCCTGAGCTGATGGTTTCGCATGCACTTTGTCCCAGGATAATTTTTCTGAGACGACAAGTAGTCAAAACTATTCAAGCTTAGAAAACATTAAAATGTATTAAGGCTTTCAAAGCAGTTCTCGTTCCCTGCATGTCTATGGTTCAAATAGTCACACAGGACTTGTGGCCAGTTGTCTCTGCACTAGTACGGGCCGTGGCCCCCGACCAGATGACTCAGTCCTATTCCAAGAGTCATGACGACACATTTTGGGCAAGGGGTCATTGGGTCATTGAACTTAGTCTCTGGCAATCTCACAGGCTGAAAGTCTGCCAGTTGTAGATGGTTTTATGTGAAGTAACTCTTGTAGACGTGATTTATATCAAACTACAAAGTTTAGGATTCTCTTGCATTGCAGCTGATGTATTGTACATGTTGTCTTTCTTGTCACGTCAGGGTAACAGATGATAAAGGATGGTAACGGGTAGCCGGGTAGCCATGTCAGTCGCTTCAGGAGCTGAAGAAGATCCTGGAAAATGGCAGTGTCGACCAGGAGCGGTGGGAGCGGGAGTGGGCTCCGTCAAGGCGTTGCAACGATAAAAACATCGAAGAACGCAGCCACCATTCTGTGTAAAATCCTGGCATTTTTTTCGAAGCCGTAGCCTCAACCGTAGCCTCCACCTTAACTGTTTAACTCCTATAGATTCAATATGATTCAATCATGTTCAAGCCATGTTGAAGAAACATCGATAACTTTACGGTTTCACATTTTACATATTTCAACTCAGCAGAAGCCGTCCCCTTGGCGAGGCCTTACATGGGAGGAGCTCCGAGGAAATCCTCAAGGCTCGGGGAGGCATTCAGTTGGTCACCAATGAAAATTGCAGATATACAACTCAACAAAGCTGGAGGTATAGGCAAAGAAACACGCATTTTTCTTGCCTAGCATTAGAGTGGAGTACAACTGGTAGGTAGTATCCCTACTGAAGTTTTGGGAAGTAATGCGGGTGTCGTTTGTACTAACGCGTGTACCACCAAAAAAACCTGCAGTGCTTACATCCAGAGATTGGAGAAGGGTCACATCCAGTATGTTTTCCCTGCTCCTCAAACAGAACACAGATCTTGAACTTGCAGATAACTTGGGTCGCTTATTTTTGAGATTTTTTGAGGCACTTTTAGTTTCAGGTACAGATGGTACAGGATGTTTTGTTCAACCCTTCAACCCTTCAACCCGCTGTGGAATCCTGTGGAATCAGAAGGTCCGACAGGTCCCGGTCCCGGTTGATCCAAGGCAGTGGACACCAATGGCGATGGCTCGATCGATTTTGAGGCAAAGCCTCGTCCTCGCCCTGGGATCCTCTGGGATCCTTTGGGATCCTCTGGGAGCTTCGAGGTATTTCTTTATTGAAGTTCCAGAAAAATTCCAGTTCCTTTTTTTGGATTTATATCATTTTATATCATTTTATACCGATATCTACACGCTGCAACCTAACGCTCAACGCTGGAGAGGACTCAGGATGTTCACCCGGCCACGGCAGGAGTTCATGGCCATGATGCGGGGCGACAATGCCGAGGCCAAGAATGTGGTGTCCGCATTCTTGTGACGTACGATGTGTTGCTATCCAAAACACCCAGGTGCCAAAAGATCCACATTTTTGCAACCCTTCAGTGCCCTTTCAGAGTGGCACTTCGAATTCTCGAAAGTTTTAGCCCGTGTTTTTTTTTTGTGTGTTTTTTGAATTTACAAGGCGATACTAGATGATACTGGCATATACTGCTATATAATATAATATCATATGATATAATATCATATAATACATTACAATATAATTTAAAATGATAAACGTAATATTGTACTCTGATGCTCTATACTCTTACTATACTTACTACACATATGGGTCATTATGGTAGTATATGTGTGGTATATGTATGATATGACATCTTGCATTGATACTACAACCTATAAGAGGTCCTTAGCGGTCGTTGGAAAACAGAAATCTTTCGGAGGCTGAGACGCGTGCGTCTTTCTGACCAAGGCCGGGGGTGAAACACGGTGAATCCGAAACCGGAAACACGGTGAATCACGGTGAAAGTGAATGAAGTTGGATGAAGTTGGATGAAGTTTGGGTAAAAGTTGGGTGAAAGTTGTATAGAAACAGCTTTGCTCCCATTCTAAGATATAAGGAGCTACCGCTGTTCCCATGCTTCAAGGATCCATCGAAACCGGAAATGGAGAAATCGCCAGGCTTGCTGCGTGCTCACCAAGAATCACGCAGCAGGCTGGATTCCACCACCAGAATATGTTGAAATACCATCTGGTTATTTAACAGTTCGCCATGGTATAGATGGCCCATCTATAGATGGTTTACCTATTAAAAATGGTGATTTTCCATGGCTATGTAACAAATAACCAGATGGTATATTGAATATACCTATGATATACCAGGATCACGGGTGTATCGGTGAAGGATTTCAGAAACTGTTGGGATTTCATCATGTCCGGATTTGCCAGGTCGCCAGGTGTTTCACTGGGGTGCACAGCAGCCGGTGCAAGCTGATCTCATTTGGGATCCGTATATATATATACATACATAATATATATATATGATATCCGAAAATATTAACGGATCATACAGAACCATACATGATTACAAGATATTCACATATTTTAGAAGTACAACTGGATTGGGAGGCGATATCTTTCGTCTCCGAAATGCTTCACGTGCTGATCCACACAGAGTCACTCTGTCACTCTGTGCAGCGCAAGCGCAAAGGCGCATTGCTGCTATTAGGCGGTGGTTGTGTCAACCGGCACTGACCGGTGTTCCTGCAGTAGACAGGACGGATCACAACTGCATGCACCTTGGAGGTCCGTGAACTTGGGGTGATAGAGGGTGGTATAGCGATGTATAGCGGATAGCGATGGATATTTTGCATATTTTTTGCATATCTTTTGCTGGATTGATGATGCATCCATATTTCTGAACGTGCATCTAATATATCAATCTGATCCTAAATCTGATCCTAAAAGTGTTTGCTTTCCTTTGGGGGATGGTTAAGTTGGCTGCGTCCAAGGTGCCAGTAGGAACTCACATGACGTTTGCATTTTTGGAGAACCGTGTCCTGCCGGAGTTTTCTGTTGTACTTGCAATGCGGTAATATGCTTCAGCATGCTTCAACATGCCACAGCATTCTTTAGACCTCTCCAAAGCGGGACTGCGGTGATCGTCCAAACCCATGAGACTGTTCCCCATTGTCCAGCTGTTGAACAGAGCGACGCGCTAATTGCGACGGTGTCATGCCGCTGGCGCTCGGCTTCGCGGCTTCGCGCAGCTACTTCATAAGGAAGAGATGCATGGAGTTTCTTGTCAGGTTCGGACGACATTGTACTGCTGCGGATTTTGGCAGATACAAAATAGCAGTTGCGTCCAGTTTTCTGCAGATGTTTCTGCTTCTTTTGGGGGCGGTTTCATAGCAGAGCAAACTTGGTAGCCATGTAGGTTTGGCTTGTAGTTTGGGATTGTCCTAGCGATTGGCTCCAAACACCCTGCTGTTGTAATCGGACTGCTGGATGAACTTCGAAGTATATAGTCTATATTCTTGGTCGATATGAAATGAAAGGCAGACTTGGAAGGGAACTTGAAGTTCCAGAATCAATCATTTTGTGGATACAGCAATGTGCAGTGTAGGACATTTTACATATCAAATTGTTGAATCTTCTTCTTGGCCCCCATTGCAGATGCAGCCCACTGTTGGATTGCAGAATGGACCATGGGAATCCAAAGCTCTCAACGAGGGAGAGATATTCACCGGTGAATGAACTTCTGAAAGTTTGGTTCACCAGTCAAGATGTACCATCTGCACAGATCTCAGGAACAAGGACATCTTAGTACCATCCGCACAGCACCATGGAAAAAAGAGTAGTTGAATTGGATGATTGGGTGATTGGGTAATTCCCGCACAGCTCCGCCACGTATAGCCGCCCAAACAAACAGTTGTAATCCTTTTTTTGTCAGCTTGGAGAGGGTGAATGAGTAGCAGGAGTAGCATGTGGATGAACCAACGACCACAACGACCAACCGCAGAAAACAGGTCATTGGATGTCACTGCAAAGTGCAGTGCTGGGAACACATGTAATGATGTCATGGGCTTTGCAGTCTTGTTGGCTTGCTGCCAGGCCTGGTTTCCCATGGTTTCCCACCTTGTGAAAGGGGCAACACATCCAAGTGATCCAACCATTCCTGTGGCGGTTTGATTAGTGGATTCGTTCACCGGTTCTTGTTGAACCTGTGAGGCTGTGGTCGGTGCAGTACAAGAGCACCATGACGAGGGATTGGACGGATGGGGGAATCTATAAAGTTCTATAATCATGTTTTGGGCATGAGTAGGTGCCAAAGAACCTGGTTCTATGCTGACCATTTTCCCAATTCTCTGGAAATATGCTTGGGTCTGAAATTTGGACTGCTACGCAAAATGCAACTGCGTTCATTGTGTGGTACTATTGAGAGTTGGGCAGTCGGCGCGACAACGATTTGGAATTGATGCCAGAAACAACCAGTTGCTGATGTCTTTTTTGCATTTTTTTGCTGCGAGTCAGCGCTGTAGTGCCACTGAGGTTCAGCAGCGATGATAGCTCCCAATGCGTCCACTTCCACAGGTCTGGGGTTAGGGGTGAGCTTTGCGCTTGGCATTTCTGTTGGCATTGCTGTTGGCGAGCGGCGAGCGAACCAAATTGGACTTTGTGGCTTTGGTTCGAGGCCTGGGAAGGTTCTCATCTACAAGAAGGAGCCCACAGGGAAGTCTTTGGCTTGGCCACGTGGCCTTCAGTTCCATTTGTACTGAAATTGAGGACCTCCAAATCTCATCTACAATACTTTTTCCTAGAACTCAGAGACTTGAAATCAGGGGGTCCCCTGCACCTGTCCATGCAAGAGTCCTCCTGGGACACTTAGCTCTGCACTTTGCAGATGATGCAGCATGAAGTTGGGCCGGAAACTCCACGGTAAATCAATGCCCATGTCCGGATCAGGACACAGCAGTCTTTCCCATCGGCATCTCGGTGAGGACCCCGGATCCCAGCCACCGGCAACAACAACACCAAAGTGGCCAAAACGCGAACACCAACAGATCAATATATATATATGTATAATGATGTATATAATCATGTATGTACTAATGTATAATTCATAATTATATATACATAATGTGTATACATAAGCGTGAGCGGGACCTGCCAGAAATCTAGATAAGTGTCCAGTGAGTCTTTGTCACAGAGTCCCACAAAAAGGATTTGGAGCTAGACTTGTTTGTAGTCTCTCAAGTGATGCTTAAGTAACCGTAAGACGATAATCTCCAACCTGCGTGTTCTGTGGCATCAAATTTGATTGAAATGCGTAGTTTGCTTGACATCAGGATGCTGCAAAATACTTTACGTATCAAATGCTTTTATGCGTGGTTCGCTGAACTTCGCATTTCATCACGTGCTTCATCTCAGGTGCCTTCAGATCTGGTTGCCGAGTCCATTCCGCGAAAGGCACATTTGGCTTTTCGAGATGTCCTTCGAAAGTGATCAGCACTGATTCCCTGAAACAGCACTGACCAAGATTTGTATTTTTCAGCTGTGTATAGTAGTGTTATAATGTGTTATATACATTTATATACATAATGTGGAGCTATAAGCATCTGAGTCAAATTTAGTCTTGCTTTCTTTGGTCATTGTGTGTCAGATTCCCAACAAGTTGCTGAGAGCGTAGTGGACTGGGTGGATGTAGCAGATGTAGCAGCGAATTTTCGGAGTTTCAACATGTTTCAACCTCGACATCTCTACGAAGTCGATCTCAAACGCGAATTTTCTACATGTTTCGGTTACCACGGTCATGTCAGGTTTGAATTTTGGCAGGTGAGAGTGCATGCTGCCTTTGTCGGAAGTTCGCGTGGGGGAGAGGATGGGGCCGTGGGCAGCGGATCTGTGTTGTCTGAACTATACACAGTCATACATACGTAGTCCACAATATATAGTGATAATTAATGATAATTATGCAATTATTATACAATATTATACATATGCATATTATAATGCTGTGTTTACATATATATATATGTGTTACATGTAAGTGCTGGCATTTGAATCATTTGAATGTCAAAAGAGTGCGATAGATGCCCCGACAGTTTGCATTGCAGCTGTGCCTTTGATCAGAGCTCTCATGGAGGTAGCCAGGTAGTCTTGCGTTGCAAAAAATGTTGCACCAGGTTTCTGAATACAAGTTTGGACCAATGGAAGAAGACAGGCCAGGACGACCCGACAGCTGCGCGGTCCATTCTAGAAAGAAACCCACCGCTTTGCGCATGCATTTCAAGCTTTGAGACACTAGAATCACTAGAATGAGTTCTCTGCAACTTTGGGTTGGTTGAGATGCTATCTTGAAGCAATGATGTGGATTGCGTGTGAACACCCTTTCTGACCGCATTTGGCATTTGGTTGGAGCCCTGGATCATTCTTCTTGTCGTCGTCGTCGTCGTCATCATCATCATCATCATCATCATCACAAAGCGTAATCGATCAAGTACGAACAACGACGAACAACCAAAGACCATGAGTTGCCCAGAACATATTTTATTTGAAATCAGTTGAATACAGTTTGATATTTCCGTACTTTCAATCCAAACAAATGTTGCAAGGTGCAGTGAAATCCAAAGATACATGTGGAGGTATCAGGACTTCTACCGGCGACACCGCTTTGCACACACCAAAAGAAAGGGCGGATGGGATGTTGGCAGCCCAAGTTGGTTTCAATTGCTGATCTCCATTAAAAAAACATCACTCCAGTGGCCATGGATTTTGGAGAAGCTGCTTTCTCTCACCATTCCTTGTAGACAGCCCTACCAGCCAACAGCCAACCCTTGAAAGCTGCGGATGCCTCTGGTCGCTAAGGCTGTGAGGCACGCTGAAATCCTGGCGATGGGAACCGTCCGAGACTCACCCAGTGAAAGATCTGTTAGAGTGAGATGACTGTTTTCCCGAAGGTGTGAGCAGATGAGCTCCTGACCTTTCCCGAAGCAGAACATGAACTCCAAGAGTAAGTTTTCAAAACTTTCACTCATTGGTTTCAAGAAGGGCTTTTTGCCACCTAGGAATCCAAATTGATTCGACCCCTGAGGTGCCAAACTTTGCTGGTTTGGACAAGGTACAGGGGTGCAAAACAAATCAGATTCTTCAAAATCAAAGATGCTGGGGTTAATAAGTTTAGTGGGAACATTCCAGTCATTCCAGCTTATGGGCATTGTATGGGTATTCAATGCAATTTATGGCTTTGGTAGGAAAGCTACCTTTGGCTGAAAAGAGGGCACCGGATGACATACGGAATCTCACTAATAAGTAACTTGAGACCCCAAAATTTGGAGACAACTGCAAGTCTGGATCTGCAGATCTTCATGCCAAACCTTTTGGATGATGTATCCTCATACTTAGTGGGTTTCTTGCATTTTCTTGCGTTGAGTTCCCGCTTTACCTTCAAAGTCCGCCGGTTTTGGTGAGGTCAGCCCATAGACTTGACGATTCCACACAGGCGCCACACCTGGCAGTGCCCTTCGTGCCGAAAGCCTTGTTGCTGAAAACCGAAGAGACGGGACCTTGGAGAAACGTGGAGAAATGGGATTCCGATGATGCTCAGCTGCAGGGGTTCAGCTTTGGCACGTGATGATTGAAGGACCCTGATCTGATGGTATCATGGCATCATCATTGTGGCAGGGGGATTCAAGATGATTCAAGTATTTTTTGTTTGTTCTGACATGTTCTGACTGAATTTTGCTGCCTCATGGTTCGAGGTTGCTGCCATACTCCAAGCGTTTGGAAGCTGCTTACAACGTGGGTGGGTCCCAGTCGAAATGACCACTGAAGCAGGTGCTTTCTTTAAGGCCGAAATATGTCTGCGACTGCTTTGGACTGAGGCCACGGTGGAACAACTGCTTGACCATACCAGGAGGCAGCTGATTCGCCATGATTTCCAAGCCCTTCGGATCCCTTCGGATCCCTTCGGCCAAACATTAGTAGCTTGATGTAGTGGCCAAAGGCGAAACTTTTTAGGAAACTCAGCCTCCGTTTTGCTAGCATTTTGGTGCTGCAACTAACGACTATGCATCATAACAGCTTTGATGTTCGGGCAGAACGGGTGGCACCTCGTCAATTTTCTTCAGGTGTCTGACGGCAGAGTCCATGGCAGCGCGAGCGGGGGTCTTATCAAGCAACGATTTGAAGATGTTGACATATCGAGAATATTTTTGATATATAGATATGTATATGTACATACATATACAATGCAATTGTGTTTATCTATATATAGGTAGATGTATAATAGTATAGAAAAGTGTATATATAAGTGCATATATATATATATATATATATATATATATATAAAAGTGTATATATATATATATATATATAAATGTGTATATATATATATACATACATACATATATATATATACATATATATATATATATATTTATAGACATGTATATATATATATACACCTTTATAGTACACACACACAATCACACACACAATCACAATCACACACACACAATCACACACAATCACACACAATCACACACAATCACACACAATCACACACACACAATCACACACACACAATCACACAATCACACAATCACACACACAATCACTCACACACACACACACACACACGCACATACCCAACGGTTCTGAATCCTTTTCTCCCTGTTTTTCCACAGCCCTTGGCCCAATCCCCATCACAGTGAACCCCGCAGCAGCTGAGGTTCTGAGGGAGATGGGCCTGTGGCCTACGCAACGACCCTTGCGGCTCCTGTGCGATGCCACAGCTGCTGGCGGGGATGGTGGCCTTCAAAATGATGACTGGGTTGATGTCCAAGAAACCCAGGATTATCATGACCAACAAACTGGTGCCCAGTTTGTTTTGGTTGGAACATATCGCATCATCTATCTTCATTCTTTCACATAGTGAGATTATGGGGCTGGGACATGGATGGATCTTTGGTTGTTTGAGGATTCCTCTTGAAACTGCAGGTACATCACCTGTGGCTTTGGGTTTAGTGGTGCAGGCTCGACTGCGTTTGATGGGCATGAGCTGGAGTCCCTAAATGAGTGCAACAAATTGGATACCTTCAGTTTGGGTATCCTGTCTGAAATATTCTGAAATTTGAATCATGTGCTCTTCAATGCTCTTCATTTGAATCGTGTGCTCCTGGCAGGCGATGGCTGGCAGGGTCCCGTGAGCATTGGCATCTTTCTGGGGCTCCATGCCTTGCTCCGACAGTGGCCAGGCTGGGAGGCTGAGAAACGTGAGAAACGGGAGCGTCACCTTCGCCTTCAGCCTTGAAGTCACCAGGAGTGTGTACATCTTCAATCACGTTCATGAATAAATGTGTTTTCTTCTTTTTCATTATTGACAGTATATGTATATATATATATAGGTATGGATGTAATGTGATGCAATGCAATGCAATGTAATGTAATGTAATGTAATGCAATGCAATGTAATGTAATGTAATGCAATGTAATGTAATGTAGTGGAATGTCATGCAAGGTAATGTAATTCAATGCAATGTAATGCAATGCAATGTAATGCAATGCAATGCAATGTAATGTAATGTACTGCAATGCAATGTAATGTAATGCAATGCAATGTAATGTAATGTTAATGTAATGTAATGCAATGTAATGTAATGTAGTGGAATGTCATGCAAGGTAATGTAATTCAATGCAATGTAATGCAATGTAATGTAATGTAATGTATGTATGGAGTGTTTGATTTTTGCAGTATTAAGGTATCAAAGTTTTCCTCATGGTCATGTCTTTGCAATCAGCGTGGCTCCAGTAGTTGTGACTGTTGGAAAGTTGAAGCATGAAGCCCAGGATCTGGTGTGGTTTGTGCCATTGACTTGAGACCTTAAGACATGTGGGAAAGATTTAATATTTCGGCCAATCAGCTGATCAGTTGTAGGTCCCTGAGTCTCAACTTCTGAGAATCAAATTGCTGTGTCGAGCAAGTGGCAGGTTCACGGATCGTGGACGCTCCTGTCATTTGGCTGTGAAGTGATCAAGAATTTGACGCTGAGAGAAACTTTCAAGTGGCTGGACTGGACTGACAATCATTGAAGTTAGCTGCTGTGATCTACGTAGGTCTTGGGTCCAACGAGAGTATGGAACAGCGAGACACAAGCTGAAAGGAAACACATGGAACATTTTCAAAATGAGAGGGAGAGCAGACGGAATCAGTCACCCACTGACAGAGTCAGAGCGCAGTGAGTCAATCACCCCCCACGTCAGAGTCAGTCACCCTCCGCCGCCCACCCCCCCACTGGGGGTGAGGAGTGACTGCACTGCGACGTGCTTCCATGTCCATATTGTATATATAACATAACATAACATAACATAATATAATATAATATAATATAATATAATATTTTATTGTATTATATTATATTATATAATACATGCATGTTTTTTTGAAACATGCAACATGCATGTCTCTTTCAGGCACTGGCTCTTCAGATGATTACTCATTGACCTTTCTAGCTTACAACTCAACATACGGTTTAGGGTATATTCAGGCTTGATTTAGGTTTTATTTAGGGTTGGTTTAGGGCTAATGTAGGGTTTCGTCAAGGTTTGGTTTAGGGTCTATTTATAGTCTACTTAGCGTTGGTTTGCGGTTTATTTAGGCCTGGTTTAGGCCTTTAGAAGGTTGGTTTCAACTTGAGTTAGGGTTTCATCAGGGTTTCATCAGGGTTTGTGCGAAGGCTGGATTAGGGTTTATTTCGGCTTTATGTAGGGTATAGTCAGGCTTGGTTTAGGTTTTATTTGAGGTTAGCTTCGGGTTAATGGTTAATGTCGGGTTTCGTCAAGGTTTGTTTTAGGGTCTCTTTAGGGTTTGCTTAGTGTTGGTTTTGGATT
>Ga0126342_10016462_pt1 | contig 12881 bp, 13 predicted proteins | sample Cyp1metagenome_FD_92528 | JGI IMG/M metagenome (GOLD analysis project Ga0126342, IMG submission 92528) | Coral microbial communities from Lord Howe Island, Old Settlement Bay, Australia - Cyphastrea 1 metagenome | ecosystem: Host-associated > Invertebrates > Cnidaria > Coral ... | reverse complement strand
CGACGACGACGGCGACGACGACGACGACCACAACAACAACCAACCAACCAACCAACCAACCAACCAAACAACCAAACAACCAAACAACCAAACAACCAAACAACCAAACAACCAAACAACAGCAACAGCAACAGCAACAGCAACAGCAACAGCAACAGCAACAGCAACAGCAACGACAACAACCACGACGACGACGACGACACCAACGCGCACACTGCTATACAAAACCCTTATGGCATCGTCGGTGTGCGAAGCTCTACAATGCCATTAATATCCATTAAATTCCGCATAGTGGGAAAAGATAGAAAATTGCAATAACCAATGGTATCTGCTGTTGAGATAGGATTGTACCTTGGGTCTTCAGACATGGGCCCATGCTGTTGAAGCTCTCCTCGGCCTTGGGCCTTTGTTTTCATAGTGAAGGCGTGATCCAGAAACATAGACATAGACACCACGTGGTCCCTAAGAACTCCCAAACAAATGGATCAACCAGAGTGAATCTTAAAACGAATTCTATCTGGTATGGCTCAAAGCATTCACTCACAAAATTGGTAAACATCACCAATTTTGTTTGGCACTTGGTGCCCATTTTTGAGCCCTGAGTCATATGAGTGCTTCTCAAAAATCGGGCTACCCCCATGTTTTTCACCATTGGTTTCCAGCCCAAAAAATGACCTTAACGACTTGGATCTCTTGTTGGCTATCCCATGATGTAGCCATTCTATCCCATGAAACATCCCCTGGGGGTCCCGTTTCAGACAGCCGTAAAAACCCAAGGCGCTCCGGGGCAGCGAAGGCCGAACCACAGAACCCAGGCGCAAAGGGAGTGAAGGGCATCGACCTCGACACCCGCTGAGGGCTTGGTGATGTTCATCCCTTAACTGGAAGATACCCTCGTCATCAAACATGGCTGGGAAGTCCCTGAACTAGCCATGGAGGTTAAAAAAGCTGGGACAATCAACAACCTAATGGTGGATTTTCCATTGCCATGTTGAGGGTATAGCTGGGATAAAAACCATTGGAGAAGGTTGATCATCATTGATATCCTGGTTTATATTGGGATAGAACTGGACGATATCGGGATGTAACTGGACAAATATTGGATATAACTCGGATATAGCTTGCAGCTAGCCATTCATAACTGCAAAACTACCCTCTGGTAAAGAAACATGGCTGGAACAATTCTCCCAGAACTGTGGATCATTTATCTCCCTTTTTTTGCCGTTCGCTACCGGGTTGGGATCTAGAACCCCGACAAGGACGCGAGGGGAACATCCTGCGGAGGTTAGGACCCCACCTGAGAAGAAGCCAAAGCCCTCAGGGCATTCACAGCTCCCTCCTCTGCAGGTGGCAAAAAGTGCTCCGAAAATGGTTCTCCCAAACCCTTCCCTCTCAGGAAAAAGTGAATTCTATAATGATAAGTTTCTCAGTGCCATCAACCCCTTGCGTCATGCCATTCAGCTGCTAGGAAGATCCAGCTGCCGACGCCTGTTGGCAAAAGTAGAGGAGCGCTTCCCCATTCGTCTCCTGGGAAAAACACGCTCGACTGGACGCTCAATTGACCGCATCCGAAACATGAATGGAATCTTCGGCAAAAGGCAAGCTTTCATTGTCTGTTTCCACTCTTCCCAAAGTGGTAAAAGGCTGAATTACCCCTACCTATACTGGGTAAGTTCAAGAATCCATCAAAAGGTGATCCCTTCTGGTCCTGTATCAACGACCTCACACACTTTGAGGCCCAAAAACCTCAAGGGGCGGCAGGATGCAAATCTGGGTTTTCAATTCCAATCAACTGATCGTTTGGGGAATTCATGCCTAAATTTGTGCGGGTTCTCATGCAAAATTTGACTGGGTCAAACCCTCCCCCCAAAAATAGCAGCATTTACCACTACCATTTGGAGATATTTTTTCCAGACTTCGGGCCACGAAAAAAGGGTAAGTCGTTGGGTTTACCACCGCCTCGAAAACCCCGGGTGCCGGGCTGTTGTGCTGCTCCGCAGCCATTTCCAGCTCCATCTACAGGTCAGGTCCGCAGGAAATGGGGCCCTGGGGTCCATGAGCCCCCAAGTTATGGCATAATTTTCATAGGGAAAAATGATAACAAACCATGGATTTCAATGACACTTTTCCCCAACATCTTCATAACAAACCAGGGGATTTATGGACAGGAAAAAAGCCTTTATTTTGTCGGACAAACTGGAATGTTTTTTTTTTTGTGTTTTGATCATCCGCAATGAATAGGCGAAGTTGATCATCCGGATGTCTAGTGTCCATTAGATAGCCCCAACATCGGTCTTTTGGGCCTTGCGTCCACTAGAACAACGACTGTCAATGGATTAAAGTCTGCTGAGAAACATCTTTTGTAAATTCACATGTGAATGGAATGAACATAACTGTTCAGGTTTGTATCAAAATGGGGGGCCACCCCACTTTAATTTATGGCCATTCAAAGAATGGGAGGAGTACTTTGCGATCCATTGGTGGAATCAAGTTCCTTTTCAGAGAACCCCTATTTGGTTTTGTCTGAAAACCTCGTAGCCCAGAATTGATTTACGACATATGGTTGATCATCATTTTCTCGTTTATTCGATGGTAAAGTTTAGGTATACCACATGTTGTTTTTGCAAATTTAGTACTAAACTAAATCTATTCGGGGATTATGTCCATTGGGATTTGGGGAATGGATCATAATTGATTGACATTAAATTGAATAACATTAATTGACATAGATAAACGATGCTTATTAAAACTTGATCGATGATGATTATTGATTATTAAATTATTGGGAATCAAATAATATTACCACCCTGAATGGATATATTATCTATGGGAATAGATTGGTTGACAATGACTAATAGATATTTTGGTGAGAATTCATAGTGATTCTCAATTCTTGGGAAGGGACTAAAGACCACGAATCCAGTATCAACTATCATAAATCTTCTTTTTTCTATTGCCCCCTAGAGGATTGGTGATAATTTAGCATCCATAACTATGGAAAATCACCATGTTTGATGGGAAAATCCACTATAAATGGCCATTTTCAATAGCTATTTTGACATAACCAGAGGGTAATTATCCTCAGTTATCCTCAATTGGCTAACTGAATCCGTTGGGGATTCCCCATCCATTTTAAACAGAAACCGTTAAACCGCCTCGTCGTCAGTGGCCCGACATAAGAGTGCCAGCAAGGCGCCAAACCTCGTAGCGCCATAAAAGAACCAAACAAGACCTCTGAGATGTAATCATTTCTATGATCAGAAGGATGTTTGTATAATTGTATATCGTTGATGTTTATATAATTATAAAATATTATAAGTAGTTCTTTTTAATCATGGATGATTGGGGGTATGGATCGTGGGGTATGGATCGCATTGCACGGTGGGGTATGGATCAAGGCATGGATCGTGGGGTATGGATCGTGGAGAAGGGCCCTGCGCCTTGATTGTATTTTGACTTGTACCCATTTACTTATATACTTATGTTATGTATCGTTGTATTGCATATAGTCATATTATATACAGAAATATCATATATGTTTATATTATATTATATATTATATATACAGTCACATAGAATCACAGGTATATAACATACGTACCAAGATATTATATTAAGACGTAGTATTCCAAGCACCTTTCATGATCATAAGTGAAGGATAAGACTGACAAGGTCACAACCCACAACCATCCACAACAGCCCATAAGGTCCTGTGCCTTGGACCATCCTGATTCACAGTATTTTTATCACATCATTGGGACCCAAAAACCATGAATAGATCCAATACTTGCCATCATGGTGATCTAGGTTCCCAAAACATCTTTGAAAAGAAGGTCTTGGGTCGAACAAGTTGTGTTTCACAAAGACCCAGGGCTGCCCCACACGTCTGACTGCACCAACTTGTGCCGAGCGCGATCATAGTTGATCACCTTGTACCTAGGGATGTCACATGCCCATGACTGTCAGAGTAAGAAAGTCACCTTTTTCATTGCATGGCACAGCTTGTAGTTGCCAATCGCTGGGGAAGGAAAGGTGGGTCAACCAAAAGGGTCCCTGAAACAACGGCAAATACTCAATACACACATATACACACAAGATATCCCGACACACATGTTCCAGAATAGTGTGTTGGTCCCTGTATGACTGGGATGATTTGTAATAGCCCCAGATGTGGTTAATGGGATGGTTTCATCAATATGGTGCTATCCTTTAGCACTCGGTTTTGTGTGGAAAATCAGCCCCCAAGACTCCGAGATCCAAGCAAAATGAAACACAGCTTGGCACGATTCTTCAATCGCACCTGGCAAATTAATGGCCAATAAGGTGCTTGTGGGATTTGAATGAGTCTTCTGACTTTATGGAGGTGATTTTGCTGGCTATGCATCTGTGTGATCTCATATATCATGCTCTATATTCTACAGGTCTGTGTTTGAAGCCTGCTAAGCGTATCCTTTGTGATAGGATCCACTGAGATTGACATCCCATGCCGCCCCGCCTGTGTCTGGCCCGTCACCATAGGCTGAGGCAAGGGCAAGGATGGAGCAATGAGGGGTGATTCATTGATGGAAGGCTTTATCGATGGATTCTTTGAGGGAAAATCAAAAACCGGAAACTACTACAGGTTTTTATTCCCAAATATGGTGGTGTCCTGCATGTTTTTCCTTAAAGATCCTTAAAGCAATTCTGGGACTTTATCATATTTGTTTCTATCTAGGTATGGGTTAAAAGACAAAACTGATGGAGCATTGAGAACGACCAGGAAATCATTGCAGCAATGATAGCTAGTAACACGGATGCCAACCACGACTAAGCCAATGTTGGTACAAGGAGGGTTGGTGAAGGCCAGTAAAAGTGTGCGTCTTAGGTTTGCTTTCAAGCTGCCAAAACCAGCATTTTGAAGGAGCGCACTTGGAAACCCAAACAAAGATGCTTCCTGTTTATAAGCCATCAACGAGACCTTGTAACCACACTCTTCAACCCCAACTATTGTGAATTCTCTGTATCCATCTCAAAATCATTAAAAAAACACTTGTCCCGGTGTCTTCCCCTCAAAATTCACAACGCACTGGAGTTCTCTTCCAGGCCATACTGTTGACACCTGATCTTCTCAACTCAAATGGCTTCAAGGAAACTCAAATCCAACTTCCGTACCCTGTGATTCAAACAACCTACGTGCGCACACAGAGAAAATGCAAACTGTATGGTTTATTCTTGTGAGTCCCCTATCGTTTTAGGAGATTTCATGCAAAAGCCAGTCTCCAATGCTTACTTATACGCAAGTTTGACGGAATCTTATAGAATAATTCAAACGCATCATATTCCTTCACACATTCAAAAAACCTCAAGAAACATATGGGGATGGGTCAAAACCCTGGTACCTAGTGAACCCCAAAATAGCTGGTAAATGGATGTTCATCCCACTAAAATGTATCTATAGGTATTGACCCATACCCATATAGAAAAAACGTCCATCACCATGGGAATTCACCCATCTAGGCACCTCGGTGGCCTCTGCCCGGGCGAATTTGGCCAGTTCCTCCAGAACCGTGGCATCGCAGAGCCGAAAGACTTCTTCCTGATCCGCCCGACAGGGCCACGGGGGATGGGGATTCCCATGGATTCCCGGTGTCAAAAAGGGCCCAGGATGGGAAATGCTGATCTCCCAAAAAACTCCAGGCAGAAATTCAGATTTGTTTAAAAAAAATGGAAAATGGAAAATTTTTGCGATCCAAACGGGAAAATCATCCTGAACCAGTGGATTTCAGTGGATGTTCCAGCCATGTTGGGTGACTCCCGGCTTGGGATGAATCATCCTGGTTGATGCGGCAATGCGCATCCCCTACAGGCCCTACATATCGGAGAGGTGGGCAACCCTTGGTGCTGAAATTTAAGAACCTCCGAACTCGAGTGCTTGGTCATTTTTGATGTTCAGCCGGCCATTTTAGGGGCTGAGTTGTGCTCAATGCTTGTCAAACTTGGGATAATATTGAGGCTGCAATCTTTCGTACATCCATCCATGTTGAGCCATTGTCGATGAAACATATCCTGTCAAACGTGGTAAACACACTCTCCGGCATTCATCTCATGGTTCACGCAAGCATGCGTGACCTGACCACCCGCCGACATAACATGGGTATATTTGGGTATATATAAACACCAAAAAAAACACCCAATCAATCTGTCAATGTTAAATTGTCAGGCTTTATACACAACCCCAAATGGTAAAACTATATATAGTTTGTCTGGTTCATTCTTGGGTTTACTAATCATGTTGGATCATTTTGGCGAGTAACCAACTAGTCAAGTTACCAGTACGTGGTAAACCCAGTGATAAACCATCCCCATTCCATTACCATTTTTAGTGGAATTTCAACCATCCCCAGTCATGATAGCTTCACATGGCAGCCAGGTCACCTGCTTCTCCGCCACAGCACGCTTCAAGGCGCTCAAACACTTCTCCGCCGCGGGGTGGGTGGCTTGGCGGCAGAGGAACCTACGCACTGACGAGGTGGTCAATGATTAGTCAATGGTTTGTAGCTGGTGATTGATCCACGTATTTATTTATTTATTTAGTCAGTTATTTATTTATTTATCAAACTTATTTGTTTATTTAATATATATATACAAATATACTAAAGGTAGGTTCTGGTGGGAGGGGTGACCATACATATTTCTATACTTGCTGGGGTATATCACTATATCATGGTATAAGCCATTGATAACTGGTTGCTGTCTGGGATGCACATCCATGAGAGGACTCCAGATTTGCTGATGGTTTTTTTGGCACTATGAACCTCACCATGGAATTGGGATGTTGTTGGGGGATACGAACCAACATGTACGATCAAACATTTGGATAGGAACTCAGCCAAAATGAGGCCAGAAAACATGCGCAAAGAAAAACCAATCCATGGGGATCTGTCCTGAAATAGAGAGCGCTGGATGTTTTGGTTGCAAAAATCTACAGAAATAGAAGAAATAGAAACAGCATCGAACAGTACAAAAAAGACTTATCGAACAAGCTCATATCAGATATTGAAGATTCTAACACTCTACTGTACCTGAGTCCAGTATGTTAATATATAAGACTTTAAAATCCGATAAAATCTCATGAACGTCCCAAGGTTCATAAGCGCCTGGGCACCACCGCAGTTGCTTCGTCCGCATCCAGAAAGGCCCAAATCATGCCATCCTGGGCCGCGATGGCAAGCCATTAAGGCTGCCTTGAAAATGAGATGTTCATGGGGATTTACAACGGAGAAAATGGGGAAAAATGGGAAAAAATTGGGGAAAAAATGGCGAAAAATTGGGGAAAATATGGGGATTTCAAGATCGAAAAATGGTTGTTTCACTCTTGTACAACCTGCTTCTTAGATCATTGCTGCATCTCTTGAAGTGTGGAAAACTGAGAAATCCTGGCACCCCTTGATCCTTTCGCCAAACCCAGCAGCAAAAAATCAGTCCAAGACCGGGCCTGAATCACGGCCGGCAACATCAGCAGCGCCTTCAAATAATCCTGTCAACAAGGGGACTCCCCTTGCCTTGACAGCGATTCCAACTACCTCCGCAGCAAATCTTTGGGAACCTGCAAACAGCCAGGTCCCAACATGTTCCAACTGGCGATCCAAAAAGCACTTGGGAAAATCTCCAGAGATTTCCCTCCAACATCCTCCAGGCTGCAGTCTCCTCCAACATTTGTTTCCGTCTCTCCACAAACGCCTCAGGGTGCTGATGTTTCACACACGTTCATGTGCGCCATTGTTTATCATCATGATTCCATTGACATGTTACTTTTGGGCATCCACCATTTTTGGATATACCCATCATCCGTATTGTTAGTTAGATCAGATCCCATTCCCAGAAGATCACATAAAATCACCAGAACATCTCCACCAAATCAACCATAAAAGCCCCTACTAAAAATCATGAAATCTGTGACTTTGTACGGATCTTCAACTTCGATGAATTTGAGACTCCGAGCCGATTCGCGGTTGCCCAAGACCTTCTTGGGTGGTAACTCCGGCCTCTCGGCACGTTCATTTCCAATGGAACATGTGGGCTGATAATACATAATACATTATATTGTATACTAATTAATTCAAATATCATATAATATCTATATATTATATTATATCTATATATTATATTATATCTATAGTGCATTGTAGTTCCCCTTCAAAAAAGCTATCCCAACGTGCAACGCTGATTTTGAATCGAACGCAAAGCCACGGTCACGACTCGCAAAATGCATCATCATTGCATCATCAAAAGCAATAAATGGTAATAAATGGTAGAAGGCCTGCAACTCATCCCAGCCACTCAGCACTGTTTCATGCATCATTTGTGGAGTTTGGACAATAAATGGGGCACTTCACTGGTTCAACTGATGATTTCTCAGCTGGACAGCAATTGAGCTTCCAGTCCCACATTTGGAAAATTCACCATTTATAGATATTTATAGATGATTTTCACATTAAGAAAATTCATTTCTTAGGGGGATGTTCCTGAAAATCTGCTGAAGGTATCCTTCAGGTCCCGGCAGGGCGCAAGCCAGCTCTCTGTGGCGGAGTTCGGCATGTAGCCAAGCAAACATGGTGTACCTTTTCCAGCAGGGCTTCTCAAATGAAGGTTTCCATAAATGGGAGATACCCAAAATGGATGGTTTATAATGGAAAATCCATCTATAAATGGATGATTCAGGGGTACCCCATTTTAGGAACCTCCAAATAAGGTGGAGATACCAGAAAATCCTGCAGCTCTCCAGGGAGAAAACCATCTAGACCTTCCTTTCCACAGCTGCCTTCCACCCGCCTGCGCGAGCGCGTATACACCTTCCCACAATCATCAACCTCAATGATGTATTCCGTGTGCCGGAACCTGCAGTGGCGCACATGGCGCCTCATCCCACTTTATTGGAAGGTCGAAAACAAGGCTGAAACCACCAACGGAGTAACTATCATTGGTAACATGACATTCAAAACTCCTATACTGCTTGGATAATGCTTGGATATGTGATGACAGCTGCGTTGAATTTGATCAACTTTATCGTGACCCACCATGGACCCTGAGAAGCCCAACCCCACGGTGCTCCCAAGCATTTCAGCGCGCGGAATCTTCACCAACAGAGGATACCTGCAGTGATTCATCTGGTGGTTGAGTCAACAAATCAACATCCCCAACGGCAAGGGATGTACATCACATATGCTACACATCTGGAACTACCGCCCACGTTTTGACATACTCAAATTCTGGTGAGTCAAGAGGTCAAGGGGTAAATTTCACCAGAAACAACCGCAAACAGTCGACAACCAATCAAGGAAATCAGTATGCCATACATAACTGCCGTTTGAGCTCCTTTCAGATCCGAACCGCTCTGCCTTGGAAATTCCTGGTACATTTTCATCATGAAACCTGCAGCCTGGGGGAAACCACCATGAAACCTGCATAACTCGCCTGCCATATGCACCGGCACCGGCACCATGCTCCATCCTGGCTCAACTCAATGCTCAACTCAGGCACAGTTTGGTCGATGAAGCCTCAGTTTGTTTTTTTTTTTGGAGGTACGTACATGGGGGTACCAACTTTAATAGTAGTTTATAGTAGTGTAGAATAGAAAACTGTTTAGTTAGTAATCGAACAATCTACAGTAGTTTAACAGAAATCTAGAGTAATCTATAGTAATCCATATAAATGTGGGTACCCCAACTGATATTTAGGGTTTAGTTCCACCGTGCCGCCCTCCGTCCATGTCCGCCTCGCACTGGAATCTCCGAGCATTGCAACTAATGGGGGTGACACTCGTTAAGCCAGGTGAATTTTCTGCTGTGGCTGTTTGGATTCTGATCCCCACAGAAATTGGATCGTATAAGTATGACCCCCCACGAAAATCATCAACAGGAGTGGATCGCAGCTGTGAAATTTGAAGCGTCTCTGGGTTTCTGAACGCGCCGTCCTTGAACCATAGCAATGCCGTCATTCAACCATCAAGTCCCTGGACGAATCATTATATAGCATATCCATGGTCATGTGCATAATGTGTATATATATATGTGTGTGTGTGTAGATACACACATATATCATCCCAAATATACTGCCAACCAAAACGGATGATTACCGCTGTAACGCCGACAGTCCCGAACGCCATCAGCCAGTCATTGCCGGACCCCGACGCCGGTATCGTAGACTCGTTGTAGAAACAGGTCTGATTGGGATTCCATAGACCTATGTGTATTCTATACACTCACATGTCACATGGGTATATGATACACCCATCCATAAAAATATATATATACATATATAATCATATATATCATATATAATTATATATCTGAAGGATTTGTTCACCAAATAATGGATAGTAAGGGGGAACTACAAAATGACAACGATTTGACCAATATCATATCCGGCATATTTTCGGGATATCCGACCACTGGAATCTAGTGGATCTCCATGCTTCGCCCCAGGAAGTCGTGGCATCCGTGCCGCTTTTTTTGTCCGCGCTCTTTGCGGCGAGGTGAAATGGGAAAAAAGTGGCATCATTCAACAGGATCCGCGCCTGTGAGAATATCAAAGCATGACTCTTGGACAGTTTATCTGCAAGCACACCTTCAAACCATGTCTTGTGACTCCTGACTCAATGTCATCAATGTCCAAACTTGGGTCCTGTGGACCAGACCCCAGAGTCAACGTTTGACTACTGAGGCGAGCTCTCTACAAAAACCTTGGAAAATCTTGGACCAATTCTCAGCTTCTCAGGCCCGTTGGAAAAGTGGTGAGATGATTTACCTCTCGCACGAGGGGGTCCATTTGAACAATCATAATCCATAACTAATCAAATCCTATTACGAAACCTCCCCTAAATAATAAAAACTACCCCAGATTGTTCGTTTTGGGACATTTCAGATTTCTCAATTTGATTTTCAGAGAAACCGAAAAATCTCCCCACGTCTTGGGGCACTTTTTATTCTCCGGTCCAAGGTCTCCCCTTTCGTTCGCGTCGCGTCTTTGTGACGACTCACAGCCCCGCGTCGCAAGCTCGTTGCTCAGAGGCCGACGGCCGCCAGGGACTGCTTCACAAAGTCCTTCTGTCTCTCCTGGGGCGACACCGGAGATTCCAAAAATCCCACCTCGAAGCTTGGTGGAGCCTCTTGGGATCGAAAAACTGGACCGGAGATGAATGGAACACATTGAAACCGCTGAAGAAACACATTAAAAAATGCGATTATATATATATATATACACAGTATATGTTAATGATATCCAAATAATATAGTCATGATATGTCATGATTACTACAAGGGGATGATTATCCATTGGGATGCTTCAAACTACCAACCAGCTCTTCATGTGAAAAGGTCGGCGCCGCCTTGATGGTGCCCTCGGCATTGGCCATCTTGTCCTTCATCTCGGAGTCCAACTTTGCCCGGAACTTGTTGGCCTGGACCCCGTGGCCAACACGGAGAGGATCCATAAGTCCCATAAAGGATGGAGGTTAGCAACCATGTTCTTCATGAGTTCCAAAAAAAAAACTAGATGGTATAGTCTTACTCTCTGGTAAACGTTTACATAACTATGGAAAATCACTATCTTTAATGGGAAAACTCACTATAAATGGCCATGTTCAATAGCAAACTGTTAGTTTACCAGGCCGGGTAAATCTTAAACGCAAAAATTCAACGCCTCATCAATGGGATAGAACGGGTTTAATGGAAAACTACTACTTTATATGTGCGGTTTAGGGTGGCATTCGCTGTTGGATCCCCCCAAAATTCTCTACTTGTAGGATCACACAAATCGTAACTGCTTGGTAAGAATAGCTATAGTTCATTATAGTTCACCTATACTTAAGCATGGGATATTTGGATAGCCCCGTTCAAAATTGAGATAAATCACCATCAACCCATCATTAAACCATTTTTATCACCCCGTTCCGAATGAGAAAGCTTAGGATCAACTCATCATTCAAAATGGCAGAAGCCCATCAAATTTATACACAATTAAGACTGTGACAAGCATTGATAAGCCAATAACCAGGGGAACTTCTGATCACACTGGGTTTTGTTCACCACCAACCCTCTGGTATGGTAATTTAAGAGTTTGCAATGGACATCATGAATCGAGTGAGAGTTCCTGATGGACACAACATCACATAGGCATCAGTATGAATAGCTATATAAATCATATATACATATCTATATATATTTGTATATATAAGTGGGCCATCTATACCAAAGCAAACTGCTAATATACAGTAGGGTAATTCCCATTCCTATCCCCATGTTTTGTTGGTTAACTCCAACTAAATCACCCCATTACATCACCCAATATAACCATCCATTAAAATCACCATATTAAATCACCACATAAAATCCCATTGAATCCCATTCAACCACCATAAACATTACCATTAAACCACTGAATCCCCAATCAAATCACCATCAAAATCAGTAAAATCACCATCAAAATCACCAGAAAATCCTGCTAAACTCACCATCAAATCACCATGAAAAATCCCGAAGCACTCCCCATCCGCGGCGCCTCTGCCTCTCGCACCGCATCCGCGGCGGCCGCTTCCTTGGCGATGGCTTCCTCAGTGGCCTTGCGCGCGTCGGCCAACTCCTGGTGGCAGCGGCGAAGAGATGGCGGGATCGAAGGGATGGCCTAACAGGGATCTGATGAAAAAATGAGATCTATGAGAAGATATAATAAAATGATGTCATATAAAACATATATATATAATCATATATAGCATATCTATTATCATTTATCTATTATATCATGTATAACCACCAACCAGTAATACGATGATGTCATACATAGCATATCTTTAAAATCATTTATCTATTATATCATGTATAACCACCAACCAGTAATACGATGAT
>Ga0126342_10016461_pt1 | contig 12881 bp, 14 predicted proteins | sample Cyp1metagenome_FD_92528 | JGI IMG/M metagenome (GOLD analysis project Ga0126342, IMG submission 92528) | Coral microbial communities from Lord Howe Island, Old Settlement Bay, Australia - Cyphastrea 1 metagenome | ecosystem: Host-associated > Invertebrates > Cnidaria > Coral ... | reverse complement strand
GTGTGCAAACATACATTATTATTTTGATGTCAGGGGACTTCAAGGCTACCCCCTTTGCGCGATTGTTTTTTGGCATTTTTTGAAAGGGTTTAGTAAGGAAATCGGCCATTTGAGCCTTGTTGAATTTTTTGCACTCCAGAACTTTTCCAAAAAAAACACCTATGTATTCCCAAATGAATTGCCTAATTGAAAACGAATACATACGGGAACTTTCCCTCCAAAAAATAAAACCACCTATGTATTCCCAAATGAATTGCGTAGTTGAAAACAAATACATAAGAGAACTTTCCCTCCAAAAAAAAAATAACCTATGTATTCCCAAATGCATTGCCTAATTGAAAAGGAATACATAAGGGAACTTTCCCTCCAAAAAAAAAAATCCTATGTATTCCCGAATGAATTGCCTAATTGAAAACGAATACTAAAGGGGAAAAACGGAAAAAAACGGGAAAAAAACATTCGCGTACTTTATTACGGGGGGGTTTTATTATTGTGAACCGGGAGTTGGCGTACTTTATTGCAGGGGGGGTTATTAACGCCATGTGAACATTAGGTTGACTATAAATATAGCGGTTTACAAGTATTAGTATCATTGAGTATCTACCTACGTTTTATGCACACGCAAGCTGGTACTGTATAATGTGTTTTTGTTAATTACATATATATATATACATACACATTTGGTTGTTTACATTACACGCGCATATACATTTATGCGCATATATGTTCATATGTCTCTTACATGATCTATGTATATATATGTGTGTGTGTGTGCGCGCATGCATGTATATACTATATGTACATGTCTATTTATTCCACATGCATTTTTACATGTTGTATTTAAATATGCGACTATATGCTTCTTCACCGTATGTGTCCTGATCGTGAGTGTGTTGTGCCATGAAAATGCCGTTTGGGGAGTAGCCTTGAACATGAAGGGTGCGCAAGCCATCAAAGCTGGCGTACCTTTATGGAAAAAAACAAGTCAACTAGCACAATCAACCAGAGTATTTGGCTGAGAAGAAATAGTCCCATCTCTGGATAAAAATGGTTGAAGGGAATCACGGGGCTTGACTGACTTTATTGGGAACTGGGAAAATATGGGAAAACCTGTGTCATAGGGTGTGCTCCCCATGGAAATGCGATGAAATGCGAACCTGCATAGGAAAGTTTGTGCTGTTTATTCGTCACTTAAGTTTGTTCCAATGCCGGGACATCCAACGTCCAGAACAATCCAAGAAAATGCACAGCCCTGTGGTTCTTGAGCTGCCACCCTTTAAAAGGAACATTCAAAGTCCTTCAAAACTTACATCCAAGACCATAAAAGACTATAGACTATAAATTTCCAAAACATCATAGCATTATAGATTTCCAAGAAAACTGAAAACACAGCCGGCACCTCTCCCAAGATGAGGTCATCAAGTTGAACACCGAAGCTTGGGGCATTTTGTTGGGCCACGCCACTGGTTTTGCCGCCAAGAATGCCTGTAGCAGCCTACAGCAGGCGGTCCCCAGGAACTTTTTCTTCGTGGCCTTAACGCCTTTGCTCTTCTTCGGGTGTCTTGGGCCTTCATGGGAGGAGCCGTTCATCCATTCAAATCTGGTCACCGTTTGGGGAAGTAGTGGAAATCACATATTTGGGGTGTTTAATACTACTGCAATGGGGTTGATTATTTGATATGAGCAGTAGTATTAAACAACCCCAAATATGATTTGATTTGACCCAGTATGCTCAGAAATATTACTGCAATGTTTTTTATTTGATATGCTGATTTGATTTCTGAGCATACTTCTAATTTCAAAATTTGGGTCTCAAGTTTCGTGGCAGAAGCGCCACCGGAAATATCGCTGAACTGACCACTGGTGCTGAGGCGATCTTAGGCGGGACTGGCCTGGTACTTCTGGGAGGATGTCCTTGCCCGTTCTCCATCGAAAGAGGGTTAAACCATGCAGACATAGACTTACAGTTGGCCACACATGCAGAATTCATTGGCTAGTTGGCTTACGAAGTAAGTATTCACGACTTGGCTTGCCATGCCTCCCCAAAAATCATCCCATTCTGTAGGTAGTGACTGTAGTGACGCTTGGTGGCTTAGTATTCGCCAAGTACCAAAGCCCAGTCACAGTTCCAAGCAGGGTTAATGTACCTGTTGAAATCTGGAGCTGCATACCTCAGAACCAAAGAGTTTTTTATAGGCCGCTGACATGTCCCATTTTACTATCACCCAGCCATGAAAAGGGGACAACCATCATGGCACCATCCAATTTGCACCAAGGGGTCATGATCGAAAACCACCCTACATGAGGCATTTACAAACCCTTGGCCTTTGAGGTGACTTCAGGGGAAATGGTGAAACATGTTAACCATCAGGTATCCAACTGTTGTTGATTCAATCTACCAGCACCATGATGATTGGAGCGACTGGTTTGGTCACCCTTGCAAGCAATATATAAATGCATATAAATACTATTAAATAATTATAAGCGATCATGTCCAAAGCGAGGGCTATGCTATAAAGATATAAAGATAGATATAAAGATATAAAGATCCCTAAAGGCTTGAGGCAAAGTCTCCCCAGCTGGGCTGAGGATCATCATTCTGGTCTACCACGCCACGGAATGCTTCCGCTACAAGATCATGATGAGGGATGGCGAGGATTCCTGCTTCGGTGGAGAGCTTCTTGGTAATGTGTCTACAACCCTAAAGTGGGAAAAATAATGTTGCGAGTTTATAATATAGATTCTAGATTATTTGCCCAGTGAAGCTGTAGATTTTACGTTGCCATGTCTACACAGAAAAGCATTGCGAGCTGCGTGAAATCTGGACAGGTCTCAATATTGCAAGGTCCAGGAATCTGTTTCGAACCCCAGCACAGGAGGACGAATTCGAAGAAATTTGGCGCGAGCGTGTTGCTGAGACTGAAGATGAGGTGATTGCTTTGGCCGTGTCCTTTTCAATCGTGCAAATGATCCTTGGGCTCACATGGTGATGGCTTGGAGGATCATTCCACTAAGTAGGCGGTGAATAAATACTGGGCAAAAAAAAGTCCCATAGTGGGGCTATTCCATTTAAACATGGGTTGCAACTACGCCTGCTAACGTGTTGATGCTCCTTGCGCTGCTGCAGCGTAATTGGAGGGCTTTCTGTGCAAAGAAGGACAGACTGAACACAGAGATTTGCACATGTGTATATTTTAACATTTATGTGGACGCATGCTACCTGCATTGGGCACAAAGCTGTACATTTGCAGTGATCATGTTTAAACTCTGTATTTTAAACTTGTAGTTTATGTCGTTCTACGTTTGTTTTGGTCTAAATTTTGTATAGTATGTATGTATACCAATGTCTAATGCAAATACCATTGTGAATACCGGATCTTTCTCAATGTATTCGAGCACCACGGGTCATGCCGGGCTAAGAAGTTTTCGACTGCTTGGGGAAATTTTGGGATGGGTTTCATGGTCACAAGTTCAAGAGTTCCCCTATGTTCCTAAAATAATTTGGGTACTTAGCGCGGCGCCAGTTTTCGTTCGGTGTGAAGCAGTAACCAACTACACAATACTGCACTGAAAAATCCGTTGGATTTTTTTCATTTGGCATCATGGACACCTCGATCTCCAGATGATTTGCCTAAATTGTCATGGGGAAATGTCAGTTCAGACTTTCCGGACGGTGGTAACTACTCAGGAAGTGATCTTACCTGGAAAACTCTGCAGGAAAATCCTTCATTCCATGTGCAGGCAAAGATTTCCTAGAACATCCTACAAAGTTTGCTTTCATCAATCCATTGGCTGTTACAATTCACGATTCACAAACGAATCTACCCCACATCCCGAATCGAGATCTGGGTTGCACTCCGGAGATCACGTTCGCAAGGACCATCCCATGCTGATCCAGCCTTTTTAAAAGCAGACGAAAGTCATCATAGTCATCATCTATAACTGGGTTGTGCTTCTTGACATTAAAATGATATAAACCCATAGGGTTGCACAAACACAGCGAGATTCAGAGAGATTGATGGCTTCAAAACGAGTGCGGCGAAACCTGGAAGAATCTGCACCCTCCGGTAGTTTAACAGTTTGCTACTGAACAGTTGCCAATTTGTAGATGATTTGCCAATTAAAACAAGCTCATCGTCCATAGGTCCAGAATTATGTTCAATTACCAAAGGGTAAACCTCTGGTTTTAAACCAATGGCTTTCCCCCGATTCCCATAGGAATCGCCATGGATCCATATAGTTTTTTTGTTGTCATCCCCATTATATCCCATGAAATATCATGGTATTTCCCTAAATCCGTTCCCTTTCCCATGAAATAAAAACATGAAAGCACCATTGAACATTGATGATTTACAGTGGCATAAGTGGGATATATGTCCAACGAAAGGAATTCGCAGCCGTGACCGTGCCAGGTTGCGCTTCGGCATTTCGGGACACTTGCCCAATGCCTCGGGAGAGGATCAAGAGAGATTCAACTTGCACACCAACTCCTCTTGCGCCACGGCACTGGTTGCGACAGTGGAATGGGTTTGGGATGGATCATCCCCATGAAATGTCTGAAATTGGGCAGAAAACCCCCTGGTTTTTGGTGAGAGAATAGCGCACTTTTATGGCTGAGAGTTGCGGTTACGTATTTAGGTGGATGCCACATTGGTTACCCCCAGAAACACAAGCAGTATAGTCAATGACCACCCTACTTGGTTTTGTCCTTTGCCACAAACGGGAACACAACCAAATATGCATAAGTATGCTATAATCAAAGGAAGTTTCATGGAGGAAACTCCGAGTTACGGACTACGGATGGTTTTATTCTCACTAGCCCAAAGATCATTGTGTCCAGATGGCACCTGTGTTCAGAGATCATGAAGTCACATTCTCATTAGCCCAGGGGTCATTGTGTCCAGTGGGCATGTGCCTCAAGAGATCATGAAGTTAAATTTTCACTAGCCCAGAGGCCATTGTGTCCAGTGGGCATGCGCCTCAAGAGATCATGAAGTCAAATTTTCGCTAGCCCAGAGATCATTGTGTCCAGTGGGCATGTGCCTCAAGAGATCATGAAGCTAAATTTTCACTAGCCCAAAGATCATTGTGTCCAGTGGGCATGTGCCTCAAGAGATCATGAAGCTAACTTTTGACTAGCCCAGGGATCATTGTGTCCAGTGGGCATGTGCCTAAAGAGATTATGAATTTAAATTTTCACTAGCCCAGGGATCATTGTCCAGTGGGCATGTACCTCAAAAGATCATGAAGTCACATTCTCACAAGCCCAAAGGTCATGGTGTCCAGTTGGCATGCACCTTGAGAGATCATGAAGCCAAGAGTAGAGAAGAGCAAGGTATATGTTCTTCAGTATTGTCCTGCGATTCTGATTGTGTTTTGCAAGGCATTGTTGGCAGATCGCATTGGAACTGCTTTTGTGTTTTGCAAGTCGTTGTTGGCAGATCGCATTGGAACTGCTACATCATGGATGCGATTTGAATGCAAGAACATAGTGTTTTTTCGGGTAAACGGAGGTTCCATTGCGGAGAAAAGTTGGCTCATGTGCGTGACGGTTGCGGGCGGCCGCTTTAGCGTGGAATCAGTCCCGACCTGCGCGCGCAATGTAACTGAGGGGTCCAGGTGACTTTTCTCTTCTTTGTTGATGCTGTGCTTTTGTGTTTTGCATGTGTTGAGACACTTTGTGCATTGGAACTGGTGCACCGAAGCGATGTGTTCTACAGTAGTGTGTTGCAATTCAGATAATTCAGCCTGTGCAGATCGCAATGGAATGGCTGCGCCACGGCTGCTCGAATGGTATTCAGTAGAGTCTTGCGATTTTGATTGTGTTTTGCAAGTCCCTGTCGTAAATCATATTGTAGTGGCTGCATGGAAGTTGCAAATGGCGCCTTGGCAGCAGATTTTTTCAATTTGGTGTAGATGATTTTCCTTTTAAGATTCCTTTTAAAAAGTGTTTCGGAATCATCGTTTTTCCGCTTGGGCGTCGAGATCCGGTTTTGGAGCTGCAATTTGTGTAGCTGCTGTGCATAATTCCAGTGCGTTTTGCAACTTGGCCTCTGCAGATCGCAGTGGAATGGCTGTTCCTCGCTCATGTTGGCATGTTTAAGTGGCATTTTCGCTCAAAAACTGCAAAAGACAAGACTTGGCTGTCAGGTATTCAGTGGGGAGCGTGCAGTTGCTCTGCTCACGTTCATGTTGGCATGTTTAAGTGACATGTTCGCTCAAAAACTGCAAAAGACAAGACTTGGCTGTCAGGTATTCAGTGGGGAGCGTGCAGTTGCTCTGCTCACGTTCATGTTGTTCTGTTTAAGTGACATGTTTGCTCGCAAACTGCAAAGACGAGACTTGGCTGTCAGGTATTCAGCGGGGAGCGTGCAGTTGCTCTGCTCGCGTTCATGTTGGCATGTTCTGTTTAAGTGACGTGTTTGCCCGAAAACTGCAAAGACGAGACTTGGCTGTCAGGTATTTAGCGGGGAGCGTGCAGCTGTTTTGCTCACGCTCATGCTGGCATCATGTTGAAGTGTCATGTTTGTTCCAAACGTGGACGTGATCTGGCTGTCAGGTATTTCAGCGGGGAGCGTGCAGCTGTTCTGCTCACGCTCACGTTGGCATGTTGAAGTGACATGTTTGATCATGTTTGCTCGAAAACTGCAAAAGACGCGACTTGGCTGTCAGGTATTCAGTGGGGAGCATGCAGCTGTTCTGCTCACGCTCATGTTGGCATGTTCAAGTGACATGTTTGCTCGAAAACTGCAAAGACGAGACTTTATTCAGCGGGGAGCGTGCAGCTGTTCTGCTCACGCTCATGTTGGAATGTTGAAGTGGCATGTTTGTTCCAAACCTGCATAGACGTGACTTGGCTGTCAGGTATTTCAGCGGGGACCGTGCAGCTGTTCTGCTCACGCTACAACTGTTGGCATGTTTAAGTTGCGACATTTTGGAAGCGTAGCAGAAAGAAGCAGGGAAGAAGAGCGCACGGCTGTGCTGCCTGCGTTTGCCACGCCTCGCTGCATTCCGGTGGCGCGCACAGCTGTGCTGCTTGCGTGTCCTTGTTCGTTTTGCCTTTCAGGCAGCAGGACTCAAAGACGCGTGGGGCTGTGCTGCTCACGCGCGCTCTTGACACATGGCTGCTCGTGATGTAACAGCTCGTCGCGCGTGGAAAAAATGCTGCGGCCCAAGCGTGCTTGAACGTTGGACCCACAGGTACCAGTGAACGATAGCACATGACACGAGAATGATAACACAATCGAATGTTGAAAACCATGATCGCATGGAAAGGCAAGTCCGCTGGCCTGAACAAGAAAGGTTGCAACTGTGCCACTTCGACTGTGCTGAGAAGAAAATTGACAGGTGGAACTGAGGTGAGATGAGCCAACACGTGTGCAAAGGCGTTGGGAGGAGAAGGGAGAGATGAAAAGAGAGTTGAGGAGAGTCAAGAAGATGTGCACAAGGTGAGAAGTCGTTGGAAGAGTTGACAAGTGGTTTCACAATTTGCGGCAAGAGGTCAGAAGCCCCGGAAAAGAGCATGGAAGTCTGCTGCAGCTCCTATAGGCAAACCTTGTTTTTAGATCCTATAGCGTTACATTTCTTAAACCTGGAAACTTCCACCACCCGCCTTGATATATATATATATATATAGGTACAGTCAAAACTCTGGCGTACTACTCTTGTAAAGGAGAGTTCTCTTGTGTCTGGAAAGTGCGCCAATCACTGTGTAGTGATAGGCACCCACAGCGCGATACCTAAAAGTGTGCGCATCTGAAGTCGTTTTGCACCAAAGTTGCGCACGCGCAAGAGGTGAAATTAGAGATAGTCCTAGCCCCTAGCGATACTTTGCGATACCCATTTGTTCAGCAAGTAGCCCCAGACCACAAATAGACCCTTTCCTTTCCTTTTCCTTTCCTTTTCGTTTCCTTTTCCTTTCCTGTTCCTTTTCCTTTTCCTTTTCCGTTAATTTTTGCTTTCCTTTCCCTTCCTTTTCCTTACCTTTTCCTTTCCTGTTCTATTTCCTTTTCCTGTTCCTTTCTTTTTTCCTTTCCTTTGTCCTTTCCCTTTTCTTTTCCTTTTCCGTTCCTTTTCCCTTCCAATTTTTTCACAAGGAAAGCGATAGGCCCCCCCCAAAAGCAATACCATTTTTTTGGAACTTGGCGAAGACAATGACTTTTGACAACGGCCCATACATACACATATATATATATATATAGATATATAGATATAGATATATAGATATATAATATGTATATCTATATATATATATATATATATATTTATTTATTATCTATATATATATATATGCATATATATATACACATTCCAAAATATGTGATTTCTGGTTCCAAGGGATTAGCCATAATGTCAGGAATTGCAATGATCATTCCAAGAGAGAAAGGCCAAGAAGATGAGCTAATTAGATCTAATTTGCTCAATTGATGGATGTCAAGTGGATATGCTCATTGAGTTTCTGTTCAACTGGGACCTCATTCTCACGTATGAACCTGCAGGCATCATAATGAGCATTTACAGTTGGGATTCCTCATGAATGAATACATTATGATACGTTCAATGTTGCCAACCCTGACAGAGGAACAGGCCTACCGCCTACAAATTCCACAGTTCTCACGAGGCATTCCTTCCCGGACGGTATGATGCTTGCTCAGTATACTAAGGATATATATATATAATTTATGGAAGAATTGCGTACCAAAAGCGCACAAACCATTGACAAACTTAAACCAATTTCCCCAACAAGCTGGTAGGCCTTTCGAAATTCACACTTTCCCAGCCGAAACTAATTTTGTAAAGTTGTCAACCTCTTCAAGATTCGACAGCGCTGCGGTAAATCTGTCGCCCAGGCGCGTTGTTGCTCCTAGTTGGTTTGGTGCCAGGTGTTGCCGATGTGGTGTCTTGCCAGATTCCCATTTGTGGCGATTCCCATTTGAGGTGACCAAAAGCAGCTGGCTACAGGCATTTTTGAACCTGTCAATCGCCTTAAATGTTGTGGGAGAAAACACCCAAACAAAAACCATTGTGTAGTTTGAGTTCCCAGATACTATGGTTTTGTTGCGGCTTTGGAAATGTACCCGGGCCCGCATTTTCAGTTGCTAGTTGACACCCGACATCACCAAACAACAACCTTCACTGTTCATTGTTTGTGGGTGGCGGCCGCCCAAGATCGCCCAACATGTATTTAATACATTTTTTGGATACTTTTGGTTGGTTCGATTTATTCATGTCTCTTGGCTAAGAACTAATGGTTGCTTGGTTCAAGTCTCATGTGTTTCTTCACCGCACATGTATATACAGCAATGCCCAAGTCCTAGGTGGAGTCATTTGATCATTTTGGGAATGGCAAATCTCAAAAGCAAATCTGCGTTTGTACAGTGAGCACTTAACATGTGGATACATTTGGTAATTTCATATGTGAATATATATATAGATATCATTTATGAATGGGCCATCGTCCAGTTTGCAAATTGTGAGTTTACAGATCCTCATTGGTTCTATACCGAGTATCTTCCCATTATCCCCATTTTAGATGATCAAATCCTCATGAAGATCCTATAAAATCATCATTAGCAGCCTTTTCAGGTGCGCGTCATGTGCACCCGTAGCGCCAATACCTTCGTGAGGATCGTCAGTGGCGGAGGCCAGTCTTGGAACGCCGCCTGGAGCAGGGATTCAATACCAATAGGATTTAATAACCAAATTGCACATTTCATATACTTTTCTTAGGATGTGACAATTGGACAATTAGGAAATTCGGATGTAACCCAGGGAAATTTATAAATTATTAAATAATATAAAAAAATAATTGCATAAAATTGTATATTACGTATACGCATGCACATACACACACATATATATTTATATACCTGCATCTTCCAAAAGACCTTAATTTCAGCCGCCTTTTCTCAAATATCAGCCTGCGGACTTTCAGGGCAGAAAATGAAACCTCAGGCGGAAAGTGATTTTATCCATATTTTGAAGTATTCTGATAAGATCCTGGTGGACGATCCAGGTGAAAAGAAATGCTCTGTGGGTGATGTTCGCTGTTTTTTTATTCAAATTTTAAATTTCTATGTTTTTTTTTCGGGCGGAAACACCCACGAAACGGGCGAAAACACCCACGAAACAGGCGAAACCACCCGACATGAGATTTTCATGTAAAACAGTAAACTTCTTTAACACTGTTATCAACAATATATAGTGTGAGCGGGCATCTTAACCAAACATCATCAACATCACTAAAAACACAATCGGGCAGAAAAAACCACCCCAGGCGAAAAAAATCTATTCGGGCTAAAATTTCAGCCTGAACAGCTTCGGGCTGAAAAAACGGCCTGCGGAAGGATATATACAATTATATATATATATATATACATACGATAAAACATATCCCTAGCGCTCCAAATATCATCTGAATTGCGTTGTTTGGACCCTAAAACTCAGCCCCAGCCTTGGCGTCAAAGGTGTTTGAGGCTGTTGGGATCTCACAGTATTCTTTTCGGGGGTCGCTATATGTTGCCGATGGTGATGTAACATGGGGATATAGTCAGCATCATCATTATAACATGTTTACATGTCCCATATATGCTCCACCTTTATAATGGGGGATTTGGTCATGGGGATGTGAAGGTGGTACATGGTGGACTCAGCAACACATGGATACAAGGGGGGTTCCATGGGAAAAGGTTGATCAACGGATGGGATTGATCACCAAGGGTTGTAGGGAACAAAAACGGCTGAGGGGCAGCTAGTCCAGGTGGCCTAGCGGAACCCTTTGTGGATTTTAGCTATAGATTGGCTATCAATACACCAATTTCGTCAAATGTCTAAAGCTATAATTGTTTATGGTTTTTCCTCAATCCCATGAAATCCCACCAACAAATCTATAAAATCTCAGCAGCCAGATGGCACTTCTTGGTTGTCCCAATAGTTTGAGATTCGGCACAGCCTTGATTCGAGGCAGTGAGGAGGAGCGTCTCCGCAGCCGGAATTGGTGTGAGGGAGACTCAGCGAAGCCGTCGGCAAAGCCGGGGAGTTGAGAAGGGTGGCTTTGAGTAGGGAAAACCCATAGCAAATAGGTGAATACAGGTGATTTTACCAACAAAAACTGGGGAAATACTGTTAATAATATGGAATTACAACCAACAAACATATATGGGAATATCGTGGGAATTTCGCTGATTTCAGGACTGTCAATTCCCCTCTGAAGTCCTAGGCATTTCGTCCATGAGCTTTGCTTGGTGCATCCACTTTGCGGTGGCCTCGTGGACTGCACTGGGGAATTTTGCTCCTGTGCCTGCAACACCCCCCTATGAAAGCATGGGTAAGTCGGGGAATTTTACATATTTCGGACCATACAATGATTACAATGGGGCTAGGAGGATGGGATAAGTAATGTCGGATCCTGATTAGTGTAGGGCCCCTCCATTAATCAATTTGAGGAGTCTCTTTAGTGTCAATTTTTTAAAGGACTGGGTCTGACTAAAATTTTATCAATTGATTTTGGTTGGTGTCAATTTCCTCGCAATTGATTTTCAAATCAGTTTCAATTGATTTCAATTGATTTTCAGATTGATTTTCAGATTGATTTTTACTTGGTTTCAACTTACTTTCAATTGATTTCGATTGATTTCAACTGATTTTGTTTTATTTTCAATAGATTTCAATTGATTTCAACTAATTTTGTTTTATTTTCACTTGATTTCAATTAGATTTCAATTGATTTCAACTGATTTTGTTTTATTTTCACTTGATTTCAATTAGATTTAAATTGATTTCAATTTATTTTCAATTGATTTTCAATTGATTTCAATTGATTTTCAATTTACTTTCCATTGATTTCAATTGATTTTCAATTGATTTCGATTTATTTTTCAAGTGAAATCCAATAGTGATCCCGTAGAAAAATCGTAGAAATATCATGAACATCCTACAGAAATAAATCCATAGAAAAATCATGGACACGAATGCAAATAGCATAGAGACCACAAAGAAATCCCATAGAAATCCAACAGAAAAAATAGAAATCCCACAGTAACCCCATGGAAATATCACAGAATTATCGTGGAAATCCCGCAGGAATCCCGTTGAAATCCCATAGCAATATTATAGAGGAATTCCATAGAATCACCGTGGACATATCATCGTAATCCCATAGAAATATCTTAGGAATATCACTGGGTTCCCATAGACAGGAACCCCATAGAAATTCATAGAACTCCATAGAACTATCATAGAAATCCCATAGGAATTGCATAGAAATCCTTTAGAAATACCATAGAAATACCATGGAAAGTAATCCCACAGAAATATCATAGAAACATCATGGAAATCCAATAGAAATCGTGTAGGAATCGCATAGTAACCCCATAGAAATCCCATAGAAATACCATCAACATCCCATAGGCCCATAGAATCCATAGACAGATCATGGAATAGAATGCAAATAGCATAGAACCCGCAAAGAAATCCCATAGAAATACCACAGAAACCCCATAGGAATATCATCGAAGGAAGTTTAGAAGTCAAACTTCCGACAATATGGAGAGATGAAAAAGCAGTCAGCAGGGAGAAGTGTCAGAAGAGAAAAGATCAGAAGAAAGAAGATGCAGGTGCGCGAAAAGGTAGGAAAGTCGCGAAACATTGTGTTTTTCGTGGTTTTGTGGCTCCGGAGGGTCGAAAAGTAGGCTGGCTAAAGCGGCGGGTGCGGAGACATCTGGGGAGATGAGAGATGAAAAGTTGCACGCCGTTGTGGTGCGAAGCCGATTTCGAAGTGAAAAGGTACAAAACACCTCAGCGCCGGACCACTTTTGGAAGTTGAGATGTTGAAAAAGTGCATGGCGTTGTGGCGCGAAGCACATTTGGAAGTAAAATGTGTT
>Ga0126342_10016460_pt1 | contig 12881 bp, 14 predicted proteins | sample Cyp1metagenome_FD_92528 | JGI IMG/M metagenome (GOLD analysis project Ga0126342, IMG submission 92528) | Coral microbial communities from Lord Howe Island, Old Settlement Bay, Australia - Cyphastrea 1 metagenome | ecosystem: Host-associated > Invertebrates > Cnidaria > Coral ... | reverse complement strand
TACTAAAATGACTAGCAATCTCCTGAAGAATCAGGTAACGGGGCTGGCCGCCCTCCCCTTTACTTCGTGAAGTAAAACTCAAGGTAGCCCCTCTGGAGCTACCTTTCGTGACTATGGTTGATGTTTAACTCACCATTCTTGTTTGCTAAATCCTCATTGTTGTTGGTAGAATTTCCATGTTGCTGGTTCAATCCCCATTTTTGCTGGCTAAAATCAACATGTTTGCTGGTTAAAATCCTCATTGTTGGAAAAAATACCAAGTTCTTGCCGGTACAATCCTTTTTTTCTGTTTGTTGACTCCCCATGTGAACTGGTTGTTTCCCAATTTTTGCTGGTTAACTCTCACTTTTTGTTGTGAGATCCCGGGTTTTCTTCCGCTGATGTCACCGTGTGTTCTTCCAATTTCTTCTGGTGCGCTCCCCACCTTTGATGGTTAAAATGTTGGGTTTTTCCATTTCAAATCCCAGTTTTCTATAGTTTTCTGAGATGCATCTCGTAAAATCCACACGTGTTCCATGTTTGTTGCACCCCTTGACGGCCTCAAAAATGACGCTGCGAAGCTTGGGATCTGCCAGGTGCTCCGTCAAGGTCTGTTGCAAGCGCTGAAGACCTCGGCGGACTCGGCGCCATGGGGATGTCATGGAGATATTCATCATCATCAAACATAAATATTAATGAATAGTGGGAATATTAATATCATGGAATATGAATATCACTATTGTAAATATAATAACCATATATGCAATCATACATGTTACTAAATAACCACTATAATAATCACTATAACCATGTAAATATCATAAGGGATATTCATGAATGATTAATGGGAACCTATAACCTCTGACAGGGGATTATCAACATTAATAGTTATAATTCTATAATGGGAACCTATACCCTATAACATTAATATTAATATGAATGATATATGGGGATGACGAATGTTCTAGGTTCACATTAATATTATAATCATTAGTTTAATCACTATTGTAAATGATAAATATCATGAGTAATGTGTCTGATGATTTTTCACTATTGGAAATATTATGATCATATACATACATTATTAGTCATCATCCCCATCAATATATCAATGAAATATTGTAAATATGGTTTGTGATATGAACACTATGGGGATGATAGTGTAAATATGATAATCATATATGTTACTAATCATGCTCACGTCCATTAGTCACCGGATAAAATACGTTTACTGTAATGGTTATAATCACAATTGATTTCCATATCATATGCTTAATAACAATCATGGGGTGATGATAGGAAACAAATGGAAGCCTATACTAACATTTGTTCAATATATATATATGTGAGAGAGTATATATATATATATATGTGTGTGTCTATATACATATATGTGCATATACTTATATATATATATATATATTGGTTACTATGTATTATCATGTGGAGATCGACTTGTTTATGGTGATTTATAATACCGTTATATATATATATATCACTGCACCACTATGAAAGGACATTGGTTTATCTTGTGAATACATATGGGGATATTAAACCATAGCATGGATAGAACGTTGAAAGTTGAAAGCAACAATATGATTCACATGAGAATATGATATAAATTGTATAAGCAAACATCATTGTGATATCATGGGATATAAAGGTGATATACATATATAATGGGATATAATGTGATATGATGGGATATGAAATAATGGTGCAGTTACTCATTTTATTGACCACACCGCCAGAAAACCCTCTTCACCATGTGTTTTTCCCCAACGCTCCGTGATAGAGATAGACCGACAAAGTACTGAATTGCAAGAAACAGAGACCAAACTCCTAAGCGTTTTTTCACGCCTCCACCCCTTAGCCAAACAAGATCGCCCCACACTTAAAAAGCTTCTTACTAGAGACCCTACTCTCTTTGGGCAACTCCAGCACGCGCCAAAGCGCCCGAAACACGTGCTGGGTACAGAAATGGAAGAGATTGGTTGCGCATGGCAAGCGTTTTAAAAAAATAATAGATAAGCTGATTTGATGAATGGTAATCCATGTCGGGGTGAAAATTACAGGGTAAAAAAGGGAAACGCAATGGTCCCACATGTTGTAAAGCCCTAAGTGTCTTGTTTTAAGCGAAACGTTACGGTATTGCAAACACCCCTGGATTCAAAAGTCAAAACCCGTGGGTTACTGTAAGTTTTTACTTCTTGAAACCAATCCCTTGACTGTAGGAACCATGGTCAAAAGGATGTTCTTTCAACTCAAATGGTCTGGTATGGTCATGTCAGCGTCCTAGAAACAGTACCGTATGAATGAAAGAGGGGTCGTTGGGGAGATGGTGAGCACGGGTCATCTCAAGATTCTACCGCCAGCGGAACAGTGGCATTCGCTGAGTTTCAAGCATTGAGGATCGCCACCTGAAGAGGGAGTTTGCCATTCAGCCATGCGATTTTCGGTTCCGCACATGCAAATACATCTGTGTACATATAGATTGTAGATATGTATATTACATACATCACATACATTTTATAAAAAAAAAAACAGTCCATTGCATTACATTACATTGCGTTGCATTACATTGCATTACATACACACCATATCATACATACATTGGGTCCGTTGAATACACTGAATACATTACATACACTATGTGCATTGCGCACATTAGATAGATTAGATACATGAGATACATTAGACACATTACATACATACAGAAATTACAGTACAGACATGCATGCATGCATGCATTCATTCATTCCATCCATCCATCCAGCCAGCCAGCCATACAGCCTTCCTTCCATCGATCCACCCATCCATGCATGCATACATACATACAGACACACACACACGGAAATACATACACACAAACAGACACAAATGCATGCATACATACATGCCATGCCATGCCATACTTTACGCGTGCCGCACCATACATGCATACATAATTGAAAGGTTGATTAACCAACAGCCCCAAAAGCCTAAGTTGGAAGCCACAACACACCGAGGGCAGCAGCTGCGGCCTTTTTCCATCGAGCCAAAACGGTATTGAAGATGCAATCCAGTTAAGTAAAGGACCCAAAGACCATCCGGTGCAATACCTGGGCCACTCAAAACTTGCATTGCCGCCTTGTTCAAGACACACATCTGCCACTCTGATGAACTGACACAACAGAGCTTCGCTTGCCTTTCTGTCCTCTTCAATGCGGGCATGCAAACGAGGATTCTTGGCTTGTTGAGATGCTGCCAGTGTGACCAAGGACGACACTCAATTGAGCAATGAATCGAACAACCTGGCAAGGCTTTGACTTGATCAATCAATTGCTCACTGCTCTTCGGATCTTCTAGATTCTAGACTGACGTGTTCTCTGCATAAACGAATGACTTGAGCACCAAGCTCGGCCCCTACATTTCCTAAGTTGGAATCTTTATCACAAGCAAATTCAAAAAGAACGTTTGATCCTTTCAACGAATGCCGACCCTTCAATTGCCGGGCGCCTATGGCGGTGTCATTTTGTGGGTGGGCCGTGGCGCCAAGGCTGCCAGTCACGCCCCCCTGACTCAATGATTCACTGAAAATGTCTTGGACACATTCACGAGACAAAAATGAACACGCATCATTAGCAACTTCGGCAACAACTGACAATCCAGCAACTGACGAACTGTCGGGAGATTTCTTATGCTCATCATTGCTGCCCGGCGGGAATTCAGGAGCTTCTTCATCGGACGACTCTTCTCTGATGGATGGTGAAGGGGAAACATCGAATCTACCAGAAATCAACGCATCATCCATCGTTGGCAAAGACTCACCCTGCAAGGCCTCAACTTGAGCAGGCACGACAAGGTCGCCAGCCTCATCTGACTTGCCAAAAGCACGTTCAAAGCGCTCAATGCACTCCTTGTTGTGGCTTGAAGTGTCATTGTCACAACCTTTGCATCCAGGCGATGCGCCAATTTTCAACATGCGTTTGTAAGTGATGTACACCCATCGACTCTTCTGCTTGGCTTCCGGAGTGCTGTCAACAAACGGAATAGGCAGTGACTCAATGTCCAGAAGCTCTACACGTCGGGGATCTTCAAGATCATGCAAAGCCTTTTCTGCCGCCAAGTGCCAAGGAAAAGCCATTTCTTTTGGAATGTAAACTTCTGCATCATGAAATGTGAAATGGGGATCACGCTGAGATCTTCTTTGAGATGGCTGTACAACACACAGTACAAGACACCTTTGTATCGAAGTCCAAAATCCAACCTCCAACCAACAAAGAACGCAGGTTCAGCATTGGGACTGAATTTGAACTTGCCTTGTTGTTTCGTCCTTACAAATGCAAGTTGGCCAAGCAAATAGTCAGGACCAAAAAACTCCTCACCTAAACCTTTCTTCCAACGAGTTATCCCAGAGGCATCAACAAACTTTGCTGACATAATCGTTGCCACATCACTGCAAGCTTGTGGCCACAGCTGTGGACGTGCAGCAAAAGCTGCTTGAAGAAGTGACCGAGCTACTTCTTGAAACGATCGGATTTCACGTTCCAGTTGCCAATTGTGAGGAAAACGGCTCGGCACAGAGGCTTCTGATAGCCAACCTTGCTCAACTACCGCCTTAGGGATCTTACCAGCAGCGTCTGATTTCACAATTGTAAAATCACTACCACGCAAACCAACAAAGTGCTTGAAAGATGAAGCCACTTGCGCAGCATCGCGGGAAACTGAAGGATATGCTGGAATGAAATTTGAGAAACAATCTTGGATGATGAATACAGAATGTTCTTCTCCTTTTGCTGATTTAAAAACGATGATGTGATCGCACGCAAGTTGTTGACCAAAGGCGTCAGGGTCCGGCAAGTCAATACGATCCTCAGACTGACGAATTGAACGCGCTCTCTTGCTGTACAACCGGGCTCGATTGCAAGCATCACAAAAAAAGGTGATTTTGGCCAATGAGTCAAACAATGTTCTTTTGATAATGCGATACCCCGACCCTCTGCAACTTCACCTGGAATCTCAACTGCAGCGTCAACAAGCTTTGGAGAATCATGCTCAACAGCGACACCACCATGTCCTTGAGGAGCATGGACAACATCGGGCTGGAACAACGGATCCGCATCCAAGTCTGGAATGGCATCAGGAGATTCAACAGGTGCAGGCATGCCAGGAATGATATTGAACTTTTGAGTGAAAAATGGAACATACTCATGAACTCTCGAAGCATGAATCTTGGACCCTCATCGCAATCAACAAACATCTTGGCCCCCCTTCTTGACATAAAACGGCAGTTCACCTGGCATCCACAAAAGACATGCCGTCCGCAACATCCTGCCAAATCGATCGAACATAAGGGCAACCGGGAAGCAAAAAATGATTGGCATCTGAAAAGTGAAAACAGAGAGACTCATGCGATGGACCAAGGAAAGGCCGAATAACCGAAGAATCAACTCCCTGTTGGGCCAAGGCTTCATGAGAAACCAAGTGACGACCAGCTCCACTGTCTGCGGCAAATTCCAAAAGACCATCAACTCAAAAAACCATAGATGACAAGGCAGCTACAAGTGCAACTGCAGCCATAGCCTTTGCCTTAGCCGCTGGTTTGGACGCTGGCTTCGCTTTGGGCTTGGTCTCTGAACTAGCTAGTCCCCCCTGGATTGGCCTTCTTGGAGGAGTCATGAAGATATGGGCACTTGTCACCGTGAACACACCCCATCAGCATTTGGTAGAAGACGCATGGTGTTTTGGCCTTTTCTTCTGGAGACATTTCCCCTTTCGATTTTTCCTTTTCCACCCTTCTGAGCATTCTTGGTACGATCTGCTTTCGGCTTTGGAGTCGCCTTTGTAGTAGTGGCAGCAGCGGCAGGTGCAGTTGCGGTCGATTTTGCAGGAGCGGCAGGAGCGGCCTTTGGTTGCTTCTTCCCTTTTCTTGCCAAAAGATGTTCAAGGCAAATCACAATCAAATTCCACAATGAGAGATGTTTGGGAAATGCTAAGCTGATGAAGTCAAATTGATGAAGTCAAGTCGATGATGTTGCCGAGGCAAAGTGCCAAACTTCTGAAGAACACTCAAAGCAAAATGCCGAGAACACAAATTGCAGTCTTGGGCTTATGCTCAAAGAAAAATGCCGAGACCCTGAAGACCCACACACAGCAAAATGGCGATGAAATCCGGAGCACGGTACTCCCGCTGTGGCACTAACGCAGCCTTTCAGCAGTGAGGCACTTTAGGCACTGCTCTTAGAAAAGTATTTTACAAACTTCTTTGCCGTCGACAACAGAGGCTCCGAAGAAATTGACCAGCCAACGCACTCCTGTCTCAAAAGATCAGAGCGACGAGTCCTTGGTTTCAAGACTTGTCCAATCGGCCTGCTCGCCTCCGAAAACTCCTGGGTGATTTCCAAATTATCAGAACCAGTTGCGCCGGACCGGCAGACCACTTTGCTCCGTGCTGTGAATCAGATTCTCCCAGTTGCAAGAGGACGACTCAATGTGGCTGCAAATCACAAGATGGACCGTGCATTAAGACAGTTGGCACAAGTGGCTTAACTCAGTTAATGTAGCCTTCTGCCGGTGAGGAATCTGCCCGTCAGCGTCAATCCACTCAGCACGCCACCTTGTAATGCGATCGGTGTCCAGCACCTGGTGCCAGTCACAATTGCCGATCCTGGCAACTTGCAATGTCCTCCTCAACTTTCACCAGAGAACGCTGGTCTTGCGACCAAAGGTATGATTTCACACTCGAATGAAGTCTTGCTGGAGTAAGATCTGCATTACGAACCCAAATGCTTCAGTCACAGGTGGAAGCCCAGGGAATGGGAATGCTTTGTACCACTGAGGCCACTGAGGTCTAGAAAAACGATACGGATCAACCAGAGATGATGACGCTGATGCAGGCTCACCGGAATCGTCTCCAATTGTAATCACTCGCGGCCGTGATGAAGAAGATGGAGCAGAGACAGGCTTCGCCTTAGGAATCACCGACGAAGAAGCAGATGCACTAGCCTTAGGCTTGGCAGATGCCGACGCAACTCTGCTTTTCGTTTGCCGTAGGGATCAGACGAACCACGGGCTTTAGGAACCAGTCCAACTGTGCGCACAAGCTGATACAACGCCGACTGAGGGACCAACTGCACCAACCTCAAATCACTGAGCGACCTCCGAGGCTCTGGATACTCCACAAGTTAGGCACCGTCGTCTAAAGAAACCGGATTCGGCTCCCAGGTCCTTGCCGTGTGGAGAGGTCTCGCCTGACCACCCTGGGCCTCCTCCACACGATGGCGAATGTACGCCTGCGCTTCCTCTGCACGGCCTTGCCAGAGCGGATCCCACGAGTCCGACCAGGTGCTTCACCATGTTCCCTGGCGAACTCTTCGTAAGTATCTTCCATGTACAGGCTTTTAGGGAGCCTCCCAACCACAAAAATATTTGATGGGGTAAAAGGAACCAACCACAACAGCAACAATCGCAACAATCAAAGAGACCGATACGGCTGATAACCAATTGACATGTTGATTAACCAAGAAGCCACAAAGCACCGAGGGCAGCAGCTGCGGCCTTTTTCCATCGAGCCAAAATGGTATTAAAGATGACATGGACCTTGACCGGAAAGGAAGGGTTTAGATAATGAACAAGTGGGTATGGTTTACTCCACAATATTCAAGTTACTTACATTACATTACATTGCATTGCATTGCATAACATCACATCACATTACATCACATTGCATCACATTGCATGGCATTGCATGGCATTGCGTTGCATTGCATTGCATTACAATGAATGACATGACATGACATGACAGTACATGACCTTGCATGACATTACATGACATTACATGACATTACATGACATAAGATGGCATAACATGACATAACATGACATAACATGACGTAACATGACATACCATCACATTACATGGCATTACATGGCATTACGTAGCGTTACGTTGCTTTACATTGCACTACATTGAATTGCATGATTACATTGCATTTTGTTGCATTTTGTTGTATTTTATTACCTAGCATTACTTTCCATTACATTACATTGCACTACATACATACGTACATATGCAAATACATTACTTTCATACCTGCACACATATACTATGTATGTACTATGTACTATATACCATATACGATTTACTGTATACTATTATACTATTTACTATATACTATTTACTATTTACTATTTACTATATACTGTATACTATATACTATATTATATACTATTTACTATATACTATATACTATAGACACTATATACTATAGACACTATATACTGTATACTATATACTATATACTATATACTAGATACTACATACTCCATACTGTACATCATTGGTTGGTTGTTGGTTGAAAACTTTCAGCCACTTTTGTCTTGTCCGTCTCAGCTCTCTACGGAAGCCAAAGGACAACAAGGTGGGTCTCAGGAGCTGGTAGACAGACATGTAGACCTCCACTGGGTTTCTGCGAAGTCACTGGCCCGCACTAAAAAGCATCAGGCAACCGACCAGCATGGTTGAACGTCTTTTTTGAAAACACACCACAACTGTCCAACCCAAAAAATTGGGATCTTGTCCTCCAACATTTGGTGAAAGATTGGGCATGACCAAATTTGTGGCTCCATTGGCCATTGAGAAAACTGATTGAACGGACAGATTTGCACTGAGAGGTATTAATAATTATTAATATAAGGTGTATATATATTTATATATATATAAATATTTATATATATATATATAAGTCGGTTCCAAAACAGTGGAAAATCAATCCTTGAAGCATCATTGAGTTGGCCCAGAACTTTGACAAAACACGGCCTGCTGCTCTCGCGGTGTGTCCACACCTTGGGCGACAATTCCATCCGCGGTGGCCCCAATCATAAAGCCCCTTTTTTGGGTATCATTGTATCATCCTTGACACCCCCACATGATGAAGAAATTGGGAAATAGGGGGTTGTGGCTGTGTGTGTGTGTTTCTGGTTGATGATGTTTGTTTGTTCACCTGTCCACCCTATCGCCTTTTGGGAAATCAAAGGGGTTGGTTTGGTATATGTGTCCCATCTGCCACCATGATGATGCGCCTATCGTTCAATGGGCGTACCGACAAAACAGACAAACCCCAGATTTGTAAACGCTTGAACTGTTTAATTTGGGTGGTACCAGTTTGGTTCCAAAATACCAATGTTTGGGGTGGGGGGGCAAGGCGTCCATCTATTCATCACTTGTCGTAAATAATATACTGCAATCAATCCCATTAATATGCAATTTTCCCTTTCTGGCACTTCCCACACCTGGTACAGTAGGTGTTGTACTTGCTGTTGCCCTGTTTGGGTCATGAGATGGTTATTTCCCATTCTCAGTGGGTATGCCACCAATGTTACATCATGTCCCTGTCCACTTTTGTCTCAGGGGGGGTTCAACCTCAGCTCCACACTTTCAGGCAGTTCTGCAAGTTCTCGTTGAAAGTTCGGGGCTGCCACCCTGTGGCACTTGATGGAGTGAAGTCTATCATGGAATCATGGGGATATTACTTCGATGTAGTGGAGACACAGCCATTAGGATATGGAGTTCGTGATCCTCTCACATCCGATCCTGGTGGCATCAACAAGTTGTTTAGTCAACTTAGCTTCTGGCAATCTTCTCACTTCAGTTACGAGCCTTTTCGCCTGGACGTGACTGGCTCTCGCGATGGCTTCTTTGCCAGTGTCACAAGGTTTCCTCCAATTGGAATCCTTATGGTCATCCCAGAAATCCAATATTTGCACCTCCTCTTGGCTGAGCTCAGGTGTGTCCTGGAGTGGCTGCGGCTAACTTGTACGTATCACATCTGTGTATTATGAATGGTGTGTTGTGTGCTGATGTTTATCATGTATGTAATACGAGTATATGCATATATATATATATATATTCATATACATATACATATATATATGTATACATTCATTCATTCGTTCGTTCGTTCGTTCATTCATTCATGTTCATTCATTTTCATTCATGTTCATTCATTTTCATTCATTTTCCTTCATGTTCATTCATGTTCATTCATGTTCATTCATGTTCATTCATGCTCATTCATTTTCATTCATTCATTCATTTTCATTCATGTTCATTCATTTCCATTCGTTATTTCATTAATTTCCATTCGTTATTTCATTCATGTTCATTCATGTTCATTCATGTTCATTCATTTTCATTCATGTTCATTCATGTTCATTCATGTTCATTCATGTTCATTCATTTCATTCATGTTCATTCATGTTCCATTTCATTCATGTTCATTCATGTTCATTCATTTCATTCATGTTCATTCATTTTCATTCATTTTCATCCATTTCATTCCATCCATCCATCCATCCATCCATCCATCCATCAATTCATTCATTCATTCATTCATTCATTCATTCATTCATTTCGTTTCATTCATTCATTCATTCATTCATTCATTCATTTCATTTCATTTCATTTCATTTCATTTCATTTCATTCATGCATTAATTCATTCATTCCATTTCATTTCATTTCATTCATTTCATTTCATTTCATTCATTTCATTTCATTCATTTCATGTCATTTCATTTCATTCATTCATTAATTCATTCATTCCATTTCATTTCATTCATTTCATTTCATTTCATTTCATTTCATTCATTTCATTTCATGTCATGTCATGTCATGTCATGGCATGTCATGGCATTCATTCATTCATTCATTCATTCATTCGTTCATTTCATTTCATTTCATTTCGTTTCGTTTCATTTCATTTCATTTCATTTCATTCGTTCATGCATTTCATTCATTCATTCATTCATTCATTCATTCATTCACTTATATACGAGTATATGTGTGTACAGTGTATATATGAGTATATTATATACTGACAGTGTGTATATGTATATACATACGTATGTATAAGTATATATATACATATATACATACATACATATACATATGTCATATGTATGTGTGTGTGCGTGCACATTAGTATCATATAGTTGATTGGAAAGAGTTTACCTTTCACCCTATCGCTGCCAGGCTGCCAGCCAGGCGAGTTTTCTCCTGCAAGTTGTCTTCCTCAGTGTTGATGCCGAACCAGGATCCAGGTGCAACACCTGGCTCCCAAGGTGGGCTGTAAATCAAAAACCTGGGGAAAACCTTTGGAAAACCCACCAAAATCGCCGTTCATCATCCGAACTGTAGTGTTATCAGTTTTGACTCATACCCATTGGAAAAAAATTAACAATTGGTGAGGCATGGCACACCGCGAATCGCGCCTAAAAGCTTCTCAATATCTCTGGTGAGTTCAAAGACTTTTGGATCCTGGTGGCTATGGAACATGTCCACTTTGCAGGCACCGTGGCAACGTGAGTCGACTGCTACACCCACCTGCCCATGAGGGAAGATGGCGCCAAACATTTGATCATACCCCTGACCTGGCACAATGTCGTGGAAGCACCAACCAAGAACAACTGAACAACCGAAAAAAGAGCCAGCAACAAGTCCAAAGCACACCATCAAGCACTTGGCCGGTGAGGCGAGTGTCTGGGAAGCCAAATTTCCTGCAAATCAAAGGTCGGTATCACCGGTCCAAAATGGGAGCTCCCAGAAATTGACACAAGCAAACTAGATGCTGGGTATCTCGAAAATGGTGGTCTTTTGCTATGAATCAACATGGGAATTCCACTGACCTGGAAGATCCTGGAAGATTTGAGACCCAAAATTACCATCTGCGGTTCCAAACTTCAGCAGCCATGCCTCAGCAAGTGTCGGCATGAGGAGATGAACAGCGCTCCAATGCCCATCCGCAGAAGTGCTGTATCTGACTTCTTACGAGCTCCTGCACCGTTGCAGGGGCCCCAAGGTGCACGGTTCCATGGGTGCCATGAGGTATCCCCACATGCTAAGAAAACCTAAGAAATGTGTCGATTACCCTCGCCGGTGTTGTGGATGAATGTCTTTTTTGCTGGTGAATCTCGAGTTTTGCTGGTTTAGTCTCACTTCGTGCTGGTTAAGTCACCATTTTTGTTCCTCACTTCCCAAAGGTTCCAATCCAGACGACCAGTCGAACCCCCAAGCTGCTCTGCGCTCTTGCTGTTGCATCTAGGAGCTGCTGTTGAAACTCATCGCCTTGGTTGCCGTGACCCGTGGTATGGAAATGGAGACGAAACCCGAAAAACAAAAGTTCAATCTGTAGTCATGCTTCATGGAGATTGTCATCCATGGTGATTATATGTAAATACAGTTAGAAGAATATCTCCTGCTTCCAAGGTGATAGAAGCTGACACAGTTGAGGCAACCTCTTTGAGGCTCGAATGATAGTGGAGATGAGACTACCATGCTGGAGCCCACATCGCAACATCATGGCTGATTGGTGGCTTCCACATGGTTAGATGCATCATGCAACTAGTGGTAAACTGTGGCCTCAAAATCCTCTCAGGATCAAACAGTCATGAAGATTTGAAACACCAGGTGATTTATATCTCCTTGTAATTGTATGGCTGTCTCTGAATATGTGTTCTTGTTTATTCAATTTCATGAGGAAAATGATGATAAACCATGGTTACAGTAAGCTTTTCTCCCGAAGATTTTCCGACAAAACCATATCAGCCCTGCACTGGCACATGCATTCTTCACCTTCTCCAAGAACCGTTTGGCCTCGAAAACTGGCACTCAGAACCACAACTGGGGCGTGATGTTAGACACACACCACCTGGCTTAAGTTATCACCACTTACCCACTATGATTTTGATTGTTATTGTCTCAATTATACATGTGTATATATATATGTATATATATGTGTGTGTATGCATGCATGCATGCATGCATGCATGTATGCATGTATGCATGTATGCATGTATGCATGTATGCATGTATGCATGTATGCATGTATGCATGTATGCATGTATGCATGTATGCATGTATGC
>Ga0126342_10016459_pt1 | contig 12882 bp, 15 predicted proteins | sample Cyp1metagenome_FD_92528 | JGI IMG/M metagenome (GOLD analysis project Ga0126342, IMG submission 92528) | Coral microbial communities from Lord Howe Island, Old Settlement Bay, Australia - Cyphastrea 1 metagenome | ecosystem: Host-associated > Invertebrates > Cnidaria > Coral ... | reverse complement strand
TGACAGAATCAATTGAAATATGAAAGTATCAACTTAATGACTGCGCAGTCCTTGAACAAGTTGACACCATGCCTTTGGGCCCAGAAGAACACTCGAGTTCTGGTGGCCTGAATAAGATCTTTTCTTCCTATTCGGGGTCTGCATTTGCATCCAGGGTCTGCAAAATCTATGCCTTAACATCTCTTCCCTGGTATGACTATTTCATGGATCGCTCGTCACTCTTTCATACCCCATAGTCAAGTTCAAGACCGGCTGCTGCTGCCCTCCGCTACCAATTTAGATTTCTTGGAAAGCCTTAGCAACCAAAAACAGAGCTCTCTTATGAGTCTGCAGACTCAGTCAGAGACTCAGACATTGAAAGTCAGTAAGTTTTAGACTCAGTGAGTCACTGAGTCTGCTGGTCAGTGCTGTGTCAAACAATCAGTCAGCCAATCGTCAGTCAGTGAGCCAGTCAGCCTAGCATCCAGAAGACAGTGACAGAAGTTTCAAAGCTGATATTCTAGTTACTGAACCATTACCATTGTTAGGAAAAAGACGTAACACTGACCACTGCAGACCAGTATCCTGGCTGGACCGACCGTGAGCAAATGGTGCCAAGATTATAGAAATTATATATATATATGTATTATATATATTATATATATATATATGCAAATTAAGAAAGGAATATAGCATGAGACTCACCCATGCCCAGTGATGCCAAAACACGATTCATGTGATGTAAATTGTCCCTGCAGCTACTTCAAAGCGGCAGCAAATTTCTTCTCCGTCGCGAAATTTGTCAGTCAGCGGGCTTGGAGCAGTCAAGTGGTTCACTGTGACTTTCAAGTCTTAAACTTCAGAATTTAAATTGCCCTATGCCAGCCGCGATCATGCGGCGAGTCGCTGCAGGTGAGACCAAGTCATGCCCACCGTCAACCAAATTATTATGTCTCTGCGTCACTTCCCTATAATTTTCAAATCATTTCACATTTCACTGACTGACTTGGTTTTATGCACCGCCCTGCCGACGTCCCTTCACTTCGCTAACTAATCCTCAGTGACTTCATCTTCCTCAACCGGCTGCTCCTCTTCAACACCCTCTGCAACTTCAGCAGAAGCCGCAACAGCAGCACCACCATCAGCAGCGCTCGCAGGGGCGCCGCCAGCCGCAGCAGTCTCTGATGCAGCCTGTTGCATCATCATATCCTCGGAGCGAAAAAAAATCGGCCACAGGCAATCGTGATTTAAGAAAATGAGGTCAGGACGGCCAACTGCTTCACATCCAGCGTTGGCTTGCCCTTCTCGATTTCCACCCTGCAGGCTTCCTGAAAGAAATGGTGGTGGTGATCCAAATTTCAAATCAAAGCGAACGACGATTGGCGCTGACTCAAACCGTGAATTTTTACATGGAATTGCCTGTGGCTCAGTGTCACACACCATTGACTATGATATTTGGGTTCCCAGCGGTGATTTCCATCTGCTTGTCAGCAGAGACGGCCGGATGCTTCTTGATCTGAAGCAAGGCAATGGCAAGTGCGTGGCACCCTTTGACTCAATGACCATCAAATCAAATCAACTAACTAGACGACAAAGTATGACAAAGCTTAAGGTACCATGAAGCAGCTGCAAAAATTCACAGTGAGAGGATGAGAACCTGAAAGCAAACTGACTGGCTAACCCCACCGTCATCACTTCGTGGCCCTTGAACTTGATGCCCCACTTCTGGTCCTTGTGGTAGCAGTACTTGTAAGCTTTCTGGCTGCAGGGGCCTTTGGGTTCCACAGAACGTCCAGCTGGACGCTTAATGGGCCCGTTGCCCCGGCCCCGGCTCTTTGCAGTACTGGCGCTCGGCGGCGAAGCATCGAAACCAGTCGTGCCACCATCAGCCGCGGCGTCAGGATTCTGCTCAGAATCATCTGCACGAGTGGTGTTGGCACGTCCCTCTTCAGATTCATCTGGCAGACTTGAAGCAGCGGCAGCAGGCTTCTTCTTGGTGCTAGACTTGGCGGTCGACTTGCCCTTTGCCTTCCCTGTGCTCTTTGCCTTCGCCTTGACCTTCGGCTTCGCTGTGCTCTTCGCCTTGCTCTTTGCTTTTTTTTTGGAGGCTGGCAAAAGATCATCATCATCATCGCTGGTCTTGCTCTTTGCCTTCGATTTGAGGGCTGGCTCGTCGGGAGCATCAGACTTGCTCTCTGCTTTTGTGTTGACTTTCGGGGCTGACACGGTATTATCACCATCATCATCACCAGGACGACCTTCACCGTCCACACCTGCAGTCTCTTTCTTCACTTTCTTCTTGGGAGCGGCAGGTGTCTTGGCAGCGGCCGGGCGGCCCACAGTGACAGGAGGACTGGCAGCCACTGGACGCTCAGTGGGGCCTGAGGGCCTGCTGCTAGCGCCTTGTACTTCATCGTCCGACAGAATCTCAACGGATTCCTTCATAAGGAGGTGCCAACGAATGACTACCTGACTCGCTACACTATAGATCCTGATCATAACGGGTGCAATAAATCACGCTAAATGTCAAGCTTCGGCTACTAGTCAACCACCACCACCTTCAGCTACTACTCAAGCTGGATGAATAATGGGCCAACTTTCACATTACAAAAACCTACGGCGACAACACGTGATTGCGACATTTTGCAAGTCAGCGTGTGTTGCCTCACGAGCCGTTGGGGAAAATTCCGCCGATCTTTAAAGATCCGTGGCCAGCCGATTGAAAAGGACAGTGAATGCCTTCGAAGCAGCTATGATAAAGTGCCTTCCAAAGGATCTTAATTAATGAATGGAGTCGGTTACTATGATTCAACTGAAAAAATGATTGACACTGAGACTGACAGGCCTTGCAGTAAACGCTGCAGCCTCCCTGCCCAGCCAAGGGACAGTATAGCTTTATAGCCACACCATCAGGCACTCACTGTGACACGTTGCGAGCGGCCAAAGCTTAGGCTTCATAGATCCGTGGCCAGCTGATTGGCAAAAACGACAGAATGCCATCAAAGCAGCAGTGATTTAAAATGCCATTCAAAGGATCGGAATGACATGGAATTGATATCAGCCGAAAAACACATTGATTGACAACGGCCTTGCACTCAACGAAACACGGTAGCCTCCCTAGCCAAGGGAAGGTCAGCGCATGAGAGCCACACCAGCAGGCAACTCAGTGTGACACGTTGCCAGCAGCCAAAATGTAGGCCCCATGGCCAGCCGATTGGTACAAAGGTTCAAAAATGATGCCAAAACATTCATGATAAAATGACATTCAAAGGATCGGAATGAAAGGGAATTGATAGGGGTTCAACCGGACTGGCCTTGCACTCAACGAAACGCAGCAGCCTCCCTAGCCTTGGGAAAGCTTGATAGCCATACCAGCAGGCACTGTGACACGTGTCAACAGCCAAAACTTAGGCTTCATAGAACGGATGCGGGAATGCTCCAACCTGACCTGGGATGCAGGTTAGTACGACCTGGTTCCTGCACCACCCCAGACAAACTAAACTGAAACAAGCTGAATGGCTGGATTCCAAAAAAAAAATATAAATAGATGACAACAGGCAACCTCCCACAGTGTTCTGGCCACGGTGGTCTGGGGTACCATCTTCAATCCTCCGCCATCAGTGGACAAGTAGGCTGCCCCGAACATGCTGTAGCGGAGCTCCATAAGATTCGATCCCTCGGGCAACTTCTTGGGCTCAAAGAAATTGATCTTGGGATTGCCAGCGATGCAATACCGGAAAGGAAGCGGCTGGTCCTGGATACAGCATCTAGCAGCCTGCGGCTGCATTGGACATCATTGCATCCCCCAACTTTGATCAGAAATTAAAAAAGGAGCATTTGAAATAATACCCCCCCAGCAGCTCCTCAGAAACTCGCTGGGTGACGGTGTGATCCTCCACTGCGAGCTCGGTGAGGCCTGCACTTTTGGCCACCAAGCAAGCCAAGTTGGCAAAGCACATGGGAACCTTTTTCCCATCGTCAACGTAGATCATCATGTCTGTGTCGCGGGTCAAGTTGAACATTAAGCCAGTGTCCAAATTCGTCATAGCAACACCTGCATGAACCCAGGCTCATTTTTTGGGGATGAGACGTGCCCTCTGGTAAATTAGTGTTCCACGTAACCATGCACTAGAAAGTTTCTTAAAAATGAATGTGCATGTTGGCATCAAGCCTCGTGGCTTCTCAGTAAAGGACCCAACGTTGTACCCGAACATCTCAGCCGGGCCGAACTCGATGTCATCGCCAGTTGTATTCAAAAGGTATAACTCGTGGTCCGTGGTCAAAGCAACTTGCAGTTTGTCATTGGCAGTGGCCCGGCACATTGCAATTGGCCTAGGATCTACAAGTCCAAGCCTGAAAATAGCTATTATTGTTTGGATCATCAGAACAGAGGCCCAGGGTTAAATCCCATGACATAAAAATTGAAATTGGTGCTTAGGTACACTTTCTGAACTTCGAATTCTCCTTGGAGCATTGTGGTCGGCGACTCCCACACTGCATTGGGGTTCATTGGCGAATCCCCTTCTGAGAAGGCTGGTTCACACTGGGTGCGAGCGGCAGGACCTGTGAGCAACTGAAAAAAACGATGCAATGTTGGCACATTGACAAACATCGAGTCTCAGAGGAGATCAAAATCAGAATCACTAATTACTATTGATACTGTAACAAACATCTTTGGCGGCCAAGCACGACGAACAACGAAGCAGCAAACACGACTAAAAAAAAGCCTCGACTACGTCTTCTCTGTGGAAGCTGCAGAGACATCGGGGACCCTGAAGGTGATTGTCCAGAGTTGAATTTCGCGACCGCTTTCTCAATCTCAACTGCCTTTGCACCCAAAGAAGACTTCCAGGAACTTGGCAGCCTTTCAACAACCACCGGCGTCAAATAAATGCTGACACCGAACTCATAAGGTGCTGAATGCAGCATGCAATCCCCTGGAAAAACACGCCAAGCAACACCAGTTTGCCATCATCAATCGCCAACACCTCCAGCGCTGGCTGCGGTTCTTCAAAAGGGGTGGCGGCACGATTTGCAGGACCTGCTTCGCTGCAAGAGTCCCAAAACTCCTGCCGGTCAATTCTGTGTGCCCGATAAAGGGCGGACAAACGACGACTTCCGACTTAGATCTGAAACTATCATATTGGTTGAATTTTCATTCTTTTCCTAAGGATTCGACAGTGAGGATGTGGCCAGCCATCCACTTTTCGCACTCTGCTGCTTCGACTATTGCTATGTCATCTTCAGAAGCGCAAGCAAAGAAGCGCCAATCAAGCTTGCTGCTTACTCCCCTTCCCTTGCCGTTCAGGTTCCAATGCTGGAGCTCCCAGCACGCTCTTCCCCACTCATTGTACCTGCGTGGGTAAAAACTGATGGACGAAAAAAACACCTTTGGAAGCATTTCTTCTCGTGCTGCTGCAATTAGCCTAGTTTCAATCTCAACATGAGGCTAGGAACTTGGACAGCATCATGTCACAAATGAAGATTGGGGTTGACCCATCACTCTCTGCAGGCTCCAAGTTCTCAACAAACGCTTCCAGAATCTCTCGTGTTCCAGGAACACCGCGCTGTTGAACCTCACCAAGAAATACTATCCAGGAAGAGTAGCGTTTCATCCATTACTGGGCGAACAATGATTGATCTACAATAACTTGAAAATGAAAAGACCAATGTTCATGTCTCGCACTTAAGGAATGAACTCGTTGAGCTGGAGTCGGTGGACGGTCCAAATCGTCGCACCACAGATCCATAACCCTAGCCCTGCTTACCGGGCCAATCAGGCCAAGCAAGGCTTTGGACTTTGCAAATCCAAAGCTGTTCTTGTGAATCGGTGGGACGGCGGCAATGCCTGGGATTCGAGTCTTCTGTCAGTCAAATTCAGTTCTACACTGGCTGCTATGATACCAAAGAGAGTAGTTAGTTAATCTGATTCATCTGCCGCATCCTTTGCCAAGGATCAAGGCTGTGAGCGTCGACGCTTGTCACCGCCATGCCCACTGTCCTTGTAGGCAAGGCTCATTTCGAAGCATTCCATTGTCCTGAGTAGATTGCTGTTTCAAAGCCGCAGCTCCAAAGGATAATAGTACCATTGCTATGCAAAATTTTATCCGGCTTCATTGCAGTATTAGGTTCATCAAGCGATCTTCAAGTGATCGTCGGTGCGCTGAAAGGGCCGAAGATTCAGTGTGGCTGGCCTGCATTGGCATCAAGGCCAGGATGATGGCATTCGGGTTCGCAATGCAGAGCCCCTTGGCCGCATCGAACACCTCATCGACCAGGACCGGTCCTTAAGCATCATGATCCCAGCCGACTTCAATTGTTGAAACACGGACTTGGTTAACATCAAAATTTGAGCATGTTTGACATGAGAGCAAGTAGTAATAACTGCCCATCAACAACTCAACTCGGGACCACTTGGAAAGACAAACTACCCAGGCCAGCGTCGGAGTGGCCACAAAGAAGCATCCAAGATCAACAGAGTCAACCTTGAAAAACGCCGGAGCCGAGAGACAAAAATTTCTGCTCATCAGATTAAGATCTACAACTGGTTAATTTACTTGTCACACCTCAAGTGCTTCGAGAAACGCATCAGAACGTGCTCCAGTGTCAATCTGGTAGCGGAGCAGCTCCGAAGCAAAATCTGTCAGGCCAGATGCTACCTGACGGTAGACCTGGGACCGTCCCATGAGCTCCTGGCAGTATTGCTTCCCCCTGGCCTCCCTGGCGGACAAGTAGCGAAGGTCCAAAGCCCCCTGAGGCGCTTAATGACCCAAGGAGTAATAATCCCGAAGAGCAATGATTCCACTTTGGAATTGACAATGGCACTGTCTGCAGCAACAAGACTCAATAAATTTAAGTCTAGGGCCTGGCGGTTGTTGTGGTCTTGGGCACGTTCACACCAGCCCTGCATCTGGCTTATATCAGAGGCAACGTTGTTCTCACACTGCTGCACAGTCGCCAAAGCCATCTTCTGCGCTGCCCTTGGACAATCATTTAATGAACGAATGTAGCCCCAAAATCATTTAAGCATTACCTTCAGGGATAGTGGATTCGAAGAACATCAACTCGGAGTGGAAGACCGGACTGGGCAACGCCAAAAAACAAATACCACCGAAACCCGGGTCATAGATACATGGAAGAAAAATATGGAATGAATTTGGAACTTGGGAGAATGCAGTAGTGGATTGCCATGGGCAAAAACAGACCCCACTACACAAACAGCAATAGGCTCATGATAATTATGGTTAGTTTACCCCGCATCTCATTTTTGATCTTGAGATCCATCCTGCCATGTTGATTGTCACCCCTAAATGGACAAAAATGTTAGACAAATGAACATAATAACAAGTGGTGGTCCAAAGCATCAGTTTTTATTGATGTCATACCATCCCCTGCCAGGTGTTGCTCTCCCCCAAAACTAAAAAAACCTAATGCACTCGCCTTTATTTACCTAATCACCTGATAATGATGTAGGTAATAATTGATGAAGTGGTCGATTTGGATAAAAGAACTGATTCACTGCTTCAATACACACCTCCCTGGTCAGAATTATCCACTTGTGAGTTATATGTGGTGGTGACTCATGATGGTGGTGGCGATGACGGTGATGCAGGTGCTGAAGACGAGGGTAAAGGTGTTAAGTGTAATGTAGGTGAATGATTGGTGATATTGATGACAAAATATGAAGATACTCAGTGTAGCGGCTGTAGCGGTGTCAGTTATTAATGTGTGATGATGATGATGATGATGGTGATGATGATGATGATGATGACGATGACGAGGATGATGACGATGATGATGATGATGATGATGATGATGATGACGATGACGAGGACGATGATGATGATGACGATGATGATGACGATGATGATGATGGTGATGATCATGATGATGATGGTGATGATGATGATGATGATGGTGAGGATGCGGATGATCATGATGATCATGATGATCATGATGATGCTGGTGATGTGGTGATGTGGTGATGTAGTGATACTGATGATGTTAATATCCAAGTTTCAACACAAGTCACCTGCCTGGCCCAATGCCAAGAGGATTCTACTGTGTGAGTGTGTGTGTGTGTGTCTGAGCGTGTGTGTGTGTGTGTAATGCCCACCACCAGGTGTAAACGTACCTGCAAAGTTCAAATTTTGGACATGACCAGGTGGCTAAGCCAGAAACCACCCACTCCGACATGACATGATGACATAACATACCATGATTTCATTTCATCTCATTTCATCCTGTCCCCTTGGGGCGTATCCAAGTGTGTGTTTGTGTGGCAGTGGCCGACGCTACTTAGCGGGCGCCCGTGATTACTTAGCTAAGACGCAGCAACCTGACACTACTTAGCGGCTTAAAGGACACGCGTGATTACTTAGCTAAGACGCAGCGACATAACCAAGAACCCAAAAACTATTTGGAACTTGGGGTGGCAACTGTCTTCTTCAGCATATAGTCAGCAACTCAGAGTCCGTTCCAGCCAGTCATGGCAACACAAATCAAATCATTAACCATCTGTTTCATGTCATTTCAATGGTCATTGATGCACCTTACAACCTCACTCGCTCATAGCCTGAAAGCCCGAATTACATTCGAAAAGATGGAATTATGGAATGTGGCTGTTCCTAACTCTTTTCATTTCCAGTGTCCAAATTCCAGACCCCACACTAGGCAGTGAATCTTAAAATCAATTCTCTAAAGCATGGCTTAAATGATATTCAATGACCTGATTCAAATGGTCATGGGACCTGGGAAGTCTCGGTATAATTAATTCATATCCAAATATTGAGCCAACATGTTTATAATATTCATGAGCTGAGACTCTTATGAGGGGCACCAAACATACGAAACCAACGTGAATGATGTCAAAACAAATCATCAACCTGCCCATAACCACCCATGAAAAAAGTGGGGGACCTCCGCTGCATCTAGCTGGGGTTCTGGATAGGACTTGACTCAAATCATATCTGACCCTGCCACTGGCGCATCAGCTTAACGTAATTCAAGACACTCTTCTTGAGCCTCTTCGCGAGCTTGTGTCACCTGCAGGTTGAAGACATGGGGAAAACCCAAGGTTAACTTCGACGCATTTCAAAGTAGCTAAAAATAATGCAAACTAAATCAGCCTTCTTCTCGAATTTGGCACATGCCGTGTTGAAGGCTGAGATGCAATCCAGTGGGACTGGCGGCACTTTGTTTTCCAACATGGCTGTCAGGTCTGCATCCATGTGGCGGTACATGAACCTTGGGCCAGGTTTGAAAGGAGGTGAGGGCCTGGCAGAATGATCTGAATACAAACACGACCTAAATTTCAATATGGCAGGCTTGTTGAGATTCATTCCAAGCCACGCTCTCCGGATGGCAGCTTCCTCTTGGCGAACAAAAGCTGAAGGAAACTTCGATTCGAACACGTCAAAGGCCGCAATGAAAGCAGCGCAATTTCGCTGCAATGATTCCTGGTTTTAACATACAAGTTGACGCAGATACGTTTGCAACTCCAAGGTTGGCATTTTGTCCCACGTCAAATTGGAGCTTGAAGAGCACAAGACATCATCACATATTTAGCTCAAGTATCGACATCTTTGGCAGTGAATGGACGGCGAAGCCTTGGGTTCATAGCAAGCCAATCTCCTTCAAGTCTTTGGAGGAGCAGCTCCAAAATGGGTGTGCTATTTGTCAACGCATCAGGCCAAGCACTGTAAGCGCTTACTGCGCTGCAAAAGTCTCGGTTAAATACACCCTCTTTGATGGAGTCGTGTGTGAGGAAGCGGTGCATGGTGTATCGCCTGGGCTCAAAACGCCAAAAAACTGAGTGGGTTCAGCCAGGTTTCATTCTACTCAGTACCAACCCAATTCAAATTCATTGTTCTGTGTTTCGACAAATGGCGCAACCAAGCTGGAAAGCCCATTGACGATGGGCTGGTCCACAGAGTTCAACAACGCTAGGGCCGCACCGCTCTCTGCACGGCCGATCTGGTAGGCAGATGCCAGCTGGCTTGCATTGGACCAAGCCTGACATCAAAAGCTAATAATGGCTTCACATTGAAATTGGTGACTTGCTGTCGCGAGTCATGGGCATTGAACCTTTCTCACTCTTGCTATCTGGTGCTGTTACCTACTATGAGATCCAGAAACTTCATCTTCTGTGACATTGATGCGGCGGAGAAAAGTCATCTGGTGGAGCAACACAAAGGCGTTCGGCTTCTTCCGGACTGTGCTGCTCAGAGTGATGCCTTGGTGAAAGCGACGGCCCTGACTTTGAACTGGCAGCCACGCCATGATTTAAGCACTAAGCCCCTGATGTGTTAATACCATTTTTAAGCTAAGATTCACCTGTTGCGGACCACCAGCTCTGCGGCATCATCATCGCAAATCACAGTGCAGTAAATGCTGCTGAAACTCCTGACCCAATTTGAGCTCATGGGCATTGAGCTTTGAAAGTTTTGAATCGAAGCTCTGTGTAATGTTCCTTTTGTTGTCACATGTCACTGTCTGACAGCACTGGTTCTTCGCTTGCCAAGAGGCATCTTGACGGAATCATCCAGCACCTTGCAATCAATTTACAAACTAAAGGGGCTCCGTGGACCATATGTAAAAGAAAGTTGGAACCACACGACGCATGTAAACCTTTCAAGAAAAAAAACGATTGTTGGCTGTGGAATTGAAATTCCTGGTTTGACATGTCAATGTATGAATTGCCTTTACTTTCCCAGCCCCAAAGGCCTCAAGAAAGCCCGGCTGCTGCTGGCAGCAAAGAAGCACGGCATAACAGCAAAACATCCTTGTCCAACCCTTCACGACCATGAAGGAATGGGGATCTGCAAAGTTCACGTCTTCCACTTCCGAACCATCAAGGTCACTCAAGCACAAGCTATGCTCTGGAGATCCTCCCATCTGAGGTCTCAAAGCGCTGATTGTCAAACGTTCAACCCCTCCCTCGTCTGGGTTGCTCATCATCCTAAGTGTGGTGCATATTATCCCTGCTTGAGACTATCTAAAAACACTTGCAAACTATTATGTAAACCGCTCTCTCCCTCTGTGGGTGCATATTTAAGAGTATTCTCTGTTAGGCCCCCAGCCCTTGCAGGATAATGAGGTCGATGAGTTGCCGAGCAGTGTCCTGCAAAATCCATGGGGTCTGCAAAGGTCACAGTGCGATTCTGCGGCACAGCGATGATACACGATTCATACACACGACGGTCCGGTTCCAGTGTCCCCTTGAATCCGCACTGACGGGACCATGGGAGCATCCACGGCCTCAACACAGCTGGTCCAGGCTTGGTCACAGTGCGTGGGTCTGCATACTTCAGATTGCTCTGTGGAGGAAAGGTCTCATTGATGTACTTGAGGAACTCTATAGTTGTGTCCTGCTCGCAGAAAAAAGTGTGTCAAATCTCATTGTTTGCATGGACCTGAATCAAATTCAAGACTTAATCCTTGCTCGAAAAGTGCTTCTCAAAATACATCTGGAGAGAGCCGTGCTCATCGCAGATTTGCTTCCTCGGTGCGTGATATCAATTTATTTTTTACCAGTAAAACACATTTCATCTAGCACAATGAACAGCCAGGCCTCAGTGCGTAAGTGTCAACTGCAACTGTCAGCACTCAAACTTGAGTACACAAAGGTCGGTCAAGACTCGACCACGCATTGAAGATCCTGCGACATGGCGTCAAAGCTTCTAAAGTCTTCTGGGATGGGTCGTCCTTCACTTTCTTGGGCCTTCCCCGCCCATCACCTTCAGACTTTCTTTTCGACATCATGCACTCCCGAGATTGCCAAGCGAGGTTGCTTGAGCAGAAATTTAAATTAGCAGTCGTTAAATGAATGTCCTGGCACAGCATCACCACAGGTCTCAAAACGGCAATCATCCGCATGGATGCCTGGACTTCGCACCTTTTTAAGTTGACACATGCACGCCTAAAGTTGCGTCATGGTGGGTGCTCTTAATTGAAGTTGAAACAAATTGTTAATTGGCATTGGGCTCCACCTAACACCATGTGCTAACACAGGGTCCAGGCCCACCATACAAGTTCATGTAGTAGTCGATCATCACCTGGCAGTGACTGCAGCTAACAACCAATACAACATGTTTTGTTCACATGCTTTTCTAAAAAGCATGAAATTCAATGAAAATTTCTGGCCCTGTTTGGAGATTAAGTTTCGGTTGTAAGGCCGGGTAGTAGGAAATCATATGTTTTAATGCAAGCTGTAACATGTGCCTACTGACCCAAACACAAACACCAACTGCTGTTGAAACTATGCCTTGCGACATTTTTTGCCGCCGCTAAGCTGAATCTGTTCGCATTGAACTCCTACTGTCGCCTGGCTGGAAAACTTAGTTTTCCAGTTCTGGGCGCATGCTGCCAAACAGCCAAGGTAACATCAGTTTCTTGTCTCTGAACCAGATCCAACTGGAAAAATATATTCAATTTACTAGTTGGTTTCCTGTGCTCTAGCCCTTTTTAAAAAATCACCGATGCGATGCCATTGTCACAAGGTCACATGTTCCTTAATGCCTTTGGGTATTCTATTCCAATCCCTTACTTTTCCACGCCATGTCACTTTGATCATTTTGTGATGTCGAAGAGGGCACCGTCACAAAAAATCAGCTGAGATTACTACGTGCTTTTTGTGTAGCCTCCGTGTTGCCCATCACAATTTGTGATGAATGTCAGTGACGTTCATCACAAACGAAATTTTCTTTTAGATTGGCTCCAGGCATGACAAACTTTTCTTTACTTGACAAGAGGCCCCTAAATGTCCATGCCGCACCCAATTTTTTTTGGATTTGTAAGATCATCATGATAAATTGAGGGTGCAAACTTCATAAAAACAAAACACCGCGATACCCCTCCCGGCCCTAAGCCATCACAATTTGTGATGAATGTCAGTGACGTTCA